>Ga0308157_10003051_pt1 | contig 25421 bp, 20 predicted proteins | sample PhyBR1_FD_201035 | JGI IMG/M metagenome (GOLD analysis project Ga0308157, IMG submission 201035) | Phyllosphere microbial communities from UC Gill Tract Community Farm, Albany, California, United States - DLSLB.R1 | ecosystem: Host-associated > Plants > Phyllosphere > Unclassified | place: USA...
ATTAACAGCAGCTGGTTTTCAAGATTTACATAGTGCTGAAGCTGTAGAGAATGCTATCAAAGCTGAAGGTACCACTTTAGTTGTTGTAAACTCTGTTTGCGGGTGTGCTGCAAGAAATGCACGTCCGGGAGCAAAAATGAGTTTGGATAATGCTAAAAAACCAGATCATTTAATTACTGTTTTTGCAGGTGTTGATAAAGAAGCTGTTGATGCTGCAAGACAACATATGTTTCCATTTCCTCCATCTTCGCCATCTATGGCTTTGTTTAAAAACGGAGAATTGGTTCACATGTTAGAGCGTCACCACATCGAAGGACGCCCAGCTGAATTAATCGCTGAGAATTTACAAGATGCGTTTAACGAATTCTGTTAATTTTTAAGCGACTAAGGTTCTGAGTTGCTGAGGTTCTAAGGTTTAGGCTCAAAGTAACAAAGGCAAAGAGGTACAAAGAATAAAAACAAAAAGCACCATATTGGTGCTTTTCGTTTTTATTGAATCAGGTATAAATCTTTGAACCTTTGCCTCTCTGAGCCTTTGTACCTTAAAACTAATTCCATCCCCCGCCAAGGGCTTTGTATAATTCAATCATTGAACTTAATTGTCTTTCAGATAATTGCGCTAGACTTAATTGTGCATTAAAAAGATTCGTTTCTACATCTAAAACTTCTAAGTAAGAAACGTAACCGCTGTCATATCTTTCATGAGATAGTTTAAAGTTTATTAAAGCGGCTTGAACTTGTCTGTTGCGGGCTTTCCATTCTTCTTGATAAGTTCTAACGTTTTGTATCGATTGTTCTACTTCAGAAACGGCTTCGATATAGGTTTTTTGATAAAGAAATTTAAATTGTTCTGCCTGTTGTCTGTTTATTTCAACTCTTCTTTTGTTTTTTCCAAATGCAAATATTGGCCCTGCAATTCCGCCCGAAGCATTTTGCATATAAGAACTTCCGAGAAATAGATTGCTCAAATCGGCGCTGGCAAATCCAGCAATTGCCGCTAGATTAATAGACGGAAAACGCATTGCTTGAGCTACGCCAATTCTTTCGTTTGCTGCTGCATATCTTAATTCTGCCGCTTTGACGTCGGGTCTGTTTTCTAATAAGGCAGACGGAATTGACAATGGAATTTTACTGACTATCTGAAGCTCGGTGTTACTTTTCCCTCTAGGAATTTCAGAAGGAAGCTGACCTGTAAGCAGCGCAATTGCATTTTCTTGATAGGTTATTTGTCTTTCAATGTTAGGAATTGCGGCTTCGGCAATGGCAACCTGCTGTTCGATCTGTACTTTGTCCACTTCAGAGATATATCCTTTTTCGAATCTCTCGGTTATAATCTGATAGTATTTTTCTCTTGTTTCGAGGGTATGTTTGGTTATTTCCAGCTGATCATCAAAATTTCGCATCTGGAAATAGGCTATGGCAATATTAGCAACGATTTCAGACAATATTACTTTACGGGCTTCTTCTGTAGCAAGAAGTTCATTTTTGACCGCATTATTTTCATGACGAAATTTCCCCCAGAAATCAAGTTCCCAAGACATACTCGCACCAGCGGTTGATGGAGTAATGTATTTCTCATTGCTGTTTATTGTAGCTCCATATTGAAAAGAAGGAAATAGATCTGCTTTTGTATAGCCTAATTGGGCACGAAACTGCTCGATTCTTGAAACCGCAATTTTTAAATCATAATTATTCTCGAGACCTTTCTGTATAAGACCTTTTAAAACATCATCATTAAACAAATCAAACCATTTTAGGTTGGTTACCGAAGCGAGACTGTCTAAATTTCTTTCGTTTTTATAAGAGTCTGATTTTAACTGCTCAGGTTTTTTATATTTTGGTCCGACCATACATCCAACCGGAAATAAGGAAAGAACCAATATGATAACGACTATTTTATATTTCTTACTCATGGTCTGTAGTATTTGATTCTACATTATTTTCTGCTGTTTCGATTGTTTCCTCTTTCTTTTTTCCGATTCTTTCAATCATAACAAATAGACCAGGCACAATTAATACACCCAAAACTGTTGCGATTAACATACCGCTGAATACCGCCATTCCCATTACAATACGAGCTTGCGAACCTGCACCTGTAGCGGTCAGTAACGGAACTACTCCAAGAATGAAAGCAAAAGCAGTCATCAGGATTGGTCGAAAGCGAAGTCTCGCGGCATACATTGCCGATTCGTAAAGCGGTTTTCCTTTCTCATATTCTTCTTTCGCAAACTCAACGATAAGAATGGCATTTTTCGCTACTAATCCGATAAGTAAAACGAGTCCGATTTGAGCAAAAACGTTATTGACGTAAGCATCGCTTCCAAATCTTGCCAAAAGCAGTCCTAAAAATGCTCCAAATACGGCGAAAGGCGCTCCAAGGAGTACACTAAAAGGTAACTTCCAGCTTTCGTATTGCGCGGCTAGGATTAAGAATACAAAAACTAACGCCATAATAAATACGGAAGATCCGCCAGGGGAATGTTTTTCCTGATAAGACAAGTTGATGTAATCGTAACTCATATCTGCTGGCAAGGTCTGTTTGGCCACTTCTTCTAATGCAGTTAAAGCTTGCGCACTACTGTAACCATCATTTGGACTACCTCCAATTTCCGCAGATCGAAATAAATTTAAACGATTCGTAAAATCAGGTCCAGATACTTTAGTTGCTGTAACCAATGTTGAGACTGGAAGCATGTCGCCTTTATTGTTCTTCACATAAATCATGTTTAAATCTTCTGGTTTCACACGATTGACAGCTTCTCCTTGCACATAAACTTTATATTGTCGTCCAAAACGGTTAAAGTCATTTACATAACTTCCTCCCAAAAATGCTCCAAGTGCTTCGGTGACTTTAGAAACAGGTATTCCTAATTTCATTGCTTTGTCATTGTCGATATCCAGTTTAATCTGTGGAGTACCAGCATTAAAAGTGGTGTAAATTCGTTTTATTTCAGGACGTTGCTGTGCCGCGGCAATAAAATTTTGTGTCTGTTCTGCTAAATACTGAGGCGTATTTCCTCCTCGGTCTTGTAACATTAAACTAAATCCTGCAGAGGCACCAAGACCCTGAATTGCAGGTGGACCAAATGAAAAACATGTCGCAGTTGTAATTTGAGTAGCCAGTTTTTTATTGAAGCGGTCTACAAACTGTTTAGCCGTTTCAGCTCTTTCTTCCCAAGGTTTTAGGGAAATAAAGATGAAAGCATTATTTGGCTGATAAGAGTTTGTAAGCATACTAAATCCGTTTATCGTAGTATAAGATAAAATAGATTTTTCTTCTTTAAGGAAACTGTCAACTTTTTTCGATATTTCATCGGTGCGCTGTAAAGATGATGCAGGAGGTAAAGCAATATTTACTAAAACATAGCCTTGATCTTCTTCCGGAATAAAGCCTAACGGAATCTTTTTGCCTAAAAGGACAATTGAAACCAGTATGACAGCTAGCAGAATAACAATACGAATTGCTTTTTTGGCAAAAAATGTTGCTCCGCCAATATATTTTCCTGTAACTTTTTCGAAAACCCTATTGAACCAAGAAAAGAATTTAGCAAGCCATCCTTTTTGCTGATCAATAGGTTTTGTTGGTTTTAAAAGCATGGCACAAAGTGCGGGACTTAATGACAAAGCACTAAATGCCGAAAAGGCGACCGAGACGGCAATGGTTATAGCAAACTGTTGATAAAAACGTCCCGTAATTCCAGGGGTCATAGCAACTGGGATAAATACGGCGCATAAAATTAAAGCAATTGCAATTACAGGTCCAGAAACTTCTTTCATGGCCTGAATAGTCGCTTCACGCGGATTTTTCCCATGCTCGATATGATGTATTACGGCTTCTACAACCACAATAGCATCATCGACCACAATACCAATTGCTAATACTAATCCTAAAAGCGAAAGTGTATTGATAGAAAAACCTAACATTGGAAAAACGGCAATAGTACCAATTAAAGAAACAGGAACGGTAATTAACGGAATTAAAGTAGCACGCCAGTTTTGAAGGAATATAAAAACTACCAAAATAACTAATATAATGGCTTCAAAAAGAGTATGCACAATATCATCAACCCCTGCAGTAATAGCTAATGTTGTGTCTAAAGATTCTTGATATACAATGTCTTGAGGAAATCTTTCAGACAATTGCTTCATGGTTGTTTTTGCCATTTCTGCCACATCAAGAGCGTTACTTCCTGGCATTTGATATAAAGCAATAACAGCACTTGGAGAACTGTTTCTTCTGGCTGTTGAGCTGTAATTTTCAGTTCCTAATTCGATTCGGGCAATATCGGCTAATAAAACCTGAGCTCCATCTTCTTTACTTCGAACTACGATATTTCCAAATTCTTTTTCGGTTACCAATCGGTCTTGGAGCGTTACACCATATGTAAATTCGGTATTTGGAGGTGCGGGTTCAGCTCCAAATTTTCCTCCTGGGCTAATCATGTTTTGTGCATTTAGGGCATTTTTAACATCTTCAACCGTTACGCCGAGTTTGTTCATTATATCTGCCTTTAGCCAAATACGCATCGAATAATCGCTTCCTCCAAAAAGAGCGACCTCTCCAACTCCTTTTATACGGGCAAGTTGGTCAACAACATTGATGCTGGCGTAGTTATTTAAAAACTTTGCATCGTATTTTGGATTATTGGATGTAATGGTAAATAGCATCATCGGGAATGAAAGGGACTTTTTTACCACTACACCCTGCTGTTTTACGCTTGAAGGCATAAATGGAGCAGACTGGTTTTGTCTGTTTTGCGTTAGCATATTGGCGTTGTCCAAATTTGTACCTACGTCAAAAGTTACCTCAATGGTACAAGCACCATCAGAAGTATTAACTGATTTCATGTACAACATGTTTTCGACGCCATTCACTTTTTGCTCGATAGGAGTAGCAACTGCCTGTTCTACATTGAGCGCATTTGCTCCTGTAAATGAAGTAGTGATTTTTACAACTGGCGGATTGATATCCGGATATTGCGAAATTGGTGTTTTTTGCAGTGCCAGTAATCCAAGTATCACAATAATAATACTAATTACAATGGCAACAATTGGTCTTCGGACGAAAAATTCTCCCATAATAGTATGTGATTTAGATTACTTTGTAGCTACAGTTTCTGGATCGCCCAATTGCCATTGAACAATTTTAGGAGTAATAACACTTCCGTTTTTCAGTAAAGAAGTACCTCCCATGGCTATCTTATCACCTGGTTTTAATCCTTCTTCAATAATATAACCGTTTTTAACAGAAGGACCTGGTTTTACAATCTGCATCTGGACTTTATTATCATTGCCCACTACATAAACTTGATAGATTCCTTGAACTTCGATAACGGCTCGTTGCGGAATTACAATGGCTTCTTTACGAATGTCGGTAAGCAAAGCGACTTTTACATATTGACCCGGACGAAGTAATTTATCAGGATTAGGAAATGCTGCTTCAAATGTGATTGCTCCCGTAGAAGGATCAATTTGTCTGTCGGCAAAACTTACTTTTCCTTTTTCTGGATAGACAGAACCGTCAGATAATTTTATAGTGACAATAGCGCCAGAGCCTTTTAAAGCAGAATTTGGTTTGCTAAACTCTCTAAAGAGGCGCAGAAATTCCTGCTCGCTAATAGTAAATCTCACTCTCACATCGCCAAGATCAGAAATGGTGTTTAAAATAGACATGGCACCAGGTCGGACATAATCACCGACGCGAACTTTAGAAATACCGATTAATCCTGAAATGGGAGCTAAAATTTGGCAATAACCCAATTCAATTTTAGCATTTTGAACAGAAGCATCGGAAGCTTTTATTTGAGCTAGTGAAGCAGAATATGCTGATTTTGCCGAAACTAATTCTCGCTGGCTCACCGCATTCATTTTGGCCAGAGGAGTAATCATATCCAAATCTGATTTGGTTTTAGATAATCGTGCCTGCGATTCTGCTGCAATTCCTTGCGCTTCGTTAAGTTTTGCCTTATATGGCAACGGATCAATTGTATAAAGCACTTGTCCTTTCTTGACAAAACTTCCTTCTTTGAAATTCATACTTTCGATGATACCATCAACTCGTGGGTTAATTTGTATATCAGATTGACCAAAAGTCTGCCCCGTATATTCAGATTCTAAGTTTACATCTTGCTGTAAAACTGAAGTGACCAAAATTTCTAATGGTTTGGGAGCTGGTGGGGTTTCTTTTTTGCAGGAAAAAAATAAGAAACTAAATAAGATTGCGGAAGAATAGATTTTGTTCATTGTTAAATTCTTTAGATAAGATTCATTTAAATACAATTGACTAAAAACCAATAAAGTGCATGAGCTAAGTTAGCGTTTTTTTGGATAGGTGGTTAGATATTGTACGAATTTTGTTAATTTTAGTTAAAATTTTATCTATCTGTTTATCAGTTACTAACTAAATTTCGGATGAAACACTATTAACTGCCGACAAACTGCTTTTTTTGTAAGAATAAATTATCTATCAAACAAGTAATAATAATTCAAAAACTTTTGGAATCATGTCAAAAAATAGTAAGAAAAAACACAAGGGAATGAAAAAGGATGATAATGATTTAGAAAAATTAACTAAAAAAGAATTATTACATCGGGCAAAAAAATTTTCTGAGCAATATTGTGTTGGAGACGATAAGAACTTCACATTAAAGGACAAACCAACTTCTTATTCTATAGAAGGAGACCATATTTCGGTCCGAAAAACATTAAAAATGGGAGTCAAAGCACTTGCTGCTATGCAGGATATTTTGTACGCACAAGATAAATGGTCGGTTCTTATTATTTTTCAAGCCATGGATGCAGCAGGAAAAGACGGTGCAATTAAGCACGTGATGTCTGGAATAAATCCGCAAGGTTGCCAGGTTTCGTCTTTTAAAGGACCAAGCTCAGAAGAATTAGATCATGATTATTTATGGCGCTGCCAGAAACATCTTCCTGAAAGAGGCCGAATAGGAATTTTTAACCGTTCTTATTATGAAGAGGTACTAGTAGTCCGTGTTCACGAACAGATATTAAAAGGCCAAAAAATTCCTGAAAAACTAATAAACGAGAATATTTGGGAGAATCGTTTTGAAGATATTCGAAACTTTGAAAAGTACTTAAATAGAAACGGAACAGTTGTTATTAAATTTTTTCTAAATGTTTCTAAAGAAGAGCAAAAAAGAAGATTTATTGAAAGAGTTGACAATCCAGATAAAAACTGGAAATTTAGTGCTGCCGATGCTAAAGAACGAGGCTATTGGAATGATTATATGCATGCGTATGAGGAATTAATTAAAAATACATCTACCAAAAAATCGCCTTGGTATGTAATTCCTGCTGATGATAAATCGTATGCACGAATTGCAATTGCTTCTGCAATAATTCATGCCTTGGATGAAATGGATTTGGAATATCCTAAAGTAAGTGCAGAAAAAATTGCAGAACTTAATGAGGTCAAAAGAGCATTGCTAGAAGAGAAAGAATAGATTTTTTAAAGCAAAATCTCAATAAATCAAGCCTTAGTGCCTCAGAACCTTTGTAACTTAGAACCTTTTTCCCTAATTTTGCAGCTCAAAAAAATATTCTTAACTTAAAACTGTTTATAGCATGCAACTGTATAACACTTTGAGCGCAGAAGAAAGAGCTATCATGATCGATGATGCAGGTAAACAACGACTAACGTTGTCTTTCTATGCGTATGCCAAAATTCAAGATCCACAAAAATTTCGTAATGACTTATTCGTAGCCTGGAATGCCCTAGATGCATTAGGCCGAATTTATGTTGCCAATGAAGGGATAAATGCTCAAATGAGTATTCCTGCCGAAAATTTGGAAGCTTTCAGAACAACTCTTGAAGTGTATGATTTCATGCAAGGCATTCGTTTGAATGAAGCTGTAGAACATGATGACCATTCGTTTTTGAAATTAACAATCAAAGTTCGTCACAAAATTGTTGCAGACGGTTTAAACGACGACACTTTTGATGTTACTAATATAGGCGTTCATTTGAAAGCCAAAGAATTCAATGAGATTTTAGATGATCCGAATACGATTGTGGTTGATTTTAGAAATCATTATGAAAGTGAAGTAGGGCATTTTAAAAACGCAATCACTCCAGATGTTGAAACTTTTAGAGAGAGTTTGCCCATTATCAACGATCAGCTTAAAGATCATAAAGACGATAAGAATCTTGTAATGTACTGTACTGGAGGAATTCGTTGCGAAAAAGCAAGTGCTTACTTTAAACACCAAGGTTTTAAAAATGTTTATCAATTGGAAGGCGGAATTATTAATTATGCTAAACAATTGAAAGAAGAAGGTTTAGAAAGTAAGTTCATTGGTAAAAACTTTGTGTTTGATAATCGTCTTGGAGAAAGAATCACAGATGATATCATTTCACAATGCCACCAATGCGGAAAACCTTGTGATAACCATACCAATTGTGAAAACGATGGTTGTCATTTGCTATTTATTCAATGTGATGAATGTAAAGCAGCAATGGAAAATTGTTGTTCTACAGAATGTCTCGAAATTATCCACATGCCATTGGTTGACCAAGTTCGCTTAAGAACAGGAAAACAAGTTGGTAACAAAGTGTTTAGAAAAGGTAAATCTGAAAACTTGAAATTCAAACATTCTGGAGAGCTGCCAGAAACTGCTTTGGCTACAGCCCAAAAACCAGCAGACATTCGTCAGAAAGTAAAAGTAAAAAAAGTACTTCTTGGAAAAGCTGAACATTATTATGTAAAAGCACAAGTTGGACAGTTTACAATAGAAAATCACGAATTAAACAGCGGTGATAAAATTCTTATTTCTGGTCCAACAACAGGCGATCAGGAATTAGTTTTGGATAAAATCATCGTAAATGGAGCAGAGACTCAAACTGCTAAAATTGGTGATAAGGTTACTTTTGAAGTTCCATTCCGCATTCGTTTGTCAGATAAATTGTATAAAATTGTAAATTAGCATAAATTTTTATGCTAATTTATTTATGTCACAATCTTTACCAAATTATGGATTCATGTAATTTGGGCAACCAAACAACGCAAGGAATTAATTGACTTTTCAATTGAGAAAACATTGTACGATTTCATTTGGCAAGAGTTAACAGAACTTGGCTGTCCCATTAGAATCATAAATGGAATGCCCGATCATGTGCATGTTTTATTTTTACAAAATCCACAAAAAACCATCACAGATATTGTAAAGCAAATTAAAAGGAAGTTCTTCTCATTTTATAAATAGAGGAGAATTTATCTTGGAAAAATTTGCTTGGCAAACTGGTTTTGGTGCTTTCTCTGTCAGTGAATCTCAGTTAGAGGCAGTCTACAATTATATAAAAAATCAAAAACAGCATCATCTCAAGAAAAATGGACAAGATGAATTTGATGATTTTGTGAGATTGCATGGATTGAGAGAGAAATGATTGTTATACGTTCCCCGTGGTTGAAACCACAGGTTATATTGAAAAAGATGTTGGGAGGAAAACCGTGGGCTACTTCGAATAATTTTTAAAATGTAGACTATGATATAAATCATAGAAATCTAATTTAAACCGCATTATTTTTGTCAATTGTTAGATGATTAGATTCGAAAAACATGTCATCGGAATAATAAATCAAAAATGACAATTACCAACAAAATTGAACTCATGGCTCCCGCTGGGGACTTTGAGTCGCTTCAGGCTGCTTTAGATAATGGCTGTGATTCTGTATATTTTGGCGTTGAACAACTCAACATGCGCGCAAGATCTACCGTTAATTTTACTATTGAAGATTTAAAAGAAATTGCCAATCGTTGCGAAGCTAAAAATGTTCGCAGCTATCTTACTTTAAATACCATTATTTATGATCACGATCTGTCGGTTGTAAAAACATTATTGACAAAAGCGAAAGAAGCCAATATTACCGCGGTAATCGCATCAGATCAGGCTGTAATTGCGATGGCAAGATCAATCGGAATGGAAGTTCATATTTCAACTCAATTGAATATTACTAATATTGAAACCATTAAATTCTACAGTTTATTTGCCGATACGATGGTTTTAAGCCGAGAATTGAGCTTGCGTCAAGTAAAGAAAATCACAGAACAAATAGAAAAAGATCAGATCAAAGGGCCGAACGGAAATTTAGTAGAAATCGAAATTTTTGGTCACGGAGCTTTGTGTATGGCAGTTTCAGGAAAATGTTATTTGAGTTTGCATTCACATAATTCCTCAGCGAATCGTGGTGCATGCAAGCAAAACTGTCGAAAAAAATATACCGTTATTGATCAAGAAACGGGTTTCGAAATTGAATTGGATAACGAATACATGATGTCGCCAAAAGATTTATGTACCTTGGATTTCTTAGATCAAGTGATTGAATCTGGAATTCAGGTTTTAAAAATCGAAGGTCGTGGCCGTGCGCCGGAATACGTAGCAACAGTAACCAAAACCTACCGTGAAGCGATTGATGCATATTACGAGGGGACTTTTTCTAAAGAAAAAATAGTAGTCTGGATGAAAGCCCTAGAAACGGTTTACAATCGTGGTTTTTGGTCAGGCTATTATTTGGGACAAGAACTAGGAGAATGGAGCGATATTCCTGGATCTGCAGCAACTCAAAAGAAAGTTTATGTTGGAAAAGGAACACATTATTTCCCGAAAGCCGAGATTGGACAATTCAAAATTGAAGCTTATGATATTAAAATCGGAGATAAAATTTTGATAACAGGGCCAAGTACAGGAGCTCAGGAAATGATTATCGATGAAATGTTTGTGAACGATCTTACAGCAGAAAAAGCAACAAAAGGAGACGATTGTACTTTCAAACTTCCGTTTAGAATCAGAATGTCGGACAAGCTATATAAAATCGTGGAGGCATAATGGTTATCATTACTTTACAGAGAGACAAATGTATTGGTTGTAATTATTGCGTCGAAATGGATCCGGTTCATTTCCAGATGTCAAAAAAAGACGGAAAATCGGTTTTACTTCATTCGCAGAATGCAAAAGGATTTTTCACTTTAAAATCTCCTAATCATGCCATTGTAGAAAGTTGTGAACTCGCTGCAAAAGCTTGTCCAGTAAAAATTATTACGGTTAAAGAAACATAGAAATACCTTTTTAAAAATCAAAACCCCTATTCTGTAACGTTACAAAATAGGGGTTTTGATTTCATTCTTCAGAAAGATGAAGTTCATCAAAATCTTTAATTTCAGATAATTTAAGAAGTTTTGTTCTTTTGATTTTACTCTCACTTTTTTCAAAAATTTCATCATCATCATAGGTGTTTTCATTGATGTTTTGATCTACAATCTTTTTTCGAGTAAGGAAATTAATGCTGGTTTGTGTAAGTACAATAGGTCCTCGATTACTGCTGGCATCATAACCAATTAGTTCAAAATCTGAATTTTGATATCTAAAAGTATACTGCCAATAGCCATATCTTCCATGAGCATAGTTTATGTATAATTTTCCGTCTTTTATTTCAAAGTCAAGTTCGGGAGCATAATAAACACCTCCATCTTCGTTTTCAGAAGAAAAGCAGTCATAGTTTTTACTAGCCAGTTCGTAGCCGTTATCTTTGTTTAATAGCGCAATAATTCCTCTTCGGTTTCGGTCTAGTTCTCCACGATATTCGTGCTGAATCACTTTACTTTTATCCGTTCCTTTAATGATTAGAATATAATCTTCCAGTCCATCTTTATTAAAATCTCCTTTAATAGTATCAAAAGGGACATATCCTTTCGGAATAAAATCTTCTGGTTTTTTCTTTATTTCGATTGAAGCTGTATCTGCTTCAAAAACTTCTGGAACAGTTGGAATTTCTGTGACTTGAGAAGATTCTTTCTTTTCTTTGGTTTTATTGCAACTTGAAAGCCCAGTAAATAGTAAAATAAGGACTGTAATAAGTAAGTTTCTAATCATAATAGTTTTTTAGATTTCATAGAAAAACATTGTTGTATCGTTCAAAATGTTTATAATCTTATCTTTTGTAATTTGGTTCGCTTAGCAAAATGGGGGTCGTATTGGCAAGAACCCATTTAGTTGCAAGTTCGCATAAAAAATTAAGTTCGTCGATTTCTCCGTCTCCATTTTTGCGAACATCTTTTATAATTAAATCTGCTTTTGCCAATTCGTTAGCAGACAGTGAATTATTTGAGGACAAATGGATAAAAAAGGCATCTAACATTTTTTTAAAATCGATATTCCAATTTCCACCGCCATTTCTATATATTTCATCTCGTACTTTTCCCGAAATGCGTACGACTTCGCCTTGTATGGTTTTTGAACTGCCCTTTGAGGGTATTAAGAGCTCCCATAGTTCTTCGAATTGTTTTTCCCAGGTTGTGCCAGTTACAGAAATGGGAGATACACCGTCGTGCAGAATGCGTCTTTTTACAGGCGGAACATTATACATTTCATACAGTTGCTTTAATGCATGGTCTGTCTCTTCTAAATAATCTTTGTTGAAATTTTCTCTATGAAATTCAAAATCTTCTCCCCTTCGAACAACGGCATCTTTCATAGTTTGAGTTATTTCGATATCAGATTTTAAAAGTATTTTTGATATTTCGCCCAAATTTTTAAGATCAATGTTATTTGCTCTAACCAAAGCACGTTCCAAAGGAGTTTGTTTGTAATTATTCAACGCATTGGTGTCTGCTCCATATTCTATCAATTTTTTGACAGCATCAACATTAAAGCCACTTCCACTTGCAAAATGCAAAGGAGTATCGCCATAATTGTCCCTTGCATGTATATTGGCACCGAGTTCTAATAAAGTTGAAACCTTCCCAGTTCGTATCATGGCGTTTTGATGTAATGCAGTACGGTTGTAAGTATCAACCGCTTCCAAATCTGCACCATTTTCTACTAGCCAAATTATAAGCTCATCGGGAATACCCCAAAAGCTTAACGCTGTTGTTTTTCCGTAGCCGCCTCTTGCGTCCAATTCGCAGGTGTCAAATACAGCTTTCAAAGCTTCAATGTCTTTCTTCTCAATTAATTCGTTAAAATTTTTCGGAAGCGTTTTCTTTTTCTTTGCCATTCTTTTTGTTCCTTTTTAAAATCATTTGTCAAGATATTTGATTTCAGGCACCAATTTTAGCATTGATATTATGCTTCTCAACATACGCTTTTGCTGCATTCATCAGTTTTGTAAATTTTCCATCTATTTCACTTTGAGTTGAGGTGTCAAAATCTGAGATTGCTTTTTCTATCTGTTCAGGCGAAGCTTTTTCGTCTTTTAGTTTAGCAATTGGCAAATAACCTTCTTTTTGTTTGGCAATGGCATAAGAAAATAAATCTTTTGAAGCCTGAAGAAGTTCTTTGTTGTCATCGTCTTCAGGAATATCTTTAATAGTCTGAAAACGTATTTCCAGATTGGTAATGTCATATTTAAAAGCATCGTAGTAAGAAGAAGGAACCATCTTTTTTTGGCTTTCATCATATACTTGCGCTTCTGATTGCAGTTTTTCATTGATTTCTTTACTTCCAAAACGAGATAATAAATTTGAGTTTAAGGCTGCTACTTCAAAAGTTTTTTCTGGTGAAAGGTTGTTGCAAGAGGTAAAAGTTAGACTTGTAGCGATTACAGCTAAAAGTAGGATTACGGTATTTAAGATTCTTTTCATTTTTTAAGTTTGTTTATTATTTATCCTTTTAAAATTTTACTTTTTTCAATATCAAATTCTTCCGAAGTTAAAATTCCAGCATCTAAAAGCTCTTTTAAATCTAGTAATGCTTTTTTCTTTACTTCCATCGAATTTGAAATATCTGTTTTTGGTGTTTCTTCTTTCTGAATTGGAGTTACGACAGTTCCTGAAGGAGCATATTTCAAAATCAATTCTGTAATTTCATTGAAACCTTTTACATTCGAATAGTCAATTGCTTTTTGCTCTTTAACGTTTACTATTGAAGCATCGGCTTTATTGTCCAGTAAATATTTTACAACATCTTTTTTTCCGTTTGCAGCGCTATAGTGTAAAGGCGTATTTCCTGACTCGTCCTGAATATTGATATTGGCACCAGCTTCAATTAGCAGTTTTACCATGCTCAGATTGCCTTTTTTGGTAGCGACATGCAATAGGCTTTCTCCGCCATACGTATAAGAATTGTTGAGTGTAAAACTAGATTCGTTAGAAATATTGGTTGCACTCACAATCCAATCTAAATAATCATTCATTGAAGATGTATCGCTGGCCAAAGGCTTGCTATAATTCACATCAACGCCATTTTCTAAAAATAAAGAAACAATTTCCTTTTGATTATTAGCACAAGCGTACCAGATAGGCGAATATCCATTGTTACTTGAAGTAAATACATCTGAACCTCTTTCAATCAATAATTTAGCCAACATTCTATTGGTTTCATAACACGCAATTAAAAGCGCATTTTCTCCCGAATGATTTACGTGATTGATGTCAGCGCCATTGTCGAGAAGTAAAGTCACCATCGGGATTGATTTGGTGTAACAAGCATAAATCAGAGGGGTATTTCCTTGTTTATCTGTTACATTTATATCGGCTCCTTTGTCTAAAAGCAACTGAATAATTTCTCTGTTTAGTTTTGCAGAAGCCAATAATAGGGGAGTTTCTCCATTGTTATTCAGTAAATTAACATCTGTTCCGGCTTCAAGCAACTTTGTTGCAATTTCGATTTGAGCGGTCTGAGCAACCAAATGCAACAGGCTATTTCCGTATTTATCGTTTTTGGTAATTTCCGCACCATTTTCCAACAGATACAAAGCCGTCTGTTTTTGTTTTTGAAGGCAGGCAAAAAATAAAGGGGTTTCGCCGGCATGATCTTCGTAATTAATATCGGCTCCGTCTTCGGCCAAGATTTTTACAATATCCAGATAACCTCTGTGGGCGGCATAATGAAGGGCAGTTCTGCCTTTTTCATCCGTATATTTGACATCTACTTCTTTGTTTTGAAGCAGTAATTCGGCTATTTTTCGATTGCCGTTTTCACAGGCAATTATAAATGACATTGACATATATATATGGTATTTTGTATAATTCAGTTATTATGATTTCATTAAAAGCTCGACCGTTTTAATTTTCAAATTATCTCCAGAAGCCAGCATTAAAGCGGTTTCATCTTTGTCATTTGTGATCGAAATATAGGCACCCTGCTCTAATAACAATTTTACTTTTCGATAGGTTTCTTTAGCCATTTCTGCATCGTAATTGACATTGTAAGCACAGACTTTATGCAAAATGGTGTTTCCCTGATTATCTTGTTCGTTAATATCTAAAGAAACATTTTCTAAAACCGATTTTAAAATATCCGATTTCTTTTCGACAATAAAATCAATTCCCGATTTTGGTTGACCGTAATATTGCGCACAGAAATTCACATCAACACCATCAGCTAACAATCTTTCCAAAAATTTAATATCGCTTGGAGATCCCGAAACAGAACTTAAAAAATTAGTGAATAAGGTTCGCCCGTCTTTGTTGACAATATTAAAATCGGGTGAAGAAACTGTTGCCAGTGCATCGTACATATCATACGAAAACTGTTCGGCAACGGCGTAATAAAAAGCAGTGTTGTTGAGGTTGTCGGTTTCATTGGCATCGGCTCCATTTTCTAGCAAGAACGGAACAAATTCTTTTTTGCTTTTTTTAACAGCGCACATTAAAGACGTTGTTCCCACAATATTTTTTTCGTTGATATCGACACCATTTTCCAAAAGAATGGAAATATATTCTTTTGTCTTCTCTGTATCTGTGCTGTAGGTGTTCAGAGCGATGTAGATGAAATTTTCACCAGCATTGTTTTTATATTGAGCATTCGCTCCAAATTCATCGATAAGTGTTTTTATGACTTTTGGCGAAGCTCCTTTTTCAAAGAGATATCCAAGTAAAGTTTTATCGCTGATTTCATCATTGATATTATCCATTTTTGACATCAATTCTTTGAAGAAAGCCAATGATTTTTCATCGTCTTTGAGATAAAGTGCCAAAGGAGCAAAAATCGATTTGTCGAAACTGTCCAATTCGTAAATATCAGTTTCAATAAAGCCGGCTTTGATTAATTTTTCTATAAAATCAATTTCTTTGGCGTTAATAATCTTTGCTGTTATTTGCGAAAAATTGTTTTTAAGGTATTGTTCGTTAAAGGTTTCGCCGTTATTTAGGCATTCTCTAGCCTCGTCAAATTTTCCCTGAAAAAGGAAATTTTCAATCTGGTTTTGTGTTTGCATTTGAAGTGGTATTAATAAATAAAAGATTGTATTAGATGAACCAGTCTGGATAATTGCTGGCTTCATCAACTATGTTGTAAGATAAAACATAAAATTGAGAAATATATTTTAGGATAAAAAGTAAAAAGACTTAAAATATTCCCATATAAAAGCAAAACCCTATTCTGAATGCATAGAATAGGGTTTTTTAAAATTTTAAGCAAATGCTTTTATTATTCTGAAACTTCAAACTCATAAAAATCTTTAATTTCAGATGACTTAAAATGATAATTAGAAAACAGGCTTAGATTTTATAAAAAAGGATTTGCATTAAGGCAATACTTTTATACGCAAGTATTGATAATGGTCATTTAAGCTTCCATTTTCTGTCCAATATGAACTTGTTCCGTTTACAGCGACATATAAATAACCATCTGTACTCCAAAATAAATCTTCAGCTGGCATCCAGTTTTTAAAACTTGCGTTTAAAACATGATCAATTTTATTATTATTAATGCGATATAATTCCAGGTCACCAGTGCTTTCATACGGATTTGCATAAATCGAAATGATGTATTTTTTATCTGGCGAAATAACTGGATATTCTCCAAAAGATGAGGTGTTTTCTCCCGTGGTTTTGTCAACAAATGTATAATCAGAACTTTCATAATAAGATCCTGCCATAACATATTTATTTAAAAAATCGATCTGTCCGACATATTTATATTCCGCCCGATCTTCTTCGGCGTCGGGTTTGTCAATGAATTTTTTAGTTTTATTGATACACTTTAGTTCAATTATTCCGTTGGTCTTTTTTATTTCAGTAGTGTCGGCGGTTAAAAATGAAACACTTGTATTTTTCTTACTGTCAAATAGTTTTTGATCTATAAGTTCAATTTTCAAATCATTATTGAGTGGTTTTCCCTTTTCAAAGAAGTCAGTTTTATGATTTTTTGTTAAGTAGGTAATGATATTTAAATCAGACTGAATTAAATACACTTGAGAGATTGGACCAGTAGCTTTTCTTGCTATATAGATTTTTTCCCAGCCATTACTGCTCACCTGAGTTCCATCTTTTTTGGTATATTCTCTGGTTATTCTATCCATCACGCCAAGCCAGTTTTCATTTATTTCAATTACAGCCAATTTTTGGCCGTATTCGTATTTACCAAGTGTTTTCGAATTCTCATCTGCCTGATCTTTAATTTCAGTTCCATTTCGATCAATTACATATAGGGTTTCAAGTACTTTGGTTTTGTCGTAATCAATACTGTTTCCGGGATCTTCAACGTCAGAAATAACAATTTCCTCGACTGTGTTTTTTTTAGAAACTTCCTTTTTTTGTTCCTTGCAGGAAGTTAGTAATGAAATTATTGCTGTTGCTATCAGAATGTGTTTTTACCCATTTTTAGGTTTTCTAATTTTTTTAATGGTCTAGTCAAAATTCACAACCAAAGAAACGTAAATAAATTCATATGAAAAATAATATTCAAATTGAATAAGATTTGTTTTTATTCAATTTGAATGGAAAATTGTACTTCAAAATGTAAATTCATGTTTTTTAATGCGTAATTTTTTTATTTCCAATTGTTGATTCAAACACTTCAGTTAATTATTTTAGATTTTTTAAATTTTGTTTCTCAAATGTATTTTCATGAGCATAAATACCCTTTTGCTTTAAAGTTATATTACTAATGAAATAAGACATTTAAAAGACTTTCGAGATCATATTATTGAGTTTTTATGTCATTCTTTTTGTATTAAATAAATCAGTTTTTTTATTTAACAAACCATTAGTTTTAATCCTTAAATAGCCAAATAAAAAAAATACTATCTTTACCGATCAAACGTTTATGAACTTAAGCTGCGTTTTAGCGGCACTACATATATAATTATGGCATGTACAAGTTGTTCAACCTCAGATGGTGGCGCACCAAAAGGTTGTAAAAATAATGGGACTTGCGGCACCGATAGCTGCAATAAATTGACGGTTTTTGACTGGCTTTCGAACATGAGTCCGTCTAATGGAGAGGCGATTTTTGATTGTGTTGAGGTTCGTTTTAAAAACGGACGTAAGGAATTTTTTAGAAATTCAGAGAAATTAACTTTAAGTATTGGCGATATTGTAGCAACTGTTGCTTCGCCAGGACATGATATTGGAATTGTGACTCTTACAGGAGAATTGGTAAAGATTCAAATGAAGAAAAAAGGAGTGAATTACGAAAGTAATGAGGTTCCAAAAATTTATAGAAAAGCATCTCAAAAAGATATCGATATCTGGTCTGTAGCGCGTGATCGTGAGGAACCAATGAAGGTTCGTGCACGTGAATTGGCGATTCAGCACAAACTGGAAATGAAAATTTCGGATATTGAATTTCAAGGCGACGGATCAAAAGCGACTTTTTACTACACAGCAAACGATCGTGTCGATTTTAGAATGCTGATTAAGGATTTTGCTAAAGAATTCAGCACTAGAGTGGAGATGAAACAAGTTGGTTTCCGTCAGGAAGCGGCTCGTTTAGGAGGAGTTGGATCTTGCGGACGCGAACTTTGCTGTTCGACTTGGTTAACCGATTTCAGAAGTGTGAATACTTCTGCGGCTCGTTATCAGCAATTATCGTTGAATCCACAAAAATTAGCGGGACAATGCGGTAAATTAAAATGCTGTCTGAACTATGAGTTAGACACTTACATGGACGCATTAAAAGATTTTCCGGATTACGATACCAAACTAATCACAGAAAAAGGAGATGCTGTTTGCCAAAAACAAGATATTTTTAAAGGATTAATGTGGTTTGCGTATACAAACAACTTCGCAAACTGGCATGTTTTAAAAATTGATCAGGTAAAAGAAATCATTGCAGAAAATAAACAGAAAAACAAAGTTTCTTCTTTAGAAGATTTTGCTGTTGAAGTAGTTGCAGAGCCAGAAAAAGATTTCAATAATGCAATGGGTCAAGAAAGTTTAACTCGTTTCGATCAGCCAAAAAGAAAGAAAAAACCAAATCGCAAACGCAAGCAAAATGCAGAGGCGGTTATCGTTGCAACTCCAGCAAAACCACAGCAGGAGAAAAATGTAAACCACGCTAAACCAGCAGGAAATACTAATCCGAACAATGGTAATGCAAACAAACCAAACAATCAAAACAATCCAAATAAGCAAAATCATAAGAAAAAGCATAATTCGAATAAGAACAATCCGAATAAGCAAAATTCTAATGAAAACAAACCTGCTGAACCTAGAAAACCAATAACGAATACTAAAAATGAGAATAAAAAATAGCGGAATTCTTCTTTTGGTAGCTATACTTCTTTTTTCTTGTGATAAAAAAAGAGTATTTGATCAGTATAAATCTGTTGGAAGTGCTTGGCACAAAGACAGTATTGTAAGTTTTGATCTGCCAGTTTTAGATTCTACAAAAAAGTTCAACCTCTTTGTAAACATACGAGACAATAATAATTATCCTTTTAATAATTTATTTTTAATTGTTGCTCTTGAAACACCAAGCGGTTTTACAAAAGTGGATACATTAGAATACCAAATGGCAGAGCCAGATGGAACGTTGTTAGGAAATGGATTTTCTGACATAAAAGAAAGTAAGCTTTATTACAAAGAAGATGTGAAGTTTACAGGGAAATACAAAGTTCACATCAAACAAGCGGTTAGACAATCCGGTAAAATCCCAGGTGTTGAAGCTTTGCAAGGAATTACAGACGTTGGTTTTAGAATAGAACAAAAAGATTAGATAAATAGTTATGGCTGCTAAAAAAAACAATCAATCCAAAAGCGTTAAGGATATTAATTATTACAAAAAGAAATTTTGGCGGGTTTTTGCCTACTCTTTACTAGGAGTTCTAGCCTTTTTCTTATTTGCTTCTTGGGGTTTATTTGGATCTATGCCTTCATTTGAAGATTTAGAAAATCCAGATTCAAACCTTGCTACCGAAATTATCTCTTCTGATGGAGTTGTGATTGGTAAATATTTCAAAACCAATAGATCTCAACTTAAATATTCTGATTTGCCTAAAAATTTAGTTGAAGCGCTTGTTGCAACTGAAGATGCACGTTTTTATGACCACTCAGGAATTGATGGGCGTGGAACTTTAAGAGCTGTTTTTAGTTTAGGAACAAATGGTGGTGCGAGTACATTGACACAACAGCTTGCAAAACAGTTGTTTCACGGTGAAGGATCGAAATTTCTACCTTTTAGAATTGTACAAAAAATAAAAGAATGGATTATTGCCATTCGTCTGGAAAGACAATATACAAAGAACGAAATCTTAGCGATGTATTGCAACGTTTATGATTTTGGAAATTATTCTGTTGGAGTAAGTTCTGCCGCTCAGACTTATTTCTCTAAAGAACCAAAAGACTTGACAATTGATGAATCGGCTATTTTGGTTGGAATGTTCAAAAATTCAGGTTTATACAATCCAGTAAGAAATCCGCAGGGCGTAAAAAACCGTCGTAATGTGGTTTTGTCGCAAATGGCAAAAGCAAAAATGATTTCAGAAGCTGAAAAAGAAAGACTTCAAGCACTTCCAATTACGCTGAAATTTAAATTGGAAAGCCACCGTGAAGGTATAGCTACTTATTTTAGAGAATATCTTCGTGATTATATGAAGAAATGGGTTGCTGAAAATAAAAAACCTGATGGATCTGATTACGATATTTACAAAGACGGTCTTAAGATTTATACTACGATAGACTCTAGAATGCAAACTTACGCTGAAGAAGCTGTTGCTGCGCACATGCAAAATCTTCAACAGCAGTTTTTTATTGATCAAAAAAACAATAAAAATGCTCCTTTCGTAAATATTACACAAGCTGAGACAGATAGAATTATCATGCAAGCAATGAAAAATTCTGTTCGTTGGGCTCAGATGAAAGATATGGATAAAAGCGAGGAAGATATCATTGCTTCATTCAAAGTAAAAACTAAAATGCGTGTCTTTACTTGGAAAGGTGAAAGAGATACCACTATGACACCACTAGATTCTATTCGTTATTACAAACACTTTTTACAATCTGGTTTAATGTCTATGGAACCTCAAACAGGAGCTATTAAAGCTTGGGTTGGAGGAATCAATTACAAATATTTCCAATACGATCACGTTGGGCAGGGAGCAAGACAGGTAGGTTCTACTTTCAAGCCTTTTGTTTATGCAACAGCTATTGAAGAATTAAATATGTCGCCATGTGATTCTATTCTTGATGGACCTTTCATGATTCATAAAGGACGTCACCATGTAACAGAAGACTGGGAACCAAGAAACTCTGATTACAGATACCGCGGAATGGTTACTTTAAAACAAGCTTTAGCGGCTTCTATTAATACAGTTTCGGCTAAATTAATTGACAGAACAAGTCCAGAGGCTGTTGTAGAATTGACAAAAAAATTAGGAGTAAAAACAGAAATTCCAGTTCAGCCTTCAATCGCATTAGGAGCGGTAGATATTACAGTTGAAGATATGGTTGCGGCGTATAGTACATTTGCAAATCAAGGAGTTTATGTAAAACCACAGTTTTTAAGCAGAATTGAAAACAAAAGCGGAGAGGTTATTTACGAGCCAATTCCAGAATCTCACGACGTTTTAAATAAAGATATTGCCTTTGCTGTAATCAAGTTACTTCAAGGAGTTACAGAAAGTGGTTCTGGTGTGCGTTTACGTACGCAGGGAGGCGGAAGCGGAGATAACCGTTGGACAGGATATCCATACATGTTTACAAACCCAATTGCTGGTAAAACAGGTACAACGCAAAACCAGTCTGATGGATGGTTTATGGGAATGGTTCCGAATTTGGTAACTGGAGTTTGGGTTGGATGTGAAGATCGTTCAGCGCGTTTCAAAAGTTTGACTTACGGACAAGGAGCAACTGCAGCTTTGCCTGTTTGGGGGTATTTTATGAAAAAATGTTATGCTGACAAAAGCCTTCAGGTTTCTAAGGGTGAATTTGAACGTCCTGCAAACCTTTCTATAAAAGTGGACTGTTATGCTAGGCCAGTTATAGTGAAAGATACTACACAGACGGAACAAAATACAGATGAATTTGAATTGTAACATTGTTGCAATAATGTGTATCTAATTATATATCAATCCCTTTGCCAGTCTTTTGAAAGATTTGTAAAGGGATTTTTCTTTGGGTTTTATTTTTACGAAATCGTTATAATTTCACCTAAAAATCTTATTTTTATCAAAAATATTCAGCAATAAAGATAGTTTGTTATGATAACAAAAAAAGTAAATAGCGTTCAGGAAGCTATTGAAGGAATTGATAGCGGTATGACCATTATGTTTGGTGGTTTCGGATTATGTGGCATTCCTGAAAATACAATCGCAGCTTTAGTAAACACATCCATTTCAGATTTAACCTGTATTTCCAACAATGCGGGTGTAGATGATTTTGGTTTGGGATTGTTATTGCAGAAAAAGCAGATCAAAAAAATGATTTCTTCTTATGTGGGAGAAAATGCCGAATTCGAACGTCAGATGCTTTCGGGAGAATTGGAAGTTGAATTAACGCCTCAAGGAACTTTGGCAGAACGCTGTCGTGCGGCTCAGGCTGGAATTCCTGCTTTCTTTACACCAGCAGGTTACGGAACTGAAGTTGCTGAAGGAAAAGAAGCACGTGAGTTCAATGGAAAAATGCACATTATGGAAGAGGCTTTCAAAGCAGATTTTTCTATTGTAAAAGCTTGGAAAGGCGATGAAGCCGGAAATCTGATTTTCAAGGGAACAGCCCGAAACTTCAATGCGTGTATGGCTGGTGCAGGAAAGATCACAATTGCAGAAGTAGAAGAATTAGTGCCGGTTGGTTCGTTAGATCCAAATCAAATTCATATTCCGGGAATTATGGTGCAACGCATCTTTCAAGGAGAAAAATTTGAGAAGAGAATCGAGCAACGTACAATAAGACAGAGAGCGTAATTAGATAATTAGAAAATGTGATAATTAGATAATTAATTTAGATTGTGCTGAAGCATTATCTAATTATCTAATTTCCAAATTGACACATTCATTTATGTTAACAAAAGAAGATATAGCAAAACGAATTGCAAAAGAGGTAAAAGACCGTTATTTCGTAAATCTTGGAATTGGGATTCCAACTCTTGTTGCGAATTATGTTCGTGAAGACATTGCGGTGGAATTTCAAAGTGAAAATGGTGTTCTTGGAATGGGACCTTTTCCTTTTGAAGGCGAAGAAGATGCAGATGTTATCAATGCAGGAAAACAAACTATCACGACACTTCCAGGTGCAAGTTTCTTTGATTCGGCTTTCAGTTTTGGAATGATTCGTAGTCAAAAAGTAGATTTGACAATCCTAGGGGCAATGGAGGTTTCTGAAAACGGAGACATTGCCAATTGGAAGATTCCAGGAAAAATGGTAAAAGGAATGGGAGGCGCAATGGATTTGGTGGCTTCCGCCGAAAACATTATCGTTGCCATGATGCACGTAAACAAAGCAGGAGAATCAAAAATCTTAAAAAGATGCACTTTGCCATTAACAGGCGTAGGATGCGTTAAAAAGGTTGTAACCGAGCTTGCAGTGCTCGAAGTAACCGAAAAAGGTTTTAAGCTCTTAGAACGCGCGCCAGGTGTCTCAGTCGAGCACATCATCGCCTCAACCGAAGCTGATTTGATTATTGAAGGAGAAATTCCTGAAATGATTATTTAATTTTAGGGACAAAGGTACAGAGGCTCAAAGGTGCAAAGTGAGGAACTTAAAATAGATTTAGATAAGAGAACTTTCTTAAATGAAGATAGCGGTATTACATGGAATGAGTTTATTCTTATCTTAAAAAGAAAGTTCAGCAGATCATAAATCAGCAATTATATAAAAAGAAAAAACCGCCATAAGCGGTTTTTTTTATGCTAGTAAATCTCTGAACCTTTGTCCCTTTGAACCTTTGCCCCTACAGAAAGCTATTGTAAATTAAAAGAAGCTCCTAAACTAAAAGTCGCTTGATTATTTAAATGATAAAAAGGATCATTGTTTGAGCCGTATTTTGCAATTGGGAATCCAATTTCTGTGAAAACACCAAATCCATCAGTGAAGAAATAACGGCCTCCAACGTGAGCTCCGAAATTATGTAAACCTAAGCTTAAACCAGGGTAAACGTCTAATTCTTTTACGCCAATTACACTAGATAAGTTAGCATTGATTCTTGCTTTTGCATCAAAACGATCTGAGAAATCTGGTTCAGCATCATAGTAAGGATTTGTGCTACCGTGGTAAAAACCGTTAAAATTATCAAATCCTAGTATGTAGTTAGCAACAAAACCAAAAGAGAAATTTTCTCCTAAACCAAAATCAACAGAACCTTGAATTCCAGAACCACCATCTTGTAAATTAGCTCCTACGTTTACTTTAATATCTCCCTTTCCTTTAAAAGCTTCTTGAGCATTAACAAATCCGAATGTCACTAAAAATACAAGTGTAATAACCTTTTTCATAAAAATTTAATATTAATTATTTGGGTAGCAAATGTAAAATTTAAATAAATTAATTCCTACCTTTTTCGTTAAAATAGAGTTCGTTTAACGGTTCACTTTGCCAGTATTCCTTAGTGTCAACATCTAAGATAGTAAGCGGACCTCTAAATGCTGCGCCCGTATCTACATTCCAGACACAAGCTCTGTTGACAGGAACCGTTTCTCCAATTCGGGTTACGGGTGTGTGACCAATATAAACTTCCTTATAAACGGTAAATCTTTTTGGATAGTGTAAATCGTCTTCTTTTAATTTGGGGTCTAATGAAAGTGCTGTTTCCCAAAGGGTTCTATCCCAATAAAATAGCTTAGAAAAATATTCCCATTTTACACCATTTAAATTAGTGAAGCCAGCATGAACAAACAATCGATTCTGGTCGTCAAGATAAAAATCCTGTAGATTTTCTAGAAATTCAATGTGAGCTCTTTTTTTTTCTTCAGAAATTTTAGCATAGCCTTCAACCGTAGCTTTTCCGCCATGTTTGTACCACATTTCTTCGTCAAAATCATCATGCCTGTTTTCGAGCCAGTCCAAAGCCAGCTGATCGTGATTTCCTCGTATGCAGATGCAGTTTTGTTTGCTTTTTAAATCAATCAAATAGTCGATTACTTCAACAGACTGACTCCAGCCGTCAACATAATCGCCCAAAAAAATTAGAGTATCTTCTGTAGTAACGTTGGCTCTCTCTAGTACTTGTTCAAGTGCAAGTAATCCGCCATGAATGTCACCTATAACAAATGTTCGCATTATTTAATTTTTCGAGTAGAAGAACA
>Ga0308157_10003052_pt1 | contig 25411 bp, 19 predicted proteins | sample PhyBR1_FD_201035 | JGI IMG/M metagenome (GOLD analysis project Ga0308157, IMG submission 201035) | Phyllosphere microbial communities from UC Gill Tract Community Farm, Albany, California, United States - DLSLB.R1 | ecosystem: Host-associated > Plants > Phyllosphere > Unclassified | place: USA...
CTGATGATTATGTTTCTTATCAGGATATTTTCGAAAAAGTTAATGAAGAAGTTTCTACACAATCCAAAACGGTATTATCTACTGTAAAAATGCCAAAGCAACAGTATGTGAATCTGGGAGGTGCTTTAGTCCCTGTTGCAAAAACTTCTTTAGTTGATTCACTTTCGTATTTATTACATCCTTTTTATCTTAGAATGGGATTAGTTGCATTTAACTATTTACAGTTCAGTCTCAATGTTGAAAATGATTCTTGGTCTGTAGCTAAAGCAAGAGTCACTGGCGAAAATTCAAATGGCCATTCACTAGAACAGATACATTTACAAATTCCGGTGATTGACAACAAGGTAACTTTTCCTTCGACTTTTCAAAATAAGTTTAAAAAACTCAATAATCTGAAAATTGAAATTTATTTTGATAATGGCAGAGAAGCAGTTGTAGAACTATTAGATATAGATAATGTTGAATATCTAGGTTCATTAGCCCTCAAATCTCAAACTGATACTGCCTTAGGAAATGGGATGACTCCAAAACATTTTGGAGTAAAGAGATTAGGTATTGCAGACTATCTTAAGGTAGAACAATCGGTTCACGCTTATGTTCCAGGAGAGGTTTCTAATATCGAAAATGTTATGGCCAGCGAGCTAAGACACAAATCGTCAGTTACCAGAGACTATTCCGAGATCACAGATACCACCTCAAAATCTCAGGAAACTGAACAAATTTCAGACACAACCAAAACTACTAGAACTGACATGCAGACTGAAGTTGCCAGAGAATTAGAAAAGCAACAAAGTTGGGAGGCACATACAAGCTTTGGGAAATCCGGAAAATGGTACTTTGAAGTTGGCGGCAGCTATGCCAATAGTACAGCACAACACGATAGTACAAGACAGGCTGTAGCAAAATCTCAGGAGATTACGGAAAGAGCTATGGAACGTGTTCTTACAAAAGTCTCTGAAGAAAGAATCCAAAAAATTATCAAAGAATATACAGAAACCAACGTACACGAATTTGATAACAGAGGACAAGCCGCATCTGCTTTGAATGCGAATCCTTCAAAGCCACAACATATAACAGGTGTTTACCGCTGGGTGGATAAAAAAATGAAAAACCAGATCTATAACTATGGTAAGCGTACAATGTTCGAGTTTATGATCCCAGAACCAGCACGTTTGCACAAATTGGCTCTTGGTTCTAACAAAAATGTATTGACAGCGCCACAAGATCCTAGAAATCCACTTGAGGATAAATGGAAAATGAAAGATTCTAATGTAGACGAATCAATTATTGAACATTGGGCAAAAGAATATAAGATAGAATATACTCCTTCGTTGCCGTTACAAATCACAAAACCAGATAATCGTCATTGTACTAAAGATGAAAGTAATGATGAGAAATTTGATGTCCCGGAAAATTATGTTTGCAAAAACATTCATATTGATTACAGATACGAAGAACAAAGAAAATCAGGCTTTTTGAGGTTCGACACCTTCGATGGCAATACAATGACTTTATACGATCATAAGGGGGCTTTTGATTTTGGCAATCTTAATTTTGTTAATGAATTTCATTTATATTTCTACCAAAACTGGTTGTATTACTCTAATCTTGCTGTAACACAATCTTGTGATTTATCCAATGATTATATTACGAATAGAAAAAATGATTATTTTAAAAAAATAATTGATGCATACACACAGGCTAAGGCAGCCTTTGAAAAAGCCCAGGCAGACGCAGAAGCCCAAGCTATAAAAGATGAAGCCGAAAACAAAGAAAAAGTTTCCGCCTATTACAGGGACATGGAGTCCGAGGTTTTGAAACACAACTGTATTGCCTATCTCTTGCAAGACATTGGAGGTTATGGAGCAGTAGGAAAAGACCTTACCAATGGTGCGCAAACAATGTCAGATTTTGCAGTAAGATTTAAAGACGACTTGGATGCTTACACTTCTCTTGCCAAATTTATGGAACAGGCGATGGAATGGAGCGTGATGGATTATACATTCTATCCATACTATTGGGGAAACAGTGCCAACTGGCAAGAGATGTACCTCTCATCAGATCTTGATCCTTTATTCAGAAATTTCCTTCAGGCAGGTATGGCAAGAGTCATCGTTACCGTGAAGCCAGGCTTTGAAGACGCTGTTAATTTCTTTATGACAACCGGCAGAATCTGGAATGGCGGAGAAGTCCCGGTAATTGGCGACCCAATGTATCTCTCTATTGTAGAAGAGTTGAGACAACCAACAGGCAAAAAACAAGGTAACTACTGGATCACAAGAGTGCCAACAGCTTTAACTATTCTACAGGCCGGATCAGTCGGGTTGACAGTAGATGATGCGCTACCAATCTTCAAAGAAGATCATCCGGAAGAGTGTGAGAATCCTTTGGAATTGGAAACTGCAAGTGCTTTTGGAAAACCTGTGGATATTAGATTGGAGGGTAGCAACTTACCTACAACATTACCAAACACCATTGTAAGACCAATCTAATTATTTTAAACCTTTTTGAAAGTGGTGCGTAAAAACCACCACTTTCTTTTTTTATTAACATTAAAAAAACAACAAAATGAACGATATAGGAATAAGAGACATTGCAAGTATTGGCGTTGCAGATATAGATGTGTATGGTACAAGTGGGAGGAAAATAGTTTTTGCAAACACCCCCAAATTATTAATGTTCTTCCGTTCGGAAGATCAAGCCAAAGGATTACCAAGAGAAGATTCAAAGAGTTCAAAAAGTTCAAAAATAAAACAAACTATTGAAGGAATTACGGTCTACAAATATCCAATAAAAGATGATACAAAATACGATCAATCTTTTGGTTTTGATTTGTTTAGAGAAAATTTAATGGGGAATAATGAAATTGTCTACAAAGTAGATGAAGATGCAAATGGAGATTATATAGTAGATACAAATAAAAAGCATAAGGAATCGGCTACCAACAATTTACAGTCTTTTTTTGATGGTTCCAGCAAACTAACCTTGGAATTAATAGATACAAAAAAAACATTTTATATTGATGAAGGATTTAGTCTACAAAAGGGAACAAGCCCACTAAAGGACAAATCCTACTATGCTCCAAACATTCTCATCAAACCAGGAAAACAAGTAATAATCTCAACCAAATTTTTCGATACAGATAGTTCTCCTAAATTGGGTCAAACTGTCTCTTTCAAATTATCCAATTCAAAAGGAATAGAATCCGTGACTCAGGTGCTGACATTTAATCAAAATGAGGAAATAATTGGGTTTAATATCAAAACAAAAGCAAATGAAACTATTGATACCCAAACCACAATTACGGCTCTTATAAAGGATAGTAGTAACAAAGATGTAGAAATTGGAAGGCTGACTATTTTGCCGAATAAACTTTATGAACCTAAATTGATATTTGTAGATGTTTTCTACAAAAAAAATACCCTCGCTACAAGTAGCAACTATGTTAATTTAACCAATGATCTCAATAATAAAGCATTTAATCAGGCATCTATAAATTTTAACCTTGCAAAAAACCAAATCCTAAACATAATAGATACGGATTTTTCATTAAAAGACCCAACAAATAATTTAGGAAAATGGCTTGTTCAAAAAACTGGAACTACAGATTATGAAACAGCAAAAACAGATGATGTTTTAACGATTCTAAAAGCTAAATTCTTTGAGAATATAGCAATATTACTGCTAAACGAAATAGAAAAAAGTATGCAGGATTTTGAGGTAAATGATGGGGTTACAACCCGAAAATTATTACCAAAAGATAAAACATTAAAAGATTGGTTTTTTCAATGTTCACAATTACCTGATAATTCCAAAGCAGCAAAATGGTATGATACATTGGTTAAAAACCTACATGATTATACTAGTAGCATAAAATTAGGTTTTTACCCTTTATTTATGTGCAACAACATCTATTCCTCGACTAGTGTTTTAGCACAAGGGTTGGTTTGGTCGAAAGGTTTAATAATTCCCAAAGCAGGGATTGGCAACACAATGATTATTGCACACGAGTTAGGTCACAATTTGGGATTACGTCATACCTTTAATATACCTGATCCAAGTACTGAAAAAGGAGATATTAAAATAGGTATGATGGATACATTGGAAAATATAATGGATTATTTGCCGGATGTTCCGGGAACGCACAGCAAAAATTTCATTACCTATCAATTGCAAAAGATGAGAGAAAATTCTGAAAAACTTAAGTATAATGTAGATGAGATGGGCTATAAAATTGAGAAAGAAGAGAGTGACGCATCTTTTCCTCCAAATGTTATTAAAGATTTTAGTAACAATATAGAAATTGAAACATTTTCAAAAGAGATTTGTAAATATTTATTTAAGTCCTATAAGGCAATCAATAACCTTGAAGACGACACAAAACTAACCTCTCATAGAGATAAAATTTTAGCTATATTTGTTGACATCGTCAAAAATTATTTTAAAAATCTGTAGTTATGAAAAATAAAATCTTCTATTTTTTGCTTATACTTCCTGTTTTCATATTTCCCCAAAAAAGTATTGAGGGCTTTATTAATAATAAAATTGATTTTGTATTGGATAATCACGAAGGGAGAGCATTTATGGGAAGTGTAGTTACTGAATATATGAAAACAGACAGCCTCAATGATTTTTATAATAGAAAAACGATTCAGCCTTTTTACAAATATGTAGAAAGTAAATATTTTGATAAAAAATATTTAGAGTCAAAAAATATGGCATACAAAAGTCTTGAAGTATCAGAATTTCATAATACATTCGAAACTAGACCATCAGGTTATTATGAATACTTTTTAGAAACATATCCAAGCAACAGGTTTATTATTACATCTGAGCCAAAAACTTATCAAGGTTCATTTTGCCGAGGTTGTAGATATTCTACATATGAACCATTTCGAAATTTTGAATTGAGTTTCTATGATAGCAGTAAAAAAAAAATGAGTATCATAAAAACACTATATAGTAATGTTGCTTTATCCGTTATAGGCATAGATATCTTTACCTCAAAATACTTTAATACTGTTTTCTATAATACTTTGACCATAGATTATTCGGATTGTAAAAAAGAAGATAAATGTTTAAAGTTTACTGTTAAAATCTATGAAACAATAGGGAATCATGATGAATATATTATAGATGACCACATACAACAGACCATTAAATACCAAGACTTATTAATGAGAAAAGTAGAAATCACAGGCAACAAAGAAGAAGCTATAAAATATCTGAAAAAGAACAAATTAGATGATGAGGAAGTTTTTCCGGAAAAATTTAAAGAAGAAGATTTTAAGAAAAAAGACAAATGATACCCGATAGCGCAGATTTGCAATCCGTACTTTATAGAAAATAAAAGCAGTAGCACAATGTGTTACTGCTTTTTTAGTATTTCGAGAATTGATGTTGGGACAGTCACGGATAACAAATCCGCGCCATCAAGGTATCATAACGTTTTTAAATATTCTGAAGGAGAAATACCCGTCTTTTGCTTAAAAATCCTGTTGAAACTCGTCTTGGACTGAAAACCGCAATCATAAGCAATCGATAGAATTGTAAATTGTTCAGTCTCGTTTGTTGCCAGCCTTTTCTTTACTTCTTCCACACGATAATCATTGATAAGGGTATAAAAATTAGTATTCAGATGTTGGTTTAATAATTCGGATAATTTTTTATTAGAGATTCCCATGTGGTCTGCTAATTCTGTGAGGTTAAGGGCCTCGTTGCGATACAGCTTCTCTTCTTCTAATAGTTTTTTCAGGATGCTGTTGAGATGATTAATTTGATCTTGCGAGTAATTGTTGAGCTGTCTGATTGTATTTTTTGTTGCCGGATTTTGATCTTCTGTCGTTTTGAGTGGAACTTCCGGTTCTTGACCAAGGATGATAGTTTCCTGAGTAATTTTGTCTAACAGAAACTCGGGCATCAATATTCTGGCCTGGAAAATTCCTTTATATCCCAAATAGACATACATGCCGACCATTGTGAAAGCAACAACATTACCAATATTCCAGGGAATGATGGGGTAGAATAATTCATAAATTGTACATCCTGTATCAACAAGGATGATAACAATAAAACCAATGATTAGATGTCTGTACCAGTTTAGATTATTTTTATCAAGGGCAGAGTAGTTGTCTTTATAGACATTCTGTATTCTTTTTAAAAATTTGAATGTCAGTACGAGATACGTAATGAAAAATATATTTTCTAAATAATTTAGATACATTTCATATTCCAAATAATACTGATGAAATATTGGAAAATATCCTGTAACTAATGTTACTGATAGAGGAACGGATATCAAAACCCAAACAATAAAAAATGGGATAAGACTTTTACATAAAGAAGAAACGATTTGCTGTTTGGGAAGTACAAGAGATTTTAATTGATACAATATCATAGGGCCTAAAAGAAAGCCAACACCATTTCCTAATAAAATAGCAATACCTCCTAAAAGTCTTATTTTATGAAGGTACGCATAGTAATACAGTAAAAATGAAAAAGCATTTATAAAAAAAACGACTAATAGTTTTTTAGAAAAGGGAAGATTGGACTTCAAAAGAAATCCAATGATTAATCCCAATAATGACATGCCGGCAATAAGCACAAAGTCTATAAAAATTTCCCAATTATCCACCATGGAAAATTATAAAGAAAATCCGATTAGACAATGGCTAATTACAGGTAATGTTTTTTAATTTTTAATTAATTTTATTTGATATTGATTATCGATTTGTAAAAAATAAATGCCTTTAACAAGATTCTTGATCTCAATTTGTTGATTGTCATTTATAATTCCGTCCATAACTTTTGACCCCGCTGCATTATAGATTTGGTAAGAGGTATTGTGTAGCTTTTGCTTAGATTTAATATGAACAAAGTCAGATGCAGGATTAGGATAAATATTATACTGCTGGCTGTTTTTCACATCGGAAACACCAAGAGTTTTAGGACTTATCTTGATAATATAGATATCCCTGTAGCCATTATCATCCGCAGTAACTATTTCATTACTGCCATATGGATCAAGATTGACTGTCTCGAGGAAAGAAGAAGCAAGATAAATGTTACCTTGGGCATCGGTTTCTATTTCATGACCGTCGGGACCTCCGTTTCCTCCAAACGCATTAGCTGCAGCAAATTGTCCGTTCTCATTAATTTGAGCCACATAAGCATCCATAGAATTACTGGACTGTTTCGTAATTTTAATGTTCCCGAATGTCGCTTCATTGGTGAAAAAACCTGTAATGAAGATCCCTTTATTAGGAGTAGTCACCACATCGTAAACAAAGCTCATGTCCGAATTGTCAATTTTAGCAGCCCACATAGGTTCACCACTTGCAGAAAGTTTAAAGATTGTACCACTGTATTTCCAGTCAGGAGAGTCCAGGGTCATTGCTTGGGAATTAGGATGATTTGGGGCAAAATTAACTTTACCCATAAGGTTGGATACAATATAGGTATTACCCAAGTGGTCATTAGTAAATCTGATTGCTTCAGAAATTGCAAATTCATCTGTTGCATAGGTGCTATATGATTTTATATATTTTCCGGTTTCATCTAGTATAGATAAGTAAGTGTCGCGACCTAAAGAATTAACAATGGCCGTACCATCAGTATTAGGATTAAGATCCAGACTTACGCTATAATCTCCCAAAACCATAATGTTACCATTATCTGCAATATTTACCTGTTTGACGTTGGCGAAGTTACCATCTCCAAAGCGTTTTACCCAGCCAAAATTACCATCTTTATCAAGTTTCCAAACATAACCATCGCTATTACCAGAAGCTGGAAGTATATGCTGATTAGCCGTTGAGGGATCAAAATCAATATCGCTAAAATAGTAGCCATTAACATAAACGCTCCCGCTTTTATCTGTTGTAATACCGATGGCTTCTTCATAATTTGGGCTGCCGACAGATCTTACCCACTTGAAGTTTCCGCTTGTATCTAGTTTTAAAACAAAAATATCCTGATAACCTTTTGAGGTAATAATTTGCGATTCCCCTTCCGGATTAAAATCTACAGTACTCTGAAAAGCACCTGTGATATAAAGACTATTGTCGGGACCTAATGTGATACTATTAGCATAACTTGATGGAGGAGGGTCATCTTCACCCAGATTGTGACTATCAGATTTTTGTGCAGAAGTTTTATGAAAATTTTTTGCGCCATAATTTTTTGCCCAGAGAACCTTGCCTTGGCTGTTAACTTTGGCTACAAAGATATCCTGAAAATTATTAGATGTTATGACAGGATCATTACTTTCTGAGCCAAGCTCAAGTGTATTCCAAAAAAAGCCGGCAATATAACTATTACCATCTTTGTCCGTTGCCATACCTCTTATAACATTATCGCCAGTACCGATAAAAGCTTTGCCCCATTCGAAACTCTGGGCGTTAGCAGAGCAGCAAATTATTAAAAGCAAATAAAATAGTTTTGTTTTCATTTTATTAAATATTTTGAAATTATTAGAAGCAAAACAACTTATAAAATTTCTTATAAAAGACTCTTTGGAAGCAATGGTACCTATTTTATATAAAATTATCCTTGATTATATCCGATAGCGAGGATTTTCATTTCCATATTTAAAGAACATAAACTCACATTCCTACCACCTATTTAACTTATCATACATCTATTCTACATTTCAGCAATACAGTTTTCACTTATAGCGATGTAGTTTTACATTCACGCACATTTATTTTAAATTCCATCGTGTTACTTTTAAGTTTGATTGATATAGTTTGATATTTGATCAACATTGTTTTATATTATATAAATATGATTTCATATTATATCGATGTTGTTTTACATAACATCAATTTAGTTTTAACTTTCATCACTTTTATTTCTATTTCGCGCAATTTAATTCCAAAAACCAAAACAATGATCAACATATAAAACAATCTTATTATCTTTATCAAAAAACACACAATGCTTAATCTCAATCTCAGACCCATCTTCCAGGCCCGTGGAATAGAAAGACCCTACACCTACCTCGTCAAAGCAGGCATTTCCCGCGCAACCGCCCACAACATCCTCAGCAGCAAAACCCGCATCTTCCGCCTGGATCATATAGAACTTCTCTGCCGCGTCCTCATCTGCGAACCAAACGATCTCCTCGCCTACGTTCCGGATCCCGGCACTCTTCTTCAGGACACCCACCCTTTGAATAACCTCATTCAGGACGACACATCCAAACCCGGAATCAAAGAATCCTTCGCCAACATCCCTTACAAAAAACTCAAAGAGATTACCAGGCAATTGGTCATCAACAAGTAGAACAAAACTTATCCACAATATTAAAACACGACACCGTTTGTCGCATTAAGAATTTATATTTGTTTAACAAAAAAGTAAAAACCAAAGACCATTAATAAAAACAGAAAGACCAAATGAAGAAAGATTTCTACCTTACCAGATATGCCCTCATCATCAAAAGATTAGAGCGTTCCCCGGCTACATATCCGGAGATAGAAGATTATCTCCTTAATTCATTTGAATTTCAGGATGCCAAAATTGGTGGTTATTCCATACGCACATTACAGAGAGATATCAAGGACATCGCCAATCTTTTCAACTTTGACATTCACAACAAAAAAAAAGGCGACAACCGCTACTACATAGAAAGCCGCCCCGTGATGGAAGTCGACGAGTACAACCAACGCCTGCTCGAGTCATTCCAGATTATGAACGCCGTCAACTCCCAGCCAGACTTCGCCGAATTTGTATATCTCGAAAACCGTACACCAAGAGGGATCCAGAATTTTTACGACCTCCTTTTCGCCATCAGAAACAAAAGAATCTTAGAGTTTCAGCATTTCAAGTACAAAGACCAGAGCATCACCTCCAGAAAAGTACACCCGTATGCACTCAAAGAATCCAAAGACCGCTGGTATCTCATCGCGCTAGACACCAAAGACGAGAAACTCAAAGCCTTCGGATTAGACCGTATTAGTGATTTGGCAGTTAGCAAAGCCGGCTTCAAGCTTCAGCAAAAATTTAATCTCAAAGAACATTTCAAAAACGCATTCGGTATTATGAATCTGGAAGAACAGCCGGAGAAAATAACTATAAGATCTACCAAAGAACAGGCAGAATATCTAAAAAGCTCGCCGCTGCATCACTCCCAGCAGATCCAGAAAGAAACGGACAAATATGTTTATTTCGCCTATGATCTTTTCCCGACCTATGACTTCATTCAGGAGATTCTGTCCTTCGGAAATCAGGTAAAAGTTACCGAACCCCAAAGCCTTATCAATAAAATAAAGGAAATGCTTACCATATCCATCCAGCAATATGATGATACCTCTCTGGAGTCATAAAAAAGAGTGATAATACACCACGATTGAAATTTACGTTTTCCCCATTCTCAAAATTTATTATATTTGTGAAGAATGGCAACAAAAGCACTTTTTAATTCAGTAGTCAATTGGCTTATCCTACAAAGGATGGATCAGATTGAGCATTTTATAAAGTATCCTGTGGAAACGCAGGAAGGTCTTTTGTTTTCACAACTCTTCCACGCAGAGGAAACAGAATACGGGCAGAAGTACGGCTTCAGTACCATCGCAAATTATAAAGATTTTCAGAAAAAAGTCCCGATTGTCTGTTACGAGGATTTCGAACCTTACATAGAAAGAGCAAGACAAGGACACAAAGACGTTTTCTGGCCCGGGATCATAAAGCAGTTTGCCAAATCTTCCGGAACAACCAATGCCAAAAGCAAGTACATCCCGATTACCACAGAAAGCCTGGAAGATTGCCATTACAAGGCAGGAAAAGATATGGTCGCGCTTTACGTGAACAATCATCCGGAAAGTGAATTGTTTCAACATAAAAATCTCAGGCTGGGCGGGAGCGCAGAAATATATCAGGATTTCAATACAAAATTTGGTGACCTTTCTGCAATTCTCATTGAGAACCTTCCTTTTTGGGTAGAGATTATAAATACACCGAGCAAGAAAACTTCATTGATGTCCGAATGGGAATCTAAAATGCAGGCAATCATTGGCGAAGTGAAAAATGAAGATGTAGGAAGTTTGACAGGCGTTCCAAGCTGGATGATGGTGCTTTTGCAAAGAACATTACAGGAAACAGGCAAGAATAATATCGGAGAACTGTGGCCAAATTTGGAAGTGTTTTTCCACGGCGGAATCAGTTTCAAACCTTATAAAAATCAGTACAAAGATATCATAGGTAAGGAGATTCGTTATTACGAAATTTATAATGCTTCCGAAGGTTTTTTTGGGATACAAGATCAGGCAGGAAGTGACGAAATGTTGCTGATGCTGGATTATGGTATTTTCTACGAGTTCATCCCGATGGATGATTATTACTCGGGAAGTAGAAACGCTATTCCAATTTCTGAAGTAGAAATCAATAAAAATTACGCTGTTGTCATCACTACCAATGGCGGACTTTGGCGTTATCTGATTGGTGATACCGTGAAGTTCACATCCGTCAAACCTTACAGAATCAAAGTTTCTGGCAGGACCAAACATTACATCAATGCTTTTGGTGAGGAATTAATGATTGATAATGTCGAAACGGCGCTTAAAATCGCATGTGAGCATCTCAATGCAAGTATTTCAGATTACACAGGCGCCCCGGTTTTTATGACCAACAGCAGCAAAGGCTGTCACGAATGGATCTTCGAATTTACCAAGCAGCCAAGTTGTATCGATGAATTTACCAATGTATTTGACCAAACATTAAAAACTTTGAATTCAGATTACGAAGCAAAACGTTATAACGATATTACGCTGAGAAAACCTATCATACATTCTGCAAAACCAAATCTGTTTTATGAATGGATGGCAAGTCGTGGAAAATTAGGTGGACAAAACAAAGTTCCAAGATTGAGCAACGATCGAGAATACATCAATCCTTTGTTGATTCTTAATCAAAAATAAATAAAATGCCTAAGGATAATTATTTGAATTTTAAGCTGCTTTTCAGAGTTAATTAATTTTTTTAATACTAAAATTAATTATCCAATCAATTCTTTTGCTTGAGAAATAGCCGCTTCTGTAATCTTTGAACCAGAAATTAATTGTGCAATTTCATTCAGTTTTTCGTCTTCTGAAAGCTTCACAATCGTAGTTTTGGTAATGCCATTTTCATCAAATTTCACCACTTTATAATTCTGATTTCCTTTTGCAGCCACTTGTGCAAGATGTGTGATTACGATGAGTTGGAGGTCTTTCGACATTTCTTTCATCAGTTTTCCCATTTCTTCTGCAATTCGTCCGGAAACACCTGTGTCAATTTCATCAAGAATCAATGTTGGAAGGGCGTTATTCTCAGCCATTATCTTCTTGATGGCAAGCATTACTCGAGAACGTTCTCCGCCGGAAACTGCGCCTTGTATTGGTTTCAAAGGGAAGCCGGAATTCGCTTGAAATAAAATCTGAATGTTATTTTTCCCGTGAAGATTGTAAGTTGAAGAATCTGACAAATCAATCTTCAAAATCGCTTTTTCCAAACCTAATTGAGCAAAAATTGCCTGAGCCTGATTTTCTAAATTTCCAGAAAATTTCGTTCGGTTTTCAGTCAGTTTTTTGCTTAGCGAACTAAGTTGGATTTCAATTATATTAAGTTGATTTTCTTTTTCTTCAATTTGATTTTCAATGGTTTCCAAAGAGTTTTGGCTTAATGACAACTCTTCACGGATTGCCAAAAGTCCATTGATATCATTGACATGATGTTTTAGAAAAAGCGCATTCAATCGGTTGACTGTCGTCAATAGAGCCTGCAAAAGATTAGGATCGATTTCCAGATTTTCTGCCTTATTTTCAATTTCAATATTGATGTCTTTCAACTCCAGATATGTGGTTTCTAACCTCTCGCTAAAATCCTGATACTCTGAAGAAAATTCCGAGAGTTTGGCGATTTTATTTTTAACTTCAAAAAGTCCAGATAGAATTCCAAAATCTTCCTGATTCAGTTTTGAAAGGATCTCTGAAAGAATCTCACTGATTTGCCCCGCGTTTTCCTGTGTATTCAACTGATTCTGAATTTCTTCAAAATCCAAATCATCCAATTGCATTTCTTCTAATTCAGAAAGAAGAAAGTTCTTGTAATCCGATTCTTTGTTGTTTTCAATCAAAGCTGATTTCAGTTTTTCAATTTCTCGTTTAGTATTCTGATAACCGAAATAATGCTTTTGATAATCAATTAATAACGATTGATTTTTTGCCAATCCGTCCAAGATTCCGAATTGAAATTGCTCTGTAAAAAGATTAGAAGTTTCGAATTGAGAATGGATGTCAATCAGTTTTGATGACAATTCTTTCAGAATATCCAGCGTTACCGGAACATCATTGATAAAAGCGCGAGATTTTCCGTTCGGTAAAATCTCTCTTCTGATAATCGTTTGTTCTTCGAAATCCAAATCGTTATCATCAAAAAAATCTTTGAAGTTTGCATTGATTACAAATTCGGTTTCAACGATGCTTTTGGCGTCTGATTTAGCAAAAGATTTCACGTCAGCCCGTTCACCCATTATCAGGCGAAGTGCACCAAGAATAATAGATTTTCCAGCACCCGTTTCTCCCGTGATGACTTGCAATCCGTTTTTTAAATCGATTTCTAAGCTATCGATTAAAGCAAAATTTTGAATAAAAATTCTAGAAAGCATTTTTTAATTATTATTCTCAATTATTAATTAAAAAATTATTTCCATTTATCCCACTTAGTATCAATGTCTTTCGGAGAGAAAGTGCTCATTAGCGATTTCAGTTCGCTGATATTCACAGACGTATTGGGGCCATTGTTGAAAATGTTGAAAATCTCTGTGCTTTTAGTTTCCAAAAATACACTGAATGGGTAATTCATCTGGAAATTGTTTTCATAAAACTTCAACTGCATCAGAGATTCTGCAATGATTTTTTTTGCAGGATTTTGGTCTTGTTTTGCCAAATTATCCAATCCCGATCTGTGATAGCTGTAATAAACGGTTCTGAGTGTTGATGTATTTTCGTTTTGAAGCCCGGAAATCAATGAGCCTCTGTTTCTTTGGCTTTCGATTTGATTCCATCCGTCATAGTTTTGATTTTGAGAGTTTTGTGCAATTTTAAAAGCTTTGTCAAACCAAGGTTGTCCACCCTTCAGCTGATAACTGTCGCCATCATAACCTAAAATGGTATAAATATAAAAACTAATAACATCGATGAGGTTTTTCCCGGAGAATTGTCTTTCATTGAAAACAAGATTCTCATTTTCATTGTATTCGAAGGTGAAATTGGTATCATTGATATTCATCAAAGGCGTTTCATATTGTGAATTGAAAACAGGCCTCGTAGCCTGAACAACGATAGATCCTTTAAAACTATTGTTGGAAGGCCGTTCGGAAATAACCACTGCAAAATTGCATTTGATTTTTTCGAAGTTCTGAAGCTTTTTTCCTGTCCAGCTTGTATTATTGATGAAGTCTCGCAGAGATTTTTCCAGCGTTCTGAAAACCTGCGTGTTACTTCCTGCGATTTGTTGGTTGTTAATCTGTACTGTTGCCAAAAGTTCTTGTGAATAAGCCGTTTGAGCAAAAAATAAAGCACAGATTATATATAATAGTTTTTTCATTCCCATAAAAATGTTTGTAAAAATAAGCAATCTTTGTCAAAGAAAATAATCTGAAACAAGGATAAAATAATAACGGAAAACTCTGGGCTTTCTTACAATTTTTGTTCGATAAAGTTCAGGATATCTTTAGCTACATCTTCTTTTGATTTTAAGGAAAAAGATTGCTCCTCAGTTGGCGTAAAAAATTTGACTTTATTGGTGGCATTGGCAAAACCAGCACCTTCATCCCGAAGAGAATTAAGAACAATCATATCCAGATTTTTTTTAACTAATTTTCCTTTGGCATTGTCTTCTTCATTCTGAGTTTCCAATGCAAAACCGACTAAAAACTGATCCTTTTTTTGTTCACCCATTGTTCTGAGAATGTCTTTGTTTTTAACCAATTCTATCGTTAATTCATTCTCATTTTTCTTGATTTTTTCTGTCGCCTTTACTTTTGGTGTGTAATCTGCAACTGCGGCACTCATTATTGCTACGTCTGTATTCTCGTAATATTTGAAAACTTCATCAAACATTTCCTGAGCTGAGGTTACTTTATGAAGTGTAATGTTCTTATCATTAACTTTTTGAGAAGAAGGTCCTGAAATCAAAATTACCTCTGCGCCTCTTTTTGCTGCTTCTTTAGCCAAATCAAATCCCATTTTTCCGGAAGAATGGTTGCCGATAAATCTCACAGGATCAATGTTTTCATAAGTTGGTCCAGCGGTAATCAGAAATCTTTTCCCGGTTAATTTTTTCTCAGAATCAGAAAATTGATTTTCAACAAGTTTAAAAATAGTTTCAGGCTCAGCTAATCGTCCTTGTCCAACCAAACCGCTTGCTAATTCCCCGAATTCTGCAGGAATAATCTGATGTCCGAAACTTTCCGCAGTTTGTAAATTTTTGGTTACTGTCGGATGCATATACATGTCTAAATCCATTGCAGGCGCTATCGCCACAGGACATTTTGCAGACATATAAACAGCCATCAGAAAATTGTCGCAAAGCCCATTGGTTATTTTTGCTAAAGTATTGGCTGTGCAAGGGGCAATCAAGACCAGATCTGCCCAAAGTGAAAGTTCTACGTGATTGTTCCAGGTTTTGTTGTCATCATAAAAATCGGTGTAAACTTTATTTTTAGAAAGCGTAGAAAATGTCAGCGGTGATACAAAATCTGCAGCAGATTTCGTCAGAATCACCTGGACTTCTGCGCCTGCTTTTATGAAATCCCGGACGAGATAATTCATTTTGTAAGCAGCAATTCCGCCTGTAATCCCAATAATCAGTTTTTTGCCTTGCAAGCTCATTTACTTTGATTTTTATTAACGAAAGTATTAATAATTTTATTAACAAAAAAACCGTCTCGCAGAATAATACGAGACGGTTTTGATATCTTTAATCGGATAGATTATTTCTTTTCTTCAGTTTTTCTGAAATAGATTTCATCATCCAACCATTCTTTCAAAGCGATAGAAGTAGGTTTCGGAAGTTTTTCGTAATGTTTAGAGATTTCGATTTGTTCTCTGTTTTCAAAAACTTCTTCCAAAGTTGAGTTGTGAACAGCAAATTCATCCAATTTCCCATGAAGCTCAGAGCGGATTTCTGCATTGATTTGCTCTGCTCTTTTACCCATGATTACGATAGCCTCATAGATGCTACCCACTTTTTCTTCGATTTTATCTTTGTCGTAAGTAATTGTACTTACTTCAGCTTTTGTATCTTTAATGCTCATTTTGGACTGGAAATATTTTTGAGAATGCAAATATAGTAATTATCTTTTAAACTTAAAAGTTGCTTGAGGCTCAGGCGAATTGATCTTGGCACTATCTCTTCTTGTTTGTTCTGCAGCCTTCTGCATTTCTAATTGATTTTTCTCTTGTGCTATATCTTTTTTCTCGTTTTCTTTCGATTCAGCATTTTTGACTTTTGCTTCATATTCCGCTTTTCTTTTCTCTACTTCTTCTTGGACTTTAGCGAATTTTACTTTCTCATCTTCCAATTTTGTGTAAAGATCATCTGCCGTTTTAGAATATTCTGAATTGGGAAACTCTGTACTTACTCTTTTCGCGTAGGCAGCAGCAGCGTCTAATCTTTCTTTTTTCAGATCATAAATTGAATTGATGGCTAATTCATATTTAGATTTTAAAGAAATATCATAGATTTTTGATCTCAATTTAGTTGCCGGGAAATCTTCCAAAACATTCTCGAATGCTACAGAAGCTGCTTTGTATTCCCCCATTTTGAAATACTGCTTAGCATTTTCAAACGCTTTGAATTCCAATTTGTAGCTTAACTCATCAATCAGTTGGTTAATATTTTTAGAACGCTCCGAATCTGGATAATCATTGATGAAACTTTGCAGTTCTGTGATTGCAGATTCAGTATTACTTTGATCCAGGTTATATTGCAAAGATCCTTCGTAATAACAAAGCGCTGACAAATAAGCAGCTTCTTCTTTTCTAGGATCCTGAGGAAAACTAATTGCAAAATTCTTAAACTGATTAGCTGCTAATCTGTAGTTTTTGTCATAATAATTAGCATACGCAGAATTGAAAACCACGTTTGGAGCTTCATCTGTCCCAGCCACTAGATTTGGTAATCTGTCATATAAAGCTAAAGCATCTGCCCACTTTTTCTTCGCAAATTTTTCGTTTGCAACTTTTAGTATAAAATCTTTGTCGGCACTTTTCATCGCCTGATCCATTTCAGTTTTGCAAGACAGCAAAAACACAGATAATACTACTAAACTGATATATTTCTTCATAATTCCGCACAGAATAAATCTGCTTACTTGATTCTAATTAATTTGCAAAAATAAAACTTTTTTTCCCAAAACTTTTTTTTTATGAAAGATTAACGTTTTTTGAATTAAAATTTTGTCGTCAAATGACATTAAATTAGACTATTGATGCAATAAAACTTCTAATATCTCATCTCTAATTTCTGACATCTCAATAAATAATGTATTTTTGCAAATTACAAGAATTTTAAATGAAAAACATCAGGAATTTCTGCATTATTGCACATATCGACCACGGTAAAAGTACATTGGCAGATCGTCTTTTAGAATATACCAACACCGTTACCCAAAGAGAATTGCAGTCGCAGACTTTGGATGATATGGATCTGGAGAAAGAACGTGGAATTACTATTAAGTCTCATGCAATCCAAATGGATTATGAGCTGAATGGTGAAAAATATATTTTAAATCTTATCGATACACCAGGACACGTGGATTTTTCTTACGAAGTTTCCCGTTCTATTGCAGCTTGTGAAGGAGCCCTTTTAATTGTAGATGCTGCCCAAAGTATTCAGGCACAAACAATTAGTAATTTATATTTAGCTTTAGAAAATGATTTGGAAATTATTCCAATCCTTAATAAAATAGACCTTCCATCAGCTAATCCCGAAGAAGTGACCGACGAGATTATGGGGCTTTTGGGGTGTAAATATGAAGATGTCCTTAGAGTTTCCGGAAAAACCGGAGAAGGAGTTCACGAATTGCTGGAACAGATTGTTGCAAGGGTTCCGCCACCGGTTGGAGACCCGAAAGCGCCGCTTCAAGCTTTGATCTTCGATTCTGTTTATAACCCTTTCCGCGGAATTGAAGCTTATTTCAAAGTTGTGAACGGAAGTATTTCTAAAAATGAAAAAATCAAATTCTTCGCTACAGGTAAAGAATACGGTGCGGACGAAGTTGGAACTTTGAAACTAAAACAGCTTCCAAAGAAAACCATAGAATGTGGTGACGTAGGCTACATTATTTCTGGTATTAAAGATGCGCGTGAAGTAAAAGTTGGTGATACAATTACGTCTTTCGTGAATCCTGCGTTAGAAGCTATAGACGGTTTCGAAGAAGTAAAACCAATGGTTTTTGCCGGAATCTATCCAATCGAATCTGAGGATTTTGAAGAATTAAGATTCTCATTGGAAAAATTAAGACTGAATGACGCTTCCTTGGTTTTCGAGCCGGAAAGTTCAGCTGCACTTGGTTTCGGTTTTCGTTGCGGATTCCTAGGAATGTTGCATATGGAAATCGTTCAGGAACGTCTGGATCGTGAATTTAATATGGATGTCATCACGACGGTTCCCAACGTTTCGTACCACGGTTTTTCCAAAAAAGAACCGGACACACCGATTCTAATTAACAATCCGTCTGAGATGATTGATCCCAATCTTTTGGACAGGGTTGAAGAACCTTACATCAAAGCTTCAATCATTACAAAATCTGATTTCGTTGGCGGTGTAATGACGCTCTGTATCGAGAAAAGAGGCGAGATTGTCAACCAAAGTTATTTGACGGCCGACAGAGTTGAATTGACTTTCAATATGCCTTTAGCAGAAGTTGTTTTCGATTTTTATGACAGATTGAAATCTATTTCGAAAGGTTACGCTTCATTCGATTATTCACCGATTGGGATGCGTGCATCGAAGTTGGTAAAAATGGATATTCTGATTAATGGAGATATGGTGGATGCTTTATCCTCATTGATTCACGACAGCAATGCGTTTTACATTGGAAAGAGAATGTGCGAAAAATTACGTGAACTGATTCCGAGACAGCAGTTTGATATCGCTGTTCAGGCTGCTTTGGGAGCGAAGGTTATCGCAAGAGAAACCATCAAAGCTTTGAGAAAAGACGTTACCGCAAAATGTTATGGAGGTGATATTTCCAGAAAACGTAAACTTCTTGAAAAGCAGAAAGAAGGTAAGAAAAAGATGAAGCAAATTGGTAGAGTAGAAGTTCCGCAGTCAGCATTTATGGCTGTTTTGAAATTAAACGACTAATGGTTTTGTGAAACAGCTTCTTTTTGTCTGCATATTCTTTTCGGCATTGTTTAGATCTCAGGAAGTCTATAAACCTGTAGATACAGTCAATTACGCCTATAGAAAAGGACTTGTTGCCAGGTTTGAAGAAGAAAAGAAAGCTTTTCTTCAGTCTGTGAGGTCAGAATCATCGGATAAAAGAAAAGCTTATACAAAAATCTACAACAATATTTTTGATGGTCTGATCAGTAATGCCAACGATAATGAAATATACACTTATCCGAAACTGGAAGATTATATCAAAAGTATTGTATCCGAATTTTCATCTTATCAGGACAAAGCAAATAATCTGAAGATTCTCATATCCAGAGATGAAACCAAGAATGCATATATGACTCTGAACGGGACTTTGATTTTCAATCAGAACTTTCTGATGATTCTGGAAAATGAGAATCAGCTGGCAGCAGTTCTGGCGCACGAATTAGGACATAATATCTTGGATCATTCAAAAATTAAGATCGACAAATATGTACAGATTTCTACTGATGAAGAGCTGATTTCTGAAGCCAGACAAATCAAAAAGCAAAAATTCAATAAAAGCAAAGAGGCTGAAGCTCTTCTGAAAAACTTGGTTTATACCAGCCAGAAAAAACGCAGAGAAGATGAGATAGGTGCAGATAAAAAAGCGCTGGAAATTCTGAAACCAACAAGATATTCTACGTCTGAAATATCAAATCTTCTCAAGATCCTCGAGACGTCTGATATTGAAAAAGACAGTCTTACCATAGAAGATTTCCGAAAAATGCTGACTCTGCCAGGAGAAACTCTGGATGCAAAATTATTTTCAGGCGAGACCAGTTCCGAATATACCAGCATAGAAGAAAATTTTTATAGATGGAATATCGACTCACTGAAAACACATCCGTCCTGTCTGGAAAGAATTGTTGTTGTAAGCCATCTGGAAGGTAATCAGAGTCCTGTGTTCGAGAAAAATCACCAGCGATTTCAAGAGCTGAAAAAATCTGCCGAGCTGGAGAATATTAACAATGCTTTTGCCTTGAAAAACTATGGCAGATCTCTATATTTTACATTGATTTATCTTAAAAAAAATCCGGATGATATTTTTGCAAGGAATATGCTTGCGGAAAATCTGAAGCAGCTAAAAACGGCGAGAGAAACAAAAAATTACGGCAAATACATCATATTTCCAAACCCAAAAGAGCACAGCAAAAGCGAACAGCTTTTTTATACGTTTTTCGATAATATGTCGAATGCTTATCTAAATAAACTTGTAAATCATTTCACGCAAAAAAACATACCATGAAAAGATTATTAACATTGTTCCTGATTATTTTTGTTTTTGGGAACAACATTTATTCTCAGACTTATGAGATCCTGAACGATCTCGGAGGCGAGCTGGAAGAGTTCAAATCTCTTTATGATGGAGAAGAGCTTTTCGGCTATCTGGAACTACACAAGCTGGACAAACTGGACAGCAGGAAATATAAATACAAGTATATTGTTCTGGATAAAAACTTCAACAAGATATCGACCAACGAGTTTGTAATAAGCAGGCAGGTTCCAAATCAAAGGCTGAGCCAGGCATTGTTCAATAAAGGAAAAGTTCTTTTAGGTTTTTCAGAACTTGCTTCCGGAGGGTTTTACAAGAACCAGCAATATGTTTTGATAGATATTAAAACAGCTGAGGTAAAGAATGCTTTCACTCTGCAGAATTATCAGCTTATGGATGTGGAAAATACTGTTCTGAAGGATAACTTTGATAAGTTTTATAATGAAGGAGGACTTGCATACAAGGCCAAAGACCGTGGTTTTCTGCTGGTCAACAGATCTCTTAGCGGCTCTTATTCTTTTATGAAGAATGGGATCTTTATTGATCTGGAAGGAAATCAGAAATGGATCTTGCCAACCAAAACCGGGGAAACGCCGGAATATTTTTACGAATATGATTTCCTTGCTAATGATGAAAAAAGCATTGCGCTGAGAGCTAATTATTTTAAAAAGAAAAAATATCTTTCCAGCAAATTGCTGATCCTTGATACGGAAAACGGTAAGGAATCTGCTTTTGCGCCGATGGATGAGACCGGAAAAAAATTGGTAATCAATACGGTCAAGTTTATTGATGATGAGCTGGTTAGCATCGGAGAATTTTTTAACGGCGATCAGACATCGGCAGCATTGATCATCAATAAGCTTGGGGTTTTTAAGAAAAGCTACAAGAGAAATGGAGGCAGTGTGGTAACCAGAAGTTTTGTGCCTTTTACAGATCTTGCGGCTTATGTTCTAATTGATGTAAATGGAAAAATAGCGAAAGAAGGTTATCTGGATTTTAAGGATTTCGAAATAAGACCGGATGGAACACACCTTGTGTTTGGGGAAACTTTCAAATCGGACTTTATGTCGGGCGGTTACAAATTTACCGAGCTTTTTTATCTGATTCTGGACAAGGATTTCAAAGTTGTAAAAATGGCTTCCAACGAGGTTAATAAGAGTCTCTATCCGAAATACAGATATGGGCAGAGCATACAGAATAACAATGGCTATGCTTCCTTTTTTATTGATCCCGACCAGGAAAAGAAGCTGGTTTTGAATGTATTGGTCTACAATGATGCTACAAAAGCCTTCAAACTGGAAAAAATTGACCTTGAAAAAAAGGATTCCAACACTTGGTTTTTTGCTGCCAAAAACGGCTATGTCGGCCTTATAGAATATTTCAAAAAAGATAAAAAGAATCCACGCGGAAAGCAGGCCGAACTGCATCTGGAAAAGATCTACATAGAATAATAAAAACCGCTTCAAAGTAAGCGGTTTTTTATTTGCCGATTCTTTATTTTTGTAAAATGAAACATCTCTCGGTCCTATTCATTTTCATTTCGATTTTCGGTTATTCCCAAATCCTAACTCCTTACGAAAAAGGCAACGGCAACCAAACCGTCACGTTTGACGAAATGAGAAACTATTATCAAAAACTGGATAAAGAATTTGAAAGCATCACTTTCGAGACAAAAGGAGAAGATGATAACGGCGCACCAATCGATGTGGTGATTTTCAATCCAACTAAACAAAGTTTCGAAGAAGCGAGAAAAGGAAAATCGGTTTTGTTTGTCAACAACGGAATTCACCCAGGCGAACCGGACGGAATTGACGCTACAATGATATTAATGCGAGATTTAGCAACCAGAAAAATAAAAGCATCTAAAAATGTAATTGTCGCCGCAATCGCTAGTTACAACATCAGCGGAATGATGAACCGAGGCAGTTTTTCCAGAGCCAATCAAAATGGCCCTGAAGAATATGGTTTTCGTGGAAATGCGAGAAATTATGATTTGAACAGAGATTTCATCAAAACAGATTCTAAAAATTCACGAAGTTTCCAGCAGATTTTTCAATGGTTGAAACCTGATGTTTTCATAGATAATCACGTGAGCAACGGAGCAGATTATCAATACACTTTCACTTATATTTCGACCAACAAAGAACGGTTGGGAAATGTTCTCGGCAATTATTTCAATGGCGAAATGCAGAAAGCGCTTCTGAAAAATATGGAGAAAAAAGGTGTCATTTCCGTACCTTATGTTAACATTCACGGTGATGTTCCGGACGGCGGTTTCCCAGCGTTCATCGATTCTCCGAGATATGCGACAGGTTACACGACGCTGTTCAATTCTATCGGGACGGTTGTGGAAACGCATATGCTGAAGCCCTACAAAGACCGCGTGAAAGTGACTTACGATTATATGGTCGATAACATCAGTTATATCGATGAAAACTACAAAACCATTCAGCAAAAACGAGCTGAAAATCTGAAACAATACAAAGTCGGAAACAATTATTCAATTGCTTGGAAACTCGATTCTACAAAATATGAAACGATTGATTTCAAAGGTTTTGAAGCGAAATATAAACCCAGCGATGTTTCCGGAAAAACCAGACTTTGGTACGACAGAAACTCTAAGTTTTCAAAGCCTGTCAAGTTTTACAATACTTATGTTCCGGCAAAAGAAATCACGATTCCGAAATATTATGTCATTCCACAATCCGAATGGAAAATCATCGATTTGCTGAAACTTAACCAAATCAAAATGATTCCAATAAAACAGGATTCTATAATTACGGTAGAGCAATACCGAATCAAAGATTTCAAAACTGTTCCCAATCCTTACGAAGGTCATTATCTGCATTACGACACATTTATTACCAAGGAATCAGGAAAAACTAAATTCAGAGCTGGTGATTTCCTGGTTGCATTGAATCAAGACGGCGTGAAATTTTTATTAGAAACTTTGGAACCGGAAGCGGTGGATTCTTATTTCAATTGGAATTTCTTTGATGCGATGCTGGGTCAGAAGGAATATTATTCGCCTTACGTTTTCGAAGATACGGCCGCCAAACTTCTGAAAGAAAACAAGGCCTTAAAAACCGCGTTCGAAATGGAAAAAGCCATCAATCCGAAATTTGCACAAAATGGCGAGGCGCAGCTGGATTGGGTTTACAAACATTCCGAATATTACGAGAAAACGCATCGGCTTTATCCGGTTTTTAGGATTAATTAGAATTTGGGCAGCTTTTCCGCCTTCCGCTCCCAATTTTTTTTGCTGACGATTTCCATTAAGTTGAACTTGAGTACACGCAAAAAAGGATTTCCGCTCAAGTCGGGCTGCGGATTCAGCATAAATCAACAGTCAGCATAAAACTCAATTTTGTCATTCTGTAGGAATCTAAGCAGATTTTTTAGAAATTATTTTTTACGATTGACAAAGATTATTTCTGGATTTTTTCCATCCAAATCTCTTTTGTTTCTTCCAAAAAGGCCAATTTCTGAATCGCTTGGATTCTTAATACTCAATTCTGAAGGATTAACATAGGTGTACATTCCGTAACCGTGCCCAGAAACAATCCAACCATCAGTTTGATTTAATGTAGTAATACCAAAATCTCCTGCAGGACCTCCAGCGTAAACTGGACCAAACTCTTTCATTTGTTTTAATGCTTCGCTATTTACATCTTTAATTGTATCTGCTTCATCAAAAATAATATAAGTACCATTTTTAAACACTACCCAGTCTTGAAACTTTGGATTAATGGCTAATTTGATATGGTTTATTAATTCATTCTTATTCATTTGGATAGTTTTTGCATCTGAATTTTTACTTTGTTTGTTACAACTACTCAATAGAATGCAAGCTGTTATTATTCCTAGTATTAGTCTCATTAGATTTTTATTATTTCTAAAACTGTTTCTCAAATCTACAAATTTTCCAAGCACAACCCAACCTTCCCAGCCTTTCCACTTGCCATTCAACAAAAACTTAGTATTTTTGAGACAATTAAAAATAGAAAACCTTTATGAGCGGCAAATCTCTAAAGGTTGATAAAAATTTTTCTATGAAAAAAACTGCCTACTCTTTAGTCTTTACGCTTTGTTCTTTATTCTCTTTTGCGCAGCAAAACGCTTACTCCCAGCAATATGCAAAATATAAAATGGATATTGATGTAGATGCTGCCAACTTCACTTATCAAGGGAAGCAGACTTTGCAATACCAAAATAATTCTCCGGACGAACTTAGAGTTGCCTATTTTCATTTATACTGGAATGCCTTCAAAGCGGGTTCTATGATGGACCAGCGTGTGACAGGTCAAGGTGTGAATGCAGACAGCAGATTGGCAAAAAGAGTTGGAAATACAGTGGTTTCCAGATTGTCAGAAATTCCTAAGAATGAAGAAGGCGCACAGAACATCCGATGGATAAAGCAAAACGGAAAAGATTTGAAATTCGAGATTCAGGGAACGGTGATGAAAGTTTATTTGGCTGAGGCTATCAAACCAAATTCTTCCACCACTTTCACAATGGAGTGGGACGCCGTGATCCCAATGCAGATCAGAAGAAGCGGACGAAACAACCGAGAAGGTGTCGATATGACAATGAGCCAATGGTACCCAAAAATTGCTGAATATGATTACGACGGTTGGGCAGCTTTCGATTACATCGGAAGAGAATTCCACGCCCCGTTTTCCGATTACGAAGTGAATATCAAAATCGATAAAAATTATGTCATAGGAG
>Ga0308157_10003053_pt1 | contig 25409 bp, 24 predicted proteins | sample PhyBR1_FD_201035 | JGI IMG/M metagenome (GOLD analysis project Ga0308157, IMG submission 201035) | Phyllosphere microbial communities from UC Gill Tract Community Farm, Albany, California, United States - DLSLB.R1 | ecosystem: Host-associated > Plants > Phyllosphere > Unclassified | place: USA...
CGATGTGGTGCCGGGCGATGAAGTGGTGGTGGAAGTCGAAGGTGTAGGCCGCCTGGTCAACCGTATTGTCAGTGAGACGGAGTTTTTCTCCGTGCGCAAAGAGGCTTGAACACCATGATCAAACACTGGATCAACGGCCGTGAGGTCGAGAGCAAAGACGTATTCATCAACTACAACCCCGCCACCGGCGAGGCCATCGGCGAGGTCGCCAGCGGTGGTGCCGATGAAGTCGCACAAGCCGTGGCGGCGGCCAAGGCGGCGTTCCCCAAGTGGGCCAACACCCCGGCCAGGGAGCGCGCACGCCTGATGCGCAAGCTGGGTGAACTGATCGAACAGAACGTGCCACGCCTGGCCGAGCTGGAGACCCTCGACACCGGCCTGCCGATCCACCAGACCAAAAACGTGTTGATCCCACGGGCCTCGCACAACTTCGACTTTTTCGCCGAAGTCTGCACCCGCATGGACGGCCACAGTTATCCGGTGGACGACCAGATGCTCAACTACACCCTGTACCAGCCGGTAGGCGTGTGCGGGTTGGTGTCGCCATGGAACGTGCCGTTCATGACCGCCACTTGGAAGACCGCGCCGTGCCTGGCGCTGGGCAATACCGCCGTATTGAAAATGTCGGAGCTGTCGCCACTGACCGCCAATGAACTGGGACGCCTGGCGGTGGAAGCAGGGATCCCCAACGGCGTGCTCAATGTGATCCAGGGCTACGGCGCCACCGCTGGTGATGCACTGGTACGCCACCCGGATGTGCGGGCGATTTCCTTTACCGGCGGCACCGCCACCGGCAAGAAAATCATGCAGACCGCCGGCCTTAAAAAGTACTCCATGGAGCTGGGCGGCAAGTCGCCGGTGCTGATTTTTGAAGACGCCGACCTGGAACGCGCCCTCGACGCCGCACTGTTCACAATCTTCTCCCTGAACGGCGAGCGTTGCACCGCCGGCAGCCGGATCTTTATTCAGGAGAGCGTCTACCCGCAATTTGTCGCCGAGTTCGCGGCGCGGGCCAAGCGCCTGATCGTGGGCGACCCGCAGGACCCCAAGACCCAGGTCGGTTCGATGATCACCCAGGCCCATTACGACAAGGTCACCGGCTACATCAGGATCGGCCTGGAGGAAGGTGCCACACTGCTGGCCGGCGGCCTGGAGCGCCCGGCCAACTTGCCTGCGCACCTGAGCCGCGGCCAGTTTATCCAGCCGACGGTGTTTGCCGATGTGAACAACCGGATGCGCATCGCCCAGGAAGAAATCTTTGGTCCGGTGGTGTGCCTGATCCCGTTCAAGGACGAAGCCGAAGCGCTGCAACTGGCCAACGACACCGAATACGGGCTGGCGTCCTATATCTGGACCCAGGACATCGGCAAGGCTCATCGCCTGGCGCGCGGTATTGAGGCGGGCATGGTATTTATCAACAGCCAGAACGTGCGTGATTTGCGCCAGCCCTTTGGCGGGGTGAAAGGCTCGGGCACCGGGCGCGAGGGTGGCCAGTACAGCTTTGAAGTGTTTGCCGAGATCAAGAACGTGTGTATTTCCATGGGCAGTCATCACATTCCGCGCTGGGGCATCTGAAGCACGCATTACCTGTAGGAGCGAGCTTGCTCGCGAAGCACCCACAGGCACCGCTGGCTACCTGAAGCACTGCGTTATCGTTGACCTTTTTCGCGAGCAAGCTCGCTCCTACAAGAATAAATATTCAGGAGAATCATCATGGGCGAAGTGGTTCTGGCAGCGAAGATCTGCCACGTACCGTCGATGTACCTGTCGGAACTGCCCGGCAAGCATCACGGCTGTCGCGAAGCGGCGATTGCCGGGCACAAGGAAATCGGCCGGCGTGCCCGCGAACTGGGCGCCGACACCGCCGTGGTGTTCGACGTGCACTGGCTGGTCAACAGCGGTTACCACGTCAACTGCGGCGAACAGTTCCAGGGCACCTACACCAGCAACGAGCTGCCGCACTTCATCAAGAACATGGATTACGCCTACCCCGGCTGCCCCGAGTTGGGTGAGCTGATCGCCGCCGAAGCCAACCTGGCCGGCGTGCGCAGCATGGCCCATAACATCCCGAGCCTGGAGCTGGAATACGGCACGCTGGTGCCCATGCGTTACATGCACATGGGCGTGCCCGAGGATGAAAAATTCAAGGTCATTTCCATCGCCGCCTGGTGTGCCTGGCATCGCCTGGAAGACAGCTTCGCCTTTGGCGCCGCCGTGCGCCGGGCCATCGAAAAGAGTGACCGCAAGGTGCTGGTGCTGGCGTCCGGCTCACTGTCCCATCGGTTCTCGGATGACCGCCAGGCTGAAGCGAATATCCACAACTGGACCCGCGAATTCGACAAGCAGATGGACCTGCATGTGGTGGACATGTGGAAACAAGGCCGCTTCAAAGAGTTCTGCGCAATGCTGCCGGACTACGCCGAACACTGCTTTGGCGAAGGCAAGATGCACGACACCGCCATGCTTCTGGGCCTGCTGGGTGGGCCGGACTACGCCAAGCCGGCCGAGATCATCACGCCGCCGTTCGGCAGTTCGGGCACCGGCCAGATCAACGCGATTTTCCCGCTGTAGCTTTGGGAGAAACCTATGCCGCACTTTATCGCTGAGTACACCGACAACCTTGAACCTCAGGCCGATTTGCCTGGCCTGTTTGAAAAAATCCACCGCGTGCTGGGCGACAGTGGCGTGTTTCCGTTGGGCGGCATCCGTAGCCGTGGTGTGCGCCTGGACACCTGGCGCATGGCCGACGGCAAGCATGACTACGCCTTCGTGCACATGACCCTCAAGGTCGGCCACGGCCGCGACCTGGCCACGCGCCAGGCAGTGGCCGAAGCGGTGTTCGCGGTAATCACCGCGCACTTCGCCCAGTTGCAGGCGCAGCGGTTGTTGGCGCTGTCGTTCGAGATGATCGAGCTGCACCCGCAGCTCAACTTCAAGCAGAACAATGTGCATGCGTTTCTGAATAACGCGACAAGCTGAAACGCCCCCGCCGACCCTGTAGGAGCGAGCTTGCTCGCGAAAAACCTCCAGGCACCGCGGATCCAGCAGCGCTGCGTTTTCATTAACGTTTTTCGCGAGCAAGCTCGCTCCTACAATAAAAAGTACAACACCATGAGCACAGCCCACTCCACTGCAAGCCTGCGGCTTGCCGAGCACGACCGCACCCATCGTTTGGTGACCTGGCGCCTGATGCCCTTGTTGCTGGTGTGTTACCTGTTCGCCCATCTGGACCGTATCAACATCGGCTTCGCCAAGATGCAGATGAGCCACGACCTGCAGTTCAGCGACACGGTGTACGGCTTCGGCGCCGGGCTGTTTTTTATCGCCTACGCGCTGTTCGGCGTGCCCAGCAACATGGCCCTGGACCGCGTAGGACCACGGCGCTGGATCGCCTGCCTGATGGTGGTGTGGGGCCTGCTCTCCACCGGCATGTTGTGGGTTGAGAGTGCTCGGGGTTTCTATGTGCTGCGCTTTTTGCTGGGGGTGGCCGAAGCCGGGTTTTTCCCGGGGATCCTGGTGTTTCTCAACCGCTGGTACCCGGCGCGGCGACGTGCCCAGGTCACCGCCTTGTTTGCCATTGCCGTGCCCATGGCCGGGGTGTTGGGCGGGCCGATTTCCGGGGCGATCCTGGAGAACTTCCACGCCGTCGGCAGCCTGCGCGGCTGGCAATGGATGTTCCTGATCGAGGGCGCCCCTGTGGTGCTGCTGGGGTTGGTGGTACTCAAATGCTTGCCGGACAGTTTCGAAGTGGTGCACTGGTTGAGCACCGAGCAAAAACAGCAACTGCGCACCCAGTTGAGCAACGAAGAACAGCGCAAGACCATCACCTCATTCAGCGGCATCCTGCGGGACCCGCAAGTGTGGCTGCTGGTGGCCGTGTACTTTGCGGTGATGCTGGCGGTCAACACCCTGGCGTTCTGGATGCCAAGCCTGATCCACGGCGCCGGTATCGGCCGCGACAGCCAGGTCGGCCTGCTCAGCGCCGTGCCGTACCTGGCCGGTTGCTTCTTCATGCTCGGCTGTGGGCGCTCGTCCGATCGCCACCGCGAGCGTCGCTGGCATTTATGCGTGCCCCTGCTGATGGCCGCTGTCGGCATTGCCGTCGCGGGCCTGGCGCCTGGCAATGCGCTGCTGGTGATGAGCGGCCTGGTGGTCGCCGGCATGGGCGCCAGCGCGGCGCTGCCGATGTTCTGGCAACTGCCGCCGGCGTTTCTTTCCAATACCACTCAGGCGGCGGGCATCGCCATGATCAGCTCGTTCGGCAGCATCGCCGCGTTCCTCGCGCCCTACCTGATCGGCTGGATGCGCGACGCCACCCAGAGCGCCAGCCTGGCCCTGTACATACTCGCCCTGTTTATCGCACTCAGGCCGCCATCGTCAACCCACACTAGAGACCGTTGCCATGCTCGACTCCCAGCAAATCCTCGCGGCCGCCGCCCACCTGGACCGCGCCGAACGCAGCCGCGAACAGGTGCGTCAGTTTTCCCTCGACTACCCCGCCATCACCCTCGAGGATGCGTACGCCATCCAGCGCGAATGGGTCGCGCAAAAGATCAAGAACGGGCGCACGCTCAAGGGCCACAAGATCGGCCTCACTTCACGAGCCATGCAGGTTTCTTCGAACATCACCGAGCCCGATTACGGCGCCCTGCTCGATGACATGTTTTTCGACGAAGGCAGTGATATTCCCTTCGAACGCTTCATCGTGCCGCGTGTGGAAGTGGAACTGGCGTTCATCCTTGGCAAGCCGCTCAAGGGCCCCAACTGCACAGTGTTCGATGTGCTCGACGCGACCGAATGGGTGATCCCCGCGCTGGAAATCATCGACGCACGCATCCAGCAGGTCGACCCGCAGACCAACGCCACCCGCAAGGTGTTCGACACCATTTCCGACAACGCCGCCAACGCCGGTGTGGTGCTCGGCGGCCGGGCTGTGCGCCCCACCGAGATCGACCTGCGCAAAGTGCCGGCGGTGCTGTATCGCAATGGGGTGATCGAAGAATCCGGCGTCTCGGCGGCAGTGCTCAACCACCCGGCCAAGGGCGTGGCGTGGCTGGCCAACAAGCTGGCGGCGCATGACGTCACCTTACTGCCGGGCCAGGTGATTCTCGGCGGCTCGTTTACCCGGCCGGTAGCGGCCCGCCCAGGGGATACCTTCCACGTCGACTACGACCTGCTCGGTTCGATCGCCTGTCGCTTCGTCTGAACACTGGAGGATTGTCATGGACATGCCTGTCAACCGCTTCAAACAACGCCTTCACAACGGCGAGGTGCAGATCGGCCTGTGGCTTGGCCTCGCCAATGCCTATAGCGCCGAGTTGGCCGCCAATGCCGGTTTCGACTGGCTGTTGATCGACGGCGAACATGCGCCCAACCACCTGCCGGGGATGCTTGCGCAATTGCAGGCCATCGCGCCCTACCCCAGCCAGGCGCTGATTCGCCCGGTGGTCGGCGACACGGCATTGATCAAGCAACTGCTGGATATCGGCGCGCAGACGCTGCTGGTGCCCATGGTCGAAAGCGCTGCCCAGGCCCGGGAACTGGTACGCGCCCTGCGCTACCCGCCCCAGGGCATTCGCGGCGTCGGCAGTGCCCTGGCCCGTGCTTCGCGCTGGAACAGCATCACCGACTATCTCGACCAGGCCGACGCGCAGATGTGCCTGCTGGTGCAGATTGAGAACCGCGAGGGCCTGGCCAACCTCGACGCCATCGCCGCCGTCGAAGGCGTGGACGGCGTGTTTATCGGCCCGGCGGACTTGAGCGCAGCCATGGGCCATCGCGGCAACCCTGGGCACCCTGAAGTGCAGGCGGCGATTGAAGACGCCATCGTGCGCATCGTTCGAGCGGGCAAGGCGGCAGGGATTCTCAGTGCGGATGAACGCCTGGCGCGGCGCTATATAGAGCTGGGGGCGACGTTCGTGGCGGTGGGGGTGGATACCACGGTGTTGATGCGCGGGTTGCAAAGCCTGGCCGGGAAGTTCAAAGACGTACCGGTGGCTGCCAATACCGGTGGTGTCTACTGAGCTCCAATGTGGGAGCTGGCTTGCCTGCGATAGCGGTGTATCAGCGACAAATAAGCCAGCTGACCCGACGCTATCGCAGGCAAGCCGGCTCCCACAGTTGACCGGCGGTGGTTCCGTCATTAGTTCAGCGCTTGATGTTCTTCAAGTCATCCAGCAACCCCAGCAAGGTCTGGAATTTCTCTTCGCCAAACTGATCCTGCAAGCGCTGATAGTTGGCCTCCATGCACTGGCTCATGGACTCGAAACTCGCCTTGCCCTTGTCTGCCAGGGTGATAAGCACCCGGCGCTGGTCCTGTTCGGCCTTGCGTCGGTGCACCATGCCGGCGGCTTCCATGCGCACCAGCACGCCGGTCATGCTCGGCTTTAGGATGCACGCCAGTTCCGCCAGTTGGTAAATCTCCAGCTCACCGTGCTGTTCGAGGATGCGGATGATGCGCCATTGCTGTTCGGTCAGGCCGTGTTCATTCAGGGACGGGCGGAAAAAACTCATCGCGGCCTCACGCGCTTGCAGCAAGGCCAGGGTCAGGGATTGTCGAGGTTTGGACATAGGATCAGGGTCACGAAGTATTTAGTTAATAATTTAACGAAACTCTAACATTCCCCGCCAGCGAGCGCGCTATAACTTGTGTGTGCCCTCGCCCGTGGCGCGCTGAATCAAAAACCCGGGCACGCAGGATCAAGACTTCCAGCCCGTCAGGGGCCCTAATGGAGGCATCCGCTTTAGCGCCTTCCTTCACTTTTTCAGGCTGCGCCATGATCAACATCGAAACCCCTACGTATTACACCGCCACCAAGAAATACAACCTCAGCTTCCCCACCCTGGAGCAAGACATCGACGCAGACGTCGTGGTGATCGGCGGCGGCTTTTCCGGGATCAACACCGCGCTGGAACTGGCGGAAAAGGGCATCACCAATATCGTGGTGCTGGAAGCTCGCTACCTGGGCTTTGGCGGCACCGGCCGCAACGGCGGGCAGATCATGGCGGGCATCGGCCATGACCTGGAGAAGATCAAGAAGGACGTGGGCGAAGACGGCCTGCGCCAGGTATTCGAGATCAGCGACCTGGGCGCAGATATCATCAAGAACCGCATCGCCAAGTACAACATCGATGCCGATTTCTGCCACGGCTACGGCTATATGGGCTTCAACGCCCGCCAGGAAAAAACCCTGCGCGCTTGGGAAAAAGACTTCAAGTCGGTCAACAGCCAGCATGAGATTCGCTTTCTCGGCGGCTCGGATGTGCAGCAGATCATCGGATCCAACGCCTACACCAGCGCCCTGCTGCACATGGGCGGCGGGCATGTGCATTCGCTGAACCTGCTGCTGGGCGAGGCCATCGCGCTGGCCGGCCATGGGGTAAGGATCTTTGAGAACAGCCCGGCCCTGGAGGTCAGCTACGGCGAACGCATCACCGTGCGCACCGGGCGCGGTTCGGTACGCGCGGGCAAGTTGCTGTGGGCCTGTGACAGCTTTCTCAACAAGCTCGAACCGGAACTGCACCGCTCGACCATCAACACCTACGCGTTCCAGATGATGACCGAGCCGTTGTCCGAAGAATTGATCCAGCGCATCAGCCCGATCCGTGGCGCCTACAGCGATATCCGCCCGGTGATCGACTACTACCGCGTAACCAATGAAAACCGCCTGCTGTTCGGCGCCGCGACGCCTTTGGTGGAGCATATTCCCGGCGACCTGAAAGCCTGGAACCGCCACCTGATGCTGAAGATTTTCCCCTACCTCAAGGACGTGAAAATCGACCTGGCCTGGGGCGGCCCGATGGCGTGCAGCCCGAATCTGTTCCCGCAGATCGGCACCTTGCCGGGGCGCAGCAATGCGTTTTTCGTGCAGGGCTATTCAGGCTTTGGCGTCACGCCCAGCCACATCATCTGCAAGGTCCTGGCCGAAGGCATGAGCGAAGGCTCGGCACGCTATGACCTGGTCAGCTCGATCCGCCGCCCGACCATCATCGGCAAGGACGCAATTCGCCCGCTGCTGCTGACGGCGGGCAAATCCTGGCACCAATTGTCCGGCTACTGGAACGGGCGTCGCTAACCCCTGTAGGAGCGGGCTTGCCCGCGAAGAACGTCAACGATAATGCGGGCACTCAGGTTAATCGCGGTGTCATGACGTTTTTTGCGAGCAAGCTCGCTCCTACAAAAAATAATGTTGTATTTATCAGGAGCAATTGCCATGACCCTTACTGCTATCAAACATAACGTCCAGCTGTCGGAACTCGATGCCTGGGGCACCGTGGCCGACCTCGGCTCGCAGATCCTTGAAGGCGAGGTGCGCGCCTTCGGCAAGATGACCTTCGGCGCCCCCACCGATGCGGTCAGCAGCGCCTATTTCGGCACCACCCGGGGCAAGTTCCGCATGGTCTATCCCTTCGCCGAACAAGCCACCGTGGTCACCGGCGAGGTGGTACTCACCGATGAGTCCACCGGCCAGTCCACCCGCTACAAGGCCGGTGACAGCTGGTTTGTGACCAAGGGCACGCCGGTGCTGTGGGAAGTGGTGAGTGAGAGTTTCGTCAAACACTACTTCGCCGTCGTTTAAGGAGCCTTGCCATGAGCACTTCTTCTGACTGGATCACCGTGGGCGCCCTGGCCGACGGTTTTGCACCCGAAGCGTTCATCCTGCCGACCCTCGCCGACCTGGCGGGCCAGACCTTCACTCTGCACTTTGCCAATGGCTGGCAGATCGAGCATCGCTTCGAACAGGAGCGCCTGGCCTGGCACGCCGCCGACGGTCACTCCAGCGGCAGTGCAGCCTACCGCGCCAGCTCGATTCGCCCGGGCCTGTACCTGGTGGACTTCATCAAGCACGAGGCCGGGCAAAGCTGGTCGATCAGCCTGGTGCTGGACACGCCGACTGCGTCCTTTACCGCGGTGATTGGCCGTATGCCGGAGCCGGCAGAGACCCACGAAGGTCTTTACCACCGCGCCCTGGCCGGCAAACCGCTGACCTCGGTGCACGCCGAGTTCCTCCACGGCAGCCTCGACCGGCCGTGGCAGGAGGGCCATTGCCTGCACGCTCCCACCGACGAACTGGTGGGCCTGCGCAACCACTACCGCTACAGCCCCAGCGAGGTCTACGAGCACATCTACCTCAACCCGCAGTTCTACGCCTGGCAATGCCTTGAGGGTGTGGAGAAAGGCTTGTGCGACACCGACCGCTGCCATTACTACAAGATCGCCGAGCAGCTGTACCTGTTCGTCTGGCAGGAGAAGATCGTGCCCACCCTCGGCCTGGTGCTGATCGACCTGCAACAACACCGCAGCGACGGCAAGATCTTCGGCTACGCCGGGGCATCCTTCGACGCGCTGTCGAACTTCCCGATCAGTTCCTACTGCCAGGTGCTCAACCGCACGGAGTACCCCCGTGACTGAGCCGCGCACGGTGGTGATCACCGGGGCCGGCACCGGCATCGGCGCCGCCTGTGCCCGGCTGTACGCGCAGGAAGGCGCACGACTGGTACTGATCGGCCGGCGCCGCGAGCCATTGGAACAGGTAGCGCAGGCCAGCGGCGGCCTGATCCTGGTGGGCGATGCCGCCTGCCCCGACACCTGGGAGGGCTTTATCCGCGAGATTCACGCCCACTTCGGGCGTATCGATGTGCTGCTGGCGTGTGCCGGCGGCCATGGCCTGGGCAGCGCGACCCAGACCAGCCCGTCTACGTGGGAAGCGGCGCTGCGCAGTAACCTGGACAGCGCGTTCTACAGTGCCCGCGCCTGCCTGCCGCTGTTGCAGGCAAGCGCCGGCAGTGTCGTGCTGATCGGCTCCATCGCCTCGCTCGCGGCGGGGCCCGAGGTGTGCGGCTACACCACGGCCAAACATGCGTTGCTCGGGCTCAATCGCTCGCTGGCACGAGACTACGGCCCCCACGGCGTGCGCGTGAACGCGGTGTGCCCGGGCTGGGTGCACACGCCGATGGCCGATGCCGAGATGCAGCCGTTGATGGAAGCGTACGGCGACACCTTGCAGCAGGCGTACGAGCGCGTGTGTGCCGATGTGCCGCTGCGCCGCGCCGCCCGGGCCGAAGAGATCGCCAAGGCATGCCGCTTCCTGGCCAGCGACGACGCATCGATCATTACCGGGGCTACGTTGGTGGCGGACGGTGGGTCCAGCATCGTCGACGTGCCGACGCTGGCGTTTACGCGCCTGGAGCCTGCCCATGCCCAATGACCTGGATTTCAGCGACCAAGTCGTGCTGGTCACCGGCGGCGCCCAAGGGATTGGCCTGGGCATCGTCCAGGCCTTTGCCGAACGCGGTGCGCGGGTGGTGATTGCCGATCGCCTGCTGGAACAAGCCGAAACTATCGCCGCGCAGCTGTGCGCGCAGGGTTACCAAGTCGAGGCCGCAGGTGTTGACCTGGCGCAAGCCGAGGCGGTGTTTGCCTGCGTTCAAGGCTTGGCGCAACTGGATATCGTGGTGCACAACGCCGGGTATTTTCCGCTGACCGCGTTTGCCGATATCACCCCGGCGATCCTTCAGCGTACGTTGGCGGTGAACCTGTCAGCGTTGTTCTGGCTCACTCAGGCGGCGCTGCCGATGTTTCGCGCGCAAGGCCGGGGTTGCGTGCTGGTGACGTCTTCGGTCACCGGCAATCGGGTGGGTTATCCGGGACTGAGCCACTATGCGGCGTCAAAGGCGGGGGTGAATGGGTTTATCCGTAATGCTGCACTGGAGTTGGCGCCGTTGAATGTGCGGGTCAATGGCGTGGAACCGGGCATGATCGCCACGCCGGCGATGAGCAACCTGGGCGATGCCGCGCTGAATGAGAGCATCGCCAGCCGTGTGCCACTGGGGCGTTTGGGCGCGGCTGCGGATATTGCCGGCGCGATGTTGTTCCTGGCTTCTGACCTGGCTGGCTATATCACCGGGCAGACCTTGGTGGTCGATGGTGGCTCTACCTTGCCCGAAATCTGAAACCCGAACTAAATGTAGGAGCGAGCTTGCTCGCGAAAAACGTCAACGATAACGCGTGCTTCCTGAATGAACGCGGCGCCTGTGGGTATTTCGCGAGCAAGCTCGCTCCTACAAAACGCCTTGCCCCCTCCCACATTGGATCTCCTGCAGCCTGAAGGACCTGTTTATGCCCCCACCTCTTGCAACCGGCTGGAGCGAAAATCCTTGGGCGACACCTCGAACTGCTTCTTGAACGAACGGCTGAAGTGCGCCGAGTCGGTAAAGCCCCACTTGTAGGCAATCGAGGTGATCGACTCGCTACGCAGGAAGGGGTTGGTCAAGTCGTCCGCACTGCGCTTGAGCCGTGCGCGCTGGATGTAGCGGCAGACGCTGTCGTCCTGTTCCTCGAACAAACGGTACAGGTGCCGCACCGAGATATTCAGGCGGTTGGCCAGGCCAATCGGGCTCAGGCCAGGCTGGCCCAACGACTCATCAATGACCTTTTGCACATAGCTGCGCAGATTATTGCCCTGCAACGCAGCAATGCCCTCGCGGCACTCATCGCCCTGCTCCAGCGCCGAGCCCAGCAGCGACACAAAGGCCGCCTGCAGCGCGTCCACTTGCGTGGCGTCGTCATCAGTGTCGTCCTTGCACAGTTGATCCATCAGCACATGCAACATACGCCCACAGGCTTTGGTCGAGGAGATCTTGCCGAACGCCAGCGCCTGGCCGCCCAAGTGCTTGCACACCTCGGTGCGCGGCAACGACAGCGAGGCATGTTCGATCAAACCAAAGGGGGTGATTTCGATCGAGCCCACCGAGTCCATCAACAGCATCTCGCCGGGGGCCAGCTGCACGGTCTGCTCGTTTTGGGTGATCTGCGAATAGCCGCTGCGCTGGCTGACCAGGAAGCACTCCTGGTCATTATCGTGATCGGCGTGGTGCGTCGGGCGTTTGATCAGCCCGGCATTGGTGCGCAGGATGGCCAGGCCACGGGGCAAGTTGTGGATCTCGCCAATAAACAGCGAACGGTTGAAGGCCAGTTCGGTATCGAAGTGACCGCACGCGGCGCGCAGTTCGCGGTTCCAGCTGTCGAGCCCGTCGGGTGCATGCTGTGGGATGCTCATGGGGGTGTCTCCGCAGTGGCGTTCTTTTTGTTGTTCTGATGCAATAGTTAACATGTTATCTATATGCACGCAACAACAACCTGTTTGCCCTTTGCAGAAGCACTAATGATGCCAATCACAGCGTCGACAGCGCCCGCTTGATACCCGCCAACGCCGCCAGTAAATGGTTGCGTTGCTCAGGGCTTACAGCAATATAACGCCGAAACGCAGGCATCCGGTTGACCACCTCACTGCCGCCCATATGCTCCAGGCGCACACACCATTGCCGGTCCTTGAGATCAATGCGCAGGCGCTTGAAATCCAGCGGCATCAGCGCCTGGAACAACCCGCTGTCGGCCAGCAAACGCGCCTGTAGCTCACACGCCAGAGCCTGGCTGCCGGAGCGCCGACGCACGCGGATACCGTTGCGCCGAATAGCGCCGCCATGGTGCACCTCGAAGCTGCCAGCGCCACTCGCTGAAGCCGATACGCGCAGGACGCACTCGGTCAGCACCAGGTGCATCAACAACTGCGACTCGGTGCGCTCGACAATCTCGAAGTTCACACCGTCCACTTCAAGCGTCGCCAGGCCCAGATCACGCCGCAAGCGCGTCAGGGTCACTCCAGGTCGATAACCGCTCGGTGCACGGTCTGCGCTGAACAGCTCATACAGTTTTTGCCGCAAAGTCGTTATAACCGTCATGGGCAGGTCCCGGTTCGTGGCTGAATTCCTTGGCCAACACCTCCTCAACGCAGGCGGGCTTGAAGGGGTTGACCTTCTGCACCACCAGGGTCCAGAACAACGCATAGGTCGCGGTCACACCGAGCATCACCCCAAATGGCACGTAGATGTCAGCCGGGTTCATGCCGGGCGGGGTGATAAACCACATGCCCAGCAGGATGCCGATGCTGGAGACGATCTGCGGCAGCGGGAACCACGGCGAGCGATAGGCCCGGGGCAGGTCCGGACGGCGAATACGCAGGATCACCACCGACAGCGTCACCAACAGGTAAGCAAAACTCCACGCGCACACCGCCGCCAACACCAGGTGCATGATGTTGTCGGTATTGCCGCCCAGGTACAGCGCGTGCAGGCACGGGATCAGCATCGCCACCAGAATGCACAGCAACGGCGTCTTGAAGCGCGGGTGCAGGTAGGTGAACACCTTCGGCAACGCGCCATCCACCGCCATGCCGTAGAGGATGCGCGGCACACCGGCCATCAAGGTATTGATGGTCGCAGCACCGGCGAACAGGAAGCCGATACCCAGCCACAGCGGCCCGATCTGCCCCATCACCTGCTCGGCGAACCGGGGGATGGCCATGGGTGTGTCCAACAGGTGCACGCCGGAGGCGGCGTCGAGCACCACGTTTTCCACCTGGCGTTTCATCGCAGCGCCATAGATGAACATGCAGGTCGCCACGCCCATCAGCCCGAGCATCATCGCCCTGGGCATCACCTTGGCCGACTGGCGCAGGTCCGGGGCCAGCGGGGTAACGAACTCGCAACCGACGAACATGAACATCGCCATGCCCACCAGCGACAGCACGGTGACCAGGTCGGTGCCCACCAGTGATTCCCCGAACCAGCCATCCAGTTGCACCGCCGGCGCGGCGATCAGGCCCAGCACACCGAACACCATCAGGGTGGTCCACATGCCGAACGTGAGGATGATCTCTGCCCGGCCAAACGCGCTGACCCCGAAGGCATTCAGCACCCCGAACACCAGCACGAAGCCCACGCCCAGCAGCCACGAGCCGCCGGCCGATTCTGCCAGGGTATTGAGGTGTTCGAAGTTCACCAGGGCCATGACCCCGGCGAGGATGGTTTCGGCGGTACCGGCGAACACATGCACGATCAGATACGCCGACAAAGTGCCGGTAATCGCAAAGAACCGGCCCATGCCGCAGTTGATGTAGTCGTACACCGAGCCGGTGGTGGGCAGTATCGAGGCGGCCTCGGCGAAGGTCGTCGCCTGGGCCAGCATCATCACCACGGCGATCAGCATCGCCAGGGCAAAGGCGCTGCCGCCGATGCCAAAACCCATGGTGGCGGTGAGGATCACCGGGCTTGCCATGATCAGCCCGATGGTGCTGGCCAACGCGGTGGGGAAACCTACCGTGCCCCGGTTGAGGTGCGCGGTGAGTCGGTCGTTGATCGACATGGTGGGGTCCTCGAAAGCGGTTTTTTTAGTGTGTCGGCACTCTGCGCCCCACCTGGCTCGATCGTCTTGCCCCTGTCTGCCGAAGGTTTTGTTGCTGCCTGCCACGGCGTATCGCCTGGCGGCCAGGGTCAACTGCCTGGCACGCATATGAAAGACTTGATCTGCGACCGCTCGCCCTAATGCGCCCTCACTCTTAACCAAGATGGGGACAATAACAATGGAGCACACACTGAAAAATCGCCGCCTGCGCCAGGCGGTCGGCCTGGGCATTGCACTGCTGGTCGGCCGCGCCCAGGCCATCGAGTTGTATGCCGATACCGACACCCAGGTCACCGGCAACTTCCTTGCCGTCTACGGCCTGTTCAACAGCCCGAAGAACTACGATGGCCGCAGCGGCGGCTCAACCTGGCGCGAGGGGTTCATCAAGTACGGCCTGAGTGTCGAGCAGAGCCTGGGCAACCTGGGCGGCGTGTACGGCACGGCGAACCTGGTGAGTTCCGGCACCTGGGGCGACGGCGATGCGTCGGGGTTGACCAACGGCACGGAGCGCACCACCAAGTTTGACGAAGCCTTCGCGGGCTGGCGCTCCGGCGAGCTGTTCCCGGCGCTGGGCAAGGACGGGGTAGACCTGTCGTTTGGCCGCCAGATCATCCTGTTGGGCGACGGCTTCATCATCAACGACGACGGCCCCAACCTCGGCAATGGCGTAGGCGACGGCGAGTTCAATCGCGGCGGCGCCTACTACATTGCCGCACGTCATGCCTTCGACAAGACTGCGGTGATTCGCCTGGGTGGCAAGGACGGCGTGCATGGCAGCCTGATGTGGATCAAATCCGACAACCGCGCCCAGGCCCTCACCGAAATGGCCGCCGGCACCCTGGAGTACAGCGCCGCGCCGGGCACCCTGGGGCTGACTTACATTCACGGCATCGACGTGGACGAGCGCTTCGCCACCGACCTGCAGCGCCAGCGCAAAGGCATGAACCTCTACAGCCTGCGCGGCGCCGGCAGTGCCGGCATCGACAACGCCCACTTCGCCTTCGAACTGGCCCGCCAGGACAGGCGTGACAGCCAGCAAAACGCCGGTTACATCGAAGCCGGCTACACCTTTGCCCACCTGCCCTGGTCACCGGACCTGACCTACCGCTACGCACGTTATTCGAAAAACTGGGATGGCATGTTCTCAGGCTTCAACCGCGGCTACGGCACCTGGGTACAGGGCGAAGTGGCGGGCAACTATTCAGGCCCATTCAACAGCAACACAGCGGTGCAGCACGTAGCGCTCAAGGTCAAGCCGCTGGACAACCTCACCCTCGGCGCACTGTTCTTTGACTACAACACCGTCAGCACCCGTGGCCAGTTGAACCTGGATGGCCGCGAACTGGACCTGTACGCCGAATGGGCGGTGAACGACCACCTGATCATCACGCCGCTGCTGGGCCTGTACAAACCCGATAAAGCGGCCGACACCGGCGGCAACCAGGTCGGCGGCAACGGCACCAATGTCTACAGTCAGTTGGTGGTGGCCGTACCGTTCTGAACCACCTCGGGCGCGCAGGGAGGCAGCGCCCGGACCTCGGCGTAGGCGCCCTGGTGATAGAGCAACGGCGCACGGCCGAAGTCATCGAACGCCACCACCTTGCCGATCATGATCCAGTGATCGCCGCCATCGATCTGCTGGTACTTCTCACAGTGAAAGCGCGCCGAGCAATCGGCGAACACCGGCGAGCCGCCCTCCCCCGGCTCGTATTCGATCAGGGCGAAGCGGTCTTCACGGGGGCGCGCAAAGTTGTTGGACAGATGCACCTGGTCCGCCGCCAGCACGTTCACCGCAAAATGACTGGCCTCCTCGAACACTGCATGGCTGTTGGAGCGCTTGTCGATGCTCCACAGCACCAGCGGCGGGTCCAGGGACACCGAGTTGAAACTGTTGGCGGTCACGCCGACCTTGTGCCCGGAAGCGGTGGCGGCAGTGACCACCGTCACACCGGTGGCGAAGTTGCCGAGGGCGCGGCGAAAGGCCCGTGGGTCGAAAACGTCAGACATGCAAGACTCCCGGGTGGCCGCGAGTGGCCGCCCTTATTGTGATGGGGTGATAGACGCGGCTAGACCATGCTCGGGTCGGGTTCCAGGCCCATCAGCTCACGGCCGAGGATCTGCGCGCACACGTCGTAGTCGGTATAGGCATGGGCGCCTGTCATATGGGAATCACGGAACAGGCGCTGCATCTCGTTGTGCTCGAACCAGGCATTCCCGCCCGCAGCGGCGAACAGGCGGTCTACCGCTTCGATGCACATCTTGGTGGCGTAACCCTGATTGGTGCGCCAGAACGCCAGAGTTTGGCGCGTGGGGTAACGGTGGGCGGCGCTGTGTTCGGCGTGTTCCTGCCAGGTTTTTTCCAGGAACGCCCGGGCGGCGGCGACCTGGTGGGTGGACTCGGCCAGGCGCATCAACGCCGGGGTGGCTGCGCCGACGGCGGCACCGGTGTAGGCGCGTACCCGCGTCCTGGTTTTTTCGCGAAACACCTCCAGCATACGCTCGGCCACACCGAGGCTGACGGTGGAGAAGCCACTGGCGAAATAGGGCCGATACGGCGCATAGAAAATCTGGCTGTCGGGGTAGAGGCCAAAGCCTGCGGACTTGCCTTCCATCATATCCTTGGCCTTCTGGATACGGTGTTCGGGCACCCAGGCGTTGTCGATGATCAGGGTCTTGGTGCCGCTGCCTTTCATGCCGGCCGCAAACCAGTCGTCACGAATCTGATAGTCACTGCGCGGCAACACAGCAAAGCAGTAATCCTGGGTGCCTTCGGCGTTCTGGCGACGGCAGCCGACAATCGCCCACTCGCCATGGTCACAGCCGCTGCTCCAGCCCATCTCACCGCTGAAGTACACCCCGCCCTCGCCCTCGGTCACCCGACCGAACGGCGCAATACTGCTGCTGGCCGTGGCATCCGGGTTGGCATCCCAGATTTCCTGCTGCAACTGGGCCGAGAACAGCGCCAGTTGGTGGCTGTGAGTACACAACAAGCTCATGGCCCAGGCGGTACTGGCGCAACTGCCGGCGAGCAAGGCGATGCAGTCGGCGAATTCGGGTAGCGTCAGTTCCAGGCCGCCGAAGGCCTTCGGCTGAAAGGCACGGTGCAGGCCGATGCTTTTGAGCAGGGCGATATTTTCATCCGGTACCTGGCGCAGTTGCTCGGCACGGCTGGCATTCGCGGCAATGGCCGGCAAAAGGGGTTTGAGGTCTTCAAGGAGCGGGTTTGGCTTTTTCATGGACGGCCCTGCTTATTATTGGAAGTCCGACAGGCGTTCCGGATTGCGGAACGGCGCTGGATGCAGGGCCAGTATCGAACGGGCCGTGCAGGCGGGAAATGCACGTTCGGCAGGCAAGCTTGTACTTTTCACAGGCGCGGCAGGCACAGGCATAAAACCTGGCAGGCACAGTCAAGCCGCTTATTGGTGCGTTGGTTACCCTCGGGTTTTCTTTTGTGAATTGCCAGGAACCTGCCATGAGCGATATCCCGTTGCTGCCTCAAGTCGAAGCCTTTTTGCGTCGCCGCCATGGGCTGTTTATCGACGGTGTCAGCGTGCGCAGCCACGCCGATCAAACCCTGAACGTCATCAACCCTGCCACCGGGCAGGTAATCGCCGAAGTGGCCGACGCTGACCTGGCGGATATCGACGCCGCGGTCGCTTGCGCCAACCGTGGTTTCCAGCAATGGTCCCAGGCCGCGCCCGCGATCCGCGGCAACGTGCTACTCAAACTGGCCGATCTGCTGGAACAGCACCGTGAAGAACTGGCGCAGATCGAAACCTGCCAGTCGGGCAAGATCATCCAGATTTCCCGCGCTTTCGAGGTCGATCAGGCCGCGCACTTCCTGCGCTACTACGCTGGCTGGGCCACCAAGCTCAGCGGCCAGACCCTGACCCCATCCCTGCCTTCATTCAATGGCGAGCGCTACACCGCCTTTACCCTGCGCGAGCCGGTGGGCGTGGTGGTTGGCATCGTGCCGTGGAATTTCTCGACCATGATCGCCATCTGGAAACTCGCCTCGGCGCTGGTGACCGGCTGCAGCATCATCATCAAGCCCAGCGAATTCACGCCGCTGACCCTGCTGCGCATCGCTGAACTGGCCATCGACGCCGGGCTGCCGGCGGGTGTGCTGAATGTGCTGACCGGCGGCGGACATGTCGGCAAGGGGCTGGTGGAACACCCCGGCACGCACAAGGTTTCATTCACCGGCTCAGTGCCCACCGGCATCGCCGTCGGCCGCAGCGCCATGGGCGCCGGCCTCACCCGTGCAACCCTGGAACTGGGTGGCAAGAATGCCGCCGGCTTCCTGCCCGATATGGACGTGGACAAGGCAGTGGACGGCATCATCGAAGCGGGCTTCTTGCACTCGGGGCAAATCTGCGCGGCGGCCGAACGCTTCTTCGTGCACCGCTCACAGATCGACGCCGTGCTGGAAAAACTCAAGGCGCGCCTCGGCCGCCTGAACATCGGCTCGCCCCTGGACGAACACACCGAATTCGGCCCGGTCACGCACCAGCAGCACCAGCACAAACTGCTCGGCTACTTCAACCAGGCCCGCGCCGAGAACAACACGATCATCCACGGCGGCCACCTTATCGATCGGCCTGGTTGCTACGTCGAACCCACGGTGATCCTCGCCAACCACCTGCACGACACCCTGCTCAACGAAGAAACCTTCGGCCCCATCGCCACCTTCCTGCCCTACGACAGCGAAGACGAACTGCTGGCGCTGATGAACCACGGGCCCTACGGGTTGAGCGCCAGCCTGTGGACCAACGATTTGGGCAAGGCCCTGCGCATGATCCCGGCCATCAAGGCAGGCACCTTGTGGGTAAACATGCACACCTTGCTCGACCCGGCAGTGCCGTTTGGCGGCAGCCGGTCTTCGGGGGTTGGGCGGGAGTTTGGCAGTGCGTTTATTGAGGATTACACCGAGCTTAAGTCGGTGATGATTCGGTATTGAATCGGGTAGCGCAGTGCGAGGGGGCTTGCCCCAATCTCTGTAGGAGCGAGCTTGCTCGCGAAAAACGTCAACGATAACGCGTGTTTCCTGAATAAACGCGGCGCCTGTGATTTTTTCGCGAGCAAGCTCGCTCCTACAAAAGCCTAACTGACTGGCATTGGGGCTTGCTACCGATGGCGTTGGGTCAGTCACCGATGTGTTGACTGGCACCACCTCATCGGGAGCAAGCCCCCTCCCACATTTTGATCGCATTGCATCAGTGAGATAGCTGTCTTTGTCAGCCACTACTTGCTGCTTTCAAAAAAAGCGCTCGCCTAACTGAACGGAACCACCGCCTCCGCCTCCACCTCGATCAACCACTGCGGCAACGACAACCCACTGACCATAATCCACGAAGACGGCGGCGGGTTATGTGCGAAGCGCTGGCGCAGCGCTTCAGCAATCGGCTCCTGCTGCTCCCGGGCAGTTTCGACGATATACAGCCGCAGCATGATCACATGGGACAGATCACCCCCCACCTCGGCCAGCACCTTTTCGACATTGTCCAACGCCATGGCCGTCTGCTCGGCAATGCCTGGGCCCACCGTGCGCTCTTGAGCATCCACGCCCACCTGCCCGGAAAGCATGATTCGCCTGCCATCCGGCACTTCCATGGCCTGGCTGAAGCCGTATTGCAGGGAGTTGAATACTGTCGTGGGATTAATGACCTTTCGTTGCATGACCAATCCTTGTTTGTCAGTAGGAAGGCAAGGCTAACCCAGAGAAACTGCCCTCGCTGACGGTTCAACATCCAGCAACATCTTAATGGGTGAAGCGCTGGCTGATGAATAAACGCAAATTCAACAAGCAATGACATCCCACATTTGATCTCACTGCATCAGTGAGGTAGCTGTGCCTGGGAGCGCGGGCCAGGCTACCAGGTGCCCATCGCCAGGCTGTGCGGTGAAAACTCTGCGAACTGCCAGCGCAGTGCCAATGCTGCCGGACGGCGGACCACGTGCTCCACCGTCACCGTCCACAAGCGCTGCGCGCCTTCGAACTCGGCCACTGGCGGCCCGCTGAGAATCAACGATGTACGCCCCGCCACTTGCAGCACGTCGCCGGTTTCAAAATCCACAAACAACAACCCCGCTACCGGGTTGGCGTGCAGGTTACCGAGGGTGTTGAAAAACAGGTTGCCGGCAAAATCGGGGATGCTCAGCACGTTGCCTTCCACCCGCACAAACCCCTTGTTGCCGCCGCGATGGGAAACATCCACCGAGCGCTCGCCGGGCTGGTCCACGTAGCTGGCGACAAAGAAGGTGTCGGCGTTGCGGATCAGCGTTTGGGCGGCGGCGTCCAGGCTGGTGCTGCGCTCCGCTGTATCGCCAGGTTTGCGCGCAATCCCAGCGACAGGCCGAAGTTGGATGTACTTGGGGCAGTTGCCGAAGGTGTGCACCACGTTCACCGCAAAGCCGTCATGACCCAACGCTCCGATCCGGCCATTCATGCGGTTGCGGCGGCGGGTATTGAGGTCAATGCCAAGCAGGCCAACAGACGCGCCATGGGTGATGCCAGCCGAGGCGGGATCGCTTTTGCAAGGCAGGCTGTCGACCTGCAGCGTCTGTGGATCCGGTGAATGGGCAAACCCGGGCGCCCCCTCCAGCATGGTCGCCCAGGGAATTCCCTGTGCGTCCACCACGCCCAGGATCAGGTAAGGCAACAACGGATAAAAATCACGGTGCTGCTCGGGCAAATGATCACGAATGACCTTTGGCCCGATCATGGCCATGCGTTCGGCGACGCCTGCACTTTCCTGCAATTGCCGTTCGCCGACATGCCAAGGGGATTGTTCGATCGAGTTCATGGCGATCACCTCTGGTTGATAACCGAATGCTGCGCCTACCCAACCCTGCAGAGAATGCCCACCCTGGGCAATCCACTATTACTCCAACTGAAACGCCGGATGCTCGCGCAATGCGGTGACGCAGTAGTCGACAAAACTGCGCACGCGCATCGGCGCATGGCGGCCTTCGCGGTAGATCACATGCACCGGCAGCGGCGGCAGTTCAAAGGCCGGCAAAACACCACGCAGTTGGCCATTTATGAGGTGATCATGAACCGGGTAACTGAGGCAACGAATCACCCCCGCGCCCTGCACCGCCGCATTGATCGCGCCTTGCACCGTGGCGCAACTGAGGCGGGCGCGGGCGTTGAGGGTGTAATGCAGGAAATCCCATCGCAGCGCTTCGGCGCTGGCAATCAGATGATGTTGCTTGAGGTCGGCCGGATGCCGGGGCTCGCCTTTGGCCGCCAAATACGTGGGACTGGCGCAAAGCAGGGTACGCACTTGCCCAACCTGCCGTGCAATCAGCGACGAGCTGGGCAATTGGCCCACCCACACCGCCACGTCAACCCCCTCTTCGTGCAGGTTGGGGTAATAGTCGTGGTAATGGGCGATGACACGCACCGCGGGGTAGTGATCCATATAGCCGGCCAACAGTGGCGTCATCACATAGCGGCTGAACAGCAACGGCAGGCATATCCGCAGGTTGCCCTGGGCCTGCACATGGGCGCCGTTGGCCGAGGCTTCGGCCGCGTCCACCGCTGCCAGCAGGCGTACACAGTCGGCAAGGTAAGCCTGGCCTGCATCGGTGAGATTGACACCACGTGTGCTGCGTTGCAGCAACACCACCCGCAAGCGTGCCTCCAGGCGCGCAACCGCTCGTACCAGGGTCGGGCCGGAAACCCGGGCATGGCGTGCCGCCGAGGCCAGGCTGGGTTGCCCGGCCAGCGCGGCAAACAACTGCATATCGCGAAAGCGCTCCATCAGGTGCGCCGCTTCGTCGCCGGGTTCAGGGCCGGGTCCTGCCCGAGGCGCTGGCTTAAGAAATCCACAAAGGTATTGACCTTGGCCGGTATGCGGCCGTTTTGCTGGAACACCACGTGGATCGGCAGCGGTGCCGGTTCGAAAGCCTCCAGCACCAGCTCCAGCTCACCCGCCGCCACCGCTGCCGCCACCTGATAGGACAGCACCCGGGTCACGCCCCAGCCCAGGCGCGCCAGGTTGATTGCGGCATTGTTCGCCGTAACGCTCAGGCGCGGCTCAATGGCTACCTTGAGCGGCCGCCCGGCGTCGACGAACGTCCATTCACTGACCAGTTGGCTGGACGATGAGGTGACGATCCTGGCTTCTCGCAATTGCTCAGGCCGCTGCGGGCGCCCATGTTGGTCCAGATAAGCCGGCGATGCGCACACCACCCGGCGCACTTCACCGACCTTGACCGCCTGCTGCCCGGGTTCGTGCAGATGGCCGATACGCACCGCTACATCGACGCCTTCATCGGCCATATTGACCACACGGTCGACCAGCAAGGCACTGATGCTCACCAGGGGGAACTGGTCGAGGTACTCCCCCAGCACAGGCGCCACATACAACTCGCCAAACAGCACCGGTGCGGTCACCGTCAACTGGCCGCCAGGGATGGAGTAACTGCCTGCGGCCGCCTCCTCGGCCTCTTCCAATTCGGCGAGGATGCGCCGGCAATCTTCCAGGTAACGCTGGCCGGCTTCGGTCAGGTGCAGGCTGCGCGTGGTGCGCGCCAGCAGTTGAGTACCGATGCGCTGTTCCATAGCGGCAATGGCGCGGGTCACGCTGGGTGGCGAGGTCTTCAGGCGGCGTGCAGCAGCCGCAAAACCCTCCTCCTCGGCCACCGCCAGGAATACCTGCATCTCATGAAATCGGTCCATCGCCATCCCTTGATCGTTACTGTGATTGCAGCCCCACCGCCGTGCGCGGCATAGCGACAAACCCTGGCAAGGCTTCGATGCTGGCAAGCCAGGCACGCACCTCAGGGTAGTCGGCCAGCGACACGTTGCCTTCCGGCGCATGGGCCACGTAGGTATAGAACGCAATATCGGCAATGCTTGGCTGATCACCAGCCAGAAAACGGCTCTCGCCCAGCTGCTGCTCCATCACGTTCAGCAGGGCATAGGCTCGGTTGATTGCGCTGACAGTGTCCACCTCGGCGCCAAACACTGTGGCCAAGCGCGCCGTGGCGGGCCCCGCATGGAGTTGACCGGCGGCGGCCGACAGCCAGCGTTGGACCCGCGCTTGCCCGACGGGCTCGCCTGGCAACCACTGCCCTTTGCCATAGGTACTGGCAAGGTAAACCAGAATCGCATTGGAGTCGGCCAAGACAGTACCGCCGTCATCGATCACCGGTACCTGGCCGAAGCAGTTGAGATTAGCAATGAATTCGGGCGTTTTATGCGCACCTTGCTTGAGGTCCACCAGGATAAATTCATTGGGCAAGCCCAGCAGGGACAACATCAGCTCGACCCGATGGGAGTGGCCGGACAATGGAAAACCATAAAGTTTGATCGCAGGCTGGGTCATGAAAGGCTCCAAAAGAATGGGTATCGACGCCAGGCATATTCCACTGCCGCCTCAGTCGGCGGAATGACCAGAATTTACAATCCAGCATTTCATTGGGCGAAACAATCACCTGTCCGAAATTCTCGGCGCCGGCGTCGCAATTTCATGAAAAAAATTCAAACTATCGCCCTCCCCATCGTTCACACCTTCACGTGCAACGTTAAGTAGGAGGCGACATGCAATACCGACAACTGGGTCATTCCGGCCTGCTGGTTTCGGAAATCATCCTGGGCACCGTGCCCTTTGGCGGTCGTGCGGAGTTCGAAAAATGCGGCGCGGTGGACGTGCCCCTGGCCAAGCGCATGTTCGATATCGCGTTCGATGCCGGGGTGAATATGGTCGATACCGCTGACCTCTACTCCCACGGCCTGGCCGAAGAGGTGGTCGGCAAAGCCCTGGGCGACAAGCGCAACGATATCCTGCTGGCGACCAAGGGCCGCAGCCCGGTGGACAGCAACCCGAACAATTCCGGCTCATCGCGCTATCACTTGATTCGCGCCTGTGAAGCCAGTTTGAAGCGTTTGGGCACCGACCATATCGACCTGTACCAACTGCATAACTGGGACGGCATGACGCCGATCGAAGAAACCCTCGAAGCCCTGCGTCTGTTGGTCGGCTCGGGCAAGATCCGTTACTTCGGCACCAGCAACTTCACCGCCTGGCAGATGATGAAAACCCTGGGCAAGGCTGAGCTGCACGGCATGCTCAAGCCCATCACCCAGCAGATCTACTACACCCCGGAATCCCGTGAAGCCGAGTACGAATTGCTGCCGCTGGCCCTGGACCAACAAGTCGGCACGTTGGTGTGGGGGCCGATGGGCGAAGGCTTGCTGACCGGCTCGACCCGCCGCGGGCATCGGCCGCCGGCCAATACGCGCCAGGGCAGCGGCTGGCCGGAACCCTATGTGCATGACCAGGAACGCGCCCTGGACATTATCGAGACCCTCGCCGCCGTCGGGGATGAGCATGGCGTCTCGGTCGCCCGTACCTGCCTGGCCTGGCTAAAGGATCGCCCGGGGATCACCTCGCTGATCGTAGGTGCGCGAACCGAAGAGCACCTGCGCGATAACCTTGCCGCGACTGAGCTGAAGCTGACCGAGGAACAATCGTCACGCATCGAAGCTGTTACGCGTCGTCAGCCGTTGTATCCCTATTGGCATCGCTTTACGGCCGGGATTGATCGTTTTGATCCTGCGGAACAGCCGTTCCTGGCCGAGCATCAAAAGACCATGGATTCGCGCAAGGACAAGTAAACACAGCCCTTACTGTGGGAGCGGGCTTGCTCGCGAAAGACGTCAACGATAACGCATGTTTCCTGATTAAACGTGGCGCCTGTGCGTTTTTCGCGAGCAAGCTCGCTCCTACAAAGAACCTTAAGCCCGCGCCCACATTTTTGGGTTGCACCGAATAGCAATGCTGCCTATATTTGCGGCCTGGCGCTCTCCACGCCACCTTCCGCGGAAAGGGCTGCGCCCAGGACATCACAGCTCTACCTCATTTCTACGACTCCCAACCTTGAAGCGGAAAAGGTTCGAACAAGGAGCTCGTATGTCGCAACGCCCTTTCGCCTCAAACACCGACGGCCGCCTCAACCTTGAGCAGCAGCGCAAGCGCGCCAAGGAACTGTTGCCGCGCCTGAAAAGCCAAGACCCCAGCGCAACCTTGTCCCAGGCGCAATGGCAGGTCGCCAAACAGCTGGGCTTCGCCAGTTGGCCCAAGCTCAAGGCCCACGTCGACGCCATCGACTTTGCCGCCCGCCACCCTGGTTTCGAGGCCAGCGATGAATCCCG
>Ga0308157_10003054_pt1 | contig 25391 bp, 20 predicted proteins | sample PhyBR1_FD_201035 | JGI IMG/M metagenome (GOLD analysis project Ga0308157, IMG submission 201035) | Phyllosphere microbial communities from UC Gill Tract Community Farm, Albany, California, United States - DLSLB.R1 | ecosystem: Host-associated > Plants > Phyllosphere > Unclassified | place: USA...
CGCTGCGGCCGGGGGAGAAATTGAACGACGCGGAGCTTGCGGGCGCGCTCGGCGTAAGCCGCACGCCTGTCCGCGAAGCGCTTCAGCTTCTGAACGCGGAAGGCTTCGTCGAGATGAATCCGGGCGTATCCACGCAAGTAACCGAAGTGGACGGCGAAGACATCACGAAGATTTTGCCGCCGCTCGCCGCTTTGCAATCGCTGGCTTCCGAGTTTGTGGCTACGACGATCGTACCCGAGCAGATCGAAGAGCTGCGCCGGCTCAATGCGGAGTTCGGCGAAGCGCTGGGCAAAGGCGATACCGCCTATGCGTTGAAGCTTGACGAAGAATTCCACGGCGCGATCGTCGAGCTGACGGAGAATTCGTACATTTCCAACACGATCTCCATGTTTCAGGCGCATGTTCGCCGTTTGTTTTTCCATAACTCGATCATTCTGACGCAGGATTCGATCGAAGATCATGAATTGCTGCTTCAGGCTTTTGAACGGGGGGACGGCGAGAAAGCAAGATTGATTTCCCGTCGAAATTGGCTGCGCGCGGTCGATATTTACCATGCCAAGAATGAGCCGACCGTTTAAGCAGTTACCATTTTACTTTATCGCATTAGGGCGTGTACGCGAAGGCGTCGCCCGCCACACTTAGATTCCCTGGTATGTCGACTGCACTCTCGGCTTGGACAAGCTGCTCAGCCTACGCATCAGGTTTTACAACTGGAGGATTTATCATTATGTCGAAAAAAGCGCCTTTATCGTTCGTGATCATACTCGGTGCCATGCTGTTCGCCTTGTTCTTCGGAGCGGGCAATCTGATCTTTCCGCCGATGCTCGGCCAGATGGCCGGATCGAACGTCTGGTCCGCCAATGCGGGCTTCCTCGTAACCGGAGTCGGTCTGCCGCTGATCGCCGTCGCTTCGTTCGTGTTCTCGGGCGAACGCGATCTGCGGGGGATGTCCGATCGCGTCAATCCGACGTTCGGACTTGTTTTTACCGTCGTGCTGTACCTGGCGATCGGTCCGTTCTTCGCCATGCCGAGAACGGGCAGCGTCTCGTTCGAGATCGGCGTGAAGCCGCTGCTGCCCGCTGCCGATTCGCACCATCTGGCGCTGGCGATCTTCACGATTATCTTCTTCGGTCTCGCATGCCTGCTGTCGCTGAATCCGACGCGGATCATCGACGTCGTGGGCCGGGTGCTGACGCCGCTTAAGCTGACCTTTATCGGCGTGCTCGTCGCTGCCGCGCTGATCTATCCGATCGCGAAATTCGAAGCGCCGGATGCCAGCTACGCGGCGAATGCCTTTTTCAAAGGATTCCAGGAAGGTTATCTGACGCTGGACGCGCTCGCTGCCGTCATCTTCGGGATCATCATCGTCGGCGCTTTGAAGGACCGGGGCGTGCAAGGGCGCGGAGCGCTGATGAGCGCCTGCGCCAAAGCGATCCTGATTGCGGCGGTCCTGTTGGCGTTCATCTATACGTCGCTGGCCTACATGGGCGCATCGAGCGTCGGCAAACTCGGCGTGCTCGGCAACGGCGCCGACGTGCTGGCCGCGGTATCGTCGCATTACTTCGGCGCTTACGGCTCCGTTTTGCTCGGCTTGATGATTACGGTAGCCTGCATGACGACCTGCGTCGGATTGATCACGTCCTGCTCGACGTTCTTCCACGGACTGTTCCCGAAGCTGTCTTATAAAAAGATCGCGGTAACGCTGGCGGCGTTCAGCGCGCTCGTTGCCAATATCGGCCTGAACGGGCTGATCAAAGTATCCGTACCCGTCTTGATGATGCTTTATCCGCTGGTCATCGCGTTGGTGATCCTCACGTTCCTGCACCCGCTGTTCAAAGGCAGAAAAGAAGTGTATCAGGGCGCGATGCTGCTGACCTTCCTGGTGAGCCTGTTCGACGGGATCAAAGCGGCGGGAATCGAACTGACGGCGGTTGAACATCTGTTTGCCGAGATTCTTCCGTTGTACGGCGTCGGGCTGGGTTGGCTGCTTCCGGCCGTGGTCGGAGGCATCGGCGGTGCGATCGTCGCGAAGTTCACCGGCAGGCCGGAAGGGTTGACCGCGCGCGGGACTTCGTCGGAACCGTCTGCCAAAGCGGCGGCGAGAGTCAACTCGGATAAAGGATCGACCGCCGGAGATTGAATCGGCAGTTGATTGCGAAAAGGAGCGAAACCGGAACCGACTTCTGTCGGAGTTCCGGTTTTTTTGTACTGTCGAGCCATGAATGTTCAAATTTTATAGGTTCCCAATGGGAAACGTTGCACATTGGGTAATGAAATGATATAGTCATTTTCAGATGTTTCAGCAAATGACTGAAAGAATTCAGCGCGGAAAGGAGGGCAAACATGGCCAAGCAAAGCCTACGTGATCTGAAAAAGGAAGAAACCTGGCATGTACTGGCGCGAACTTCTTTTGAGCTGGCGTTGGAAAAGGGATTGGACGGCTTTACGATCGAGGATGTGGTTCAGCGTGCGCATTATTCGCGGCGAACGTTTGCCAATCATTTTTCATGCAAAGAAGAAGCGGTCGCGATGGCAGTCGTTTCTTTAAGCAGCGTAGAAGGCGATCAGCAGCGCGAAGAGGTTCTGCGGGAAGTGGATTCGCTTCCGGCGGAAGGGTCCCCGCTCGAAGCGCTCGAACAGTGGTTACGCATGAACTTCACGGCTAACCTGCTGCGGAAGCTGCGCGAGCTTGTGGTGCTTTCCAAGTCGTACCCGACTTTGGAACCGTACGTGTTGAATGTCCTGCATCGTCTTCAAGCGGCGGCTCAGATCGAGTTGCAGCGGGTTTGCGGCGATCGTTATGTTCAGGGCTATCCGCATCTTTTGGTAGGAGCTGTATTCGGAGCCGTCTTGTCGGTGCTCGAAGGAGAAGTTCAGGTTCAGCTTCCGGGTGAAGAACCTCGGGAAGAACCTGATGCAATGACGTTTGACGAGTTTTTGAAGATGACGTTCGGCTATTTGAAAAACGGATTTTGAGGAGCGAAAACAAGTGTCCAAATTTCTGTACAGATTAGGCAAGTCGGCTTACAGCAAGCCTTGGTTGTTCATCGGAGGATGGGTCGTCGTTCTGGCGCTCGTCATTTCGCTGCTGGGCATCAACGGAGTCAGCGTCAGCTCGGAAATGAAGCTGGAAGGCACGGAGTCGCAAAAAGTGCTCGACCAGTTGGCCGAAGTGCAGCCGGAAGCGTCCGGCGGGCAAGGCAGCGTCGTATTTGTCGCCCCCGAAGGCGAGAGCCTGAATACGCCCGAACGCCTCGCGGCGATTCAGGAAGCGGTCAATGAAGTGTATGGCCTCGACCAAGTGCTGAACGCGCCGGAACTGGCCGCGCAGGCGATGGCTCAGGCCCAAGCGCAGGCCGCTCAAGGAGCCGATGCCGCCGCGCAGCAGGGAGCGGAAGGCGCGGCCGGCAATGACGCGCAGGCCGGAACCGACGCGGATGCCCAGCAGGGCGCCGAGATGGCACAGCCGGGCGCGGCGCAGGAAGGCGCAGCCGGAACCGATCCGGCCGCAGGCGCGGACGCTGCCGCGCAGCAGGGCGCAGCGGCGGGTTCCGCCGAACTGCCGCCTTACACGCAGCTCGTCGTCGACGGCATGCCGGTCATCGGCGTGACCGTCGCGAACGACGGCAGCGCGGCGCTGTTCCAGTTCCAATTTACCGTCCAGCAGTCCGCGATCTCCGACGAAGTCAAAGAATCGGTAATCAACACCGTCGAAGGCGTAGCGGACGAAACGGGCCTCAAAGCCCTGCCGAGCGAATCGCTGCTGCCGCTCGATATCCCGATTGGCACGAACGAAGTGTACGGTCTGGTCGTCGCCGTGATCGTTCTGATCATGACGCTCGGCTCCGTGGTCAGCGCAGGGCTGCCTCTGGTCGTCGCGCTGTTCGGCGTCGGCATCGGGGTCGGCGGCGCGTACGCGCTCTCGACATACTTAAGCATGAGCTCGATCACGCCGGTACTGGCGTTGATGGTCGGCCTTGCGGTCGGCATCGACTATGCGCTGTTCATTATCAACCGCCAGCGCCGCCTGATCTTCGATCAAGGACTGAGTGCCAAAGAAGCGGCCAGCCGTTCGATCGGCACCGCGGGCAGCGCCGTGTTCTTCGCGGGCCTGACCGTTATCATCGCGTTATGCGGTCTGCTCGTCATCGGCATCACGTTCCTCAGCACAATGGCGCTGGTCGCTTCGGTGACGGTACTGCTCAACGTGCTGATCGCGCTCACGCTGCTGCCGGCGCTGCTCGGCCTGATCGGCGAGCGCATCTGCTCCCGCAAAGCGCGCGACAAAGAAGCGGCAAACCAAGCTTCCCGCGCGCAAAAACAGTCCAAAGCACGCTGGATTCACGGCGTGATCAAATTCCGTTGGCCGGTGATCCTGCTGATCGTCGTCGTTCTCGGCGTCGCGGCCATTCCGGCTTTGAAAATGGACCTGGCGATCCCGTCGGCCGCTTCGGCCGATCTGGATACCGCCAAGCGCCAAAGTTACGACGCGATCTCGGAAAGCTTCGGCGAAGGTTTCAACGGCACGCTGCTGATCGTCGCGGAATCCGCGAACGGCGAAGACGTGACGCCGCAAACGCTGGGCGCGCTCACCCAAGGCATCCAGCAGGTGGATAACGTATCTGTCGTATCGCCTTTGGGCATCAGCGAAAACGGCAAGCTGGCGTTGTTCAGCGTTATTCCGAAAACGGGTCCGAACGACGAAGCGACGACGGACCTGGTGACGACGCTGCGTGACGAAAATGCCGTACTGTCCGCCGACAACGGCGTCACGCTGGGCGTTACCGGCATGACGGCGGTCAATATCGACATGTCGGCGAAGCTGGCGGAAGTGTTCCCGATTTACGTCGGCATTATCGTGGTGCTGTCGCTGATCATCCTGCTGCTCGTGTTCCGCTCGATTGTCGTGCCGATCAAAGCGACGGTAGGTTTCCTGCTCAGTATCCTGGCAACGTTCGGCCTCACGACGGCCGTATTCCAATGGGGCTGGCTGCATGACCTGTTCGCGTTTGATACGGCGGGTCCGATCTTGAGCTTCATGCCGATCATGGTGACGGGCATCCTGTACGGTCTGGCGATGGACTATCAGGTGTTCCTCGTCTCGTCCATGCGCGAATCTTACGTGCACGGACACCGCGGCAACGACAGCGTCATCCACGGCTACGGCCAAGCCAGCCGCGTCGTATTGGCGGCGGCGGTCATCATGGTTGCCGTATTCGCGGGCTTCATCTTCACGCACGATATCATGATCAAGCAGATCGGTTTCGCGCTGGCGATCGGCATCCTGATCGACGCGTTCGTCATCCGCATGACGCTCGTTCCGGCCGTGATGTCGCTGTTCGGCGATAAGGCTTGGGCCCTGCCGAAATGGCTGGATCGTATCCTGCCGAACCTTGATGTCGAAGGGGATAAGCTGATCGAAGAGCTGAAGGCGCGGGAAGCGGCTGAGGCTGCGAGAGGGCGTTAATCCGTTTAAAAAAGCAAAAATACCGATACCCGAAAAGAACCCGGCCGAAAGCGTCGGGTTCTTTTTTTATGCAAAAGCGGTACAAGCGAAAGCTGCCGACTAAACGGATCAAGGAACGACGATGCCCGCCTCTTCCATAAACTTCGAAAGCGCGGCCGTCATGTACGTATCCCGGCGCCGGATAAATACCGTAGGCACGACTCGGTAAGGGTCTTCCAGCGGGTAAGTGTTCAATCGGCCTGCCATCCTCGATTCGATCATGGACATCGGCAGTACCGTCACGCCCAGTCCGTATTCCACGCATTTGAGAACGCCTTCCAACGTGCCGTACTCCATCACCTTCATCGGCTGATGCCCGTTGTTTTCCAACCAGCGCTGCCAGCGTCCCAAATAAATGCAGTGTTCGAACGAAGAAAGCAGCGGTTTGCGCAAAATCGACGTCAAAACGAAAGGCTCCTCGGAATAACCCGTAATCAGTACAAGCGATTCTTCCAGCACCGGGTATTCGATAATTTCGGGATGCAAAACAGGTCCGTCCACGAACGCGCCGTCCGCTTTGTATTTGAAAATATCTTCGATCTGATCCACGGTAGGCGCCATGCGCATGCTTAATTCCACCTCCGGAAACCGCTCATGGTAGCGCGCGAAAATAAGCGGCAAATGCGTGGATGCCGTCGATTCCATCGCGCCGATCCGCAGCGATCCGCGCGGTGCCGAGGAAGGGTTCATCGCTTCGACCGCTTCTTCGAAACCGTTCAGAATTTTATTGGCATGGTGCAAAAATTCGCGTCCGGCAGGCGTCAACGATACTTTTTTATGGGAACGGTACAGCAAGGCGACGCCCAATTCTTTTTCCAGACGTTGAATGCGCGCCGTCACGTTGGACTGCACGTAATTCAGTTTTTCCGCTGCTTTGGTGATGTTTTGCTCGATCGCGACCGCTTTGAAGATCTCCAACGATTTGATGTCCAAGTCTATATGAACCTCCTTGCATCTCGAAAAGTGATGATAAAGTTACATTTTTATGATTTTACGCGATGCAAAAGGGTGTGTAAACTTGGGGAAACCAAGCAATCGAATACGATCAAAAGGCGGGATAACATGGATTACCGAGCGATCAATTTGGATGAAAAATTTTCTTTGCTGCATGAACAGTGGTCTCCGAGAGTGATCGGCGAGATGAACGACTACCAATTCAAGATCGTCAAAATCGAAGGGCATTTCGTTTGGCACGTTCATCAGGATACGGACGAAGTGTTTGTCGTAATCAAAGGAGAAATGGTCATCGATTTCCGCGACGGGCAGGTCAAGCTGGCTCAAGGCGAGATGTTCGTCGTTCCGAAAGGTGTCGTGCACAAACCGTTTGCCGAACGCGAGTGCGAGGTCATGCTGGTGGAGCCGAGAGGTGTAACGAATACCGGAGATACGGAATCGGACCGCACCGCGGCCAACGACATTTGGATCTGACATCCCGATAAAAAACATACCGAAAACACAACCTTCCGTTACACTTGAAGCAGGAAGCCCGAACGCCGCGGTTTCAGATCCTATGCTTGCCATTTTTAATAGAAGGAAGTGAACAGAATCATGAAAAATATCTTTACCGACCGCCTCGTCCTGCGCAATTTCTCCGAGTCGGACGCTCCCGGACTGCTCGCCTACACGTCCGCTCCCCGGGTGAACTGCTTTTTGGACGGCCGGATCGATACGTTGGAAGACGCTTTGAAAGAAGTCCGCAAACGAAGCGAGGACGATTCCCAAATTGCCGTCGCTCTCAACGAAGATAATATGCTGATCGGCGAACTGTTCTGCATGAAAGAAGAACCGGATACGTTCAGCATCGGCTGGAATTTCAACGCGGCTTACGAAGGCAAAGGGCTGGCGAGAGAAAGCGCGGAAGCGCTGCTGCATCATTTGTTCGAGGAAAAAGAAGCGAGAAGATTGTACGCCTACGTCGAGGATGACAATTTCAGATCCCAAAAGCTGTGCGAGAAGCTCGGCATGCGCCAAGAAGGCTGCATGAAGGAATTCGTTTCGTTCACGACAAACGAAGACGGGACGCCGAAATACGAGAATACGTTCCTGTACGCGCTGCTTAAAAAAGAATGGTCGAGCCGTCAAGAAGCTTGAGAAGATCCTGCTTTCACCCCGAAAATCGCTGAACCGCGCGCCGAAAAACCGCCGTCGGCCGAAAGCCTTCAACGGCGGTTTCGGCATGTTTTTTTTAATGGCTTCGTTCCTTGTCTGCCGTATGCGCCGCCCCGCCTTCAGGACTTCGACCGCCTTTTCGAATCCTCGTCGAACCGAGTAAGCTGAGTCTTTGTTTTGCGCGAAGGGTAAAAGGGCGAAGAGCGGCGGACATTCGAGTCCGCCCGATTCGCGAACGGAGGAAAATCATGAACGAATGGTACGCGGCGGCCGGATTTCTGTTGCTCGGAATCGGCTTGATCGATTTTGTTTGGAGCACGTTATGGGTGGAGGGTGGAGCAGGCCCCGTGACCCGGCGGGTGTCGGGCGGTCTATGGAAAATCTTTCATGGGTTGTTCGGTCGGCGCTTCAAAGCATTGAGTTTGGCGGGACCCGTTATTTTATCGCTGACGGTACTGACCTGGATCGTCTTGTTTTGGGTCGGTTGGACGCTCGTTTTCGCATCGGATCCGAATTCGTTGACCGATCCGCAAACGAATACGGCCGCTTCGTGGCCGCAGCGCTTTTACTTTGCGGGCTACGTGCTTTTCACGCTCGGGAACGGCAGTATTTCCCCGAACGGCACATACTGGGAAATGGCGACTGTCGCCGCGACCGCCACGGGCATGCTGTCCATTACGTTGGCGGCCACTTACCTGATCTCCGTATTGAGCGCGATCGCGCAGAAGCGGGCTTTCGCGCAAAACGTGTTCGGCTTGGGAAGCAGCGGGAGGAGATTGTGTTGTCCGCTTGGGACGGCAAAGACTTTCGCCAAATCGACCTGCTGTTGCACGATTGCGCGTCCCAGTTAAGCACGCTCACGGCCCAACATCACGCGTATCCGATTTTGCATTACTACCATAGCGAAAAAGCGGAGCAGTCCGCCGTCGCCGCCGTTGCGGTACTCGACGACGCTCTGTCGCTGCTGCAATTCGGCATAACGTCTCCCGAGCTTGCGAACCGCCTGATCTTGAGAGAAGCGCGTTCGAGCATCGACAGTTACGTGAACACGCTCAAGCTCCATCGGAAGCTCGAAAGCTCCGAAGAACCGAACCGGCCGAAGCTGGACGCTTTACGGGAGCAGGGCGCTCCGGTCCGGTCGGACGAAGCGTTCGAAAAGGATCTTGAAGAGATGTCCGACCATCGGCGAAAACTGCTGGGCATTCTGCGAATGAGCAGCCGGAAGTGGCCGGGACATTAATCGCCGGCGAGACCGGTCAGGCGCCCGGCATTCTGCTGCTGCTCGCCTAACTGCATCGGGAAAAACCAAGAAAAACCCGCCGTTACGGAACGATTCCCCGCGGCGGGTTTTTCGTCGTTGCGTCAAACGGATTGCGGCTCCCACAATCGCTTCAACTGCCCGTCGATAAACGCATGATCTTCCTGATTGATTCCCCTTCCCGCGAAATGTCCCCAATCCGATACGATCTTTCGGCACACGGCGTTCGGCATGCGGGCCGCTTCGTATTCGTTGTCTTCCGCCCGGCAGAACAGATCGGTACTCCCCGGCATGATGCAGGCGCGGGCCATGATGCTCCGCAGCGCAAGGTCGAAGTCTCCTCCGTACATCGCTTTTTCGCTGATATCCGCGCTTTGCCCCGTCGCCAGCATCGCCAGCACGTTATGCGGGAATCGACTTACAGTAATCGGCGAGATAGGACGGGAATTGGGAAACGTTATTGTTAACCTTGAAAAGGAAAATTTTTCTGGTTAGAGAAAGAAATAAGGACTAAAGTCATATTACTTTAGTTGCAAAAGATGATAATATTCATATGTTAATTCATATTTTTAGGTAAAATTAAATAATAAGGGGGATTAAAATGGTTCGTAATTCATACAAGAAAGCAGCCAGTATTTTTTTGAGTGCCAGCCTGCTTTTCGGGGCAACACCCATTTATGCGAAATCGGAACAAAATCAGCAAAAGTTCTCGGATATCACAGGTCATTGGGCAGAAAAAGCGATTCAAAAATGGACGGAAAACGGTCGTATAACCGGTTATTCCGATGGAACTTTCGTTCCTTCAAAACCGATTACTCGTGCTGAATATGTAGCTTTCACAGTACGGATTTTGGAATTAAGCACGGATGATGACGGATCTGTTTCGACATTCAAAGACGTAAAAAGTTCAGATTGGTTCTATAAGGATGTTCAGGCTGCCGCGGCAGCAGGAATGATTTCAGGATACGGCGATGGGCAATTTAGACCGAATCAGCTTATTACGCGCCAGGAAGCCGCCGTTTTCACAGCAAAACTTTTACAACTAAACGAGAAGCGAGATATACCTGATTACGTAAAAAATTATAAAGATGCGGACGCAGTAAAAAATTATGCAACGTCCAGCATTTCCGCATTATCGATCTTGGGATTGTTGAAAGGGTCGCCTGAGGGATTGTTTTTACCCGATAAAAATATGGGACGTGCCGATGCTCTGGTTCTGCTGGATCGATTGGCACAGAAAACAATAGAGCAATCACCCGGTTTGGATGGTTTTGTTTTCGACGAAAACGGTAATCCCATATCCAAAGCAACCCTTGTGATTCAAGATTCGGAAACAGGAGAAGAACGCGCTACGCTTCATTCGGATACTAGCGGCGCTTATAACGCGGAATTGGAAGCGGGTACATATAATGTAGTGATAACGACCGATACGCGCACAACCTATACGCAAAAAGTACGTGTTTCTTCTCAGCGCCGAAATCTTGCCATACATACAGCAATGCCGGGGCAAGTCGTTACGGGCACTTTAACGGATCGCAACGGGACCTTGTTGAAAAACGTTAACTTCATCATGCAATCCGAAATTTCTTTTGCAGCGGAAACGAATGAGAATGGAGTTTTTAAGGTTGTTTTACCGCTTAAACATGCTTTTACAGTCACCTACAAAGATGGTTCGCAAAAAATGTCTTTAAAAACATTCCGAACTGGAGATCGGGTTGCAGACCCGCTTGATTTAGGGACGATATCTGCTTCTTCTTCAAAAACGGTTCTTCCTTCATCATCTTCGGAAGCCAGTATGCCGAGTACAAGCGGAAATCCAAATAACGGACATTCCGATGAAGGTTCTCAGTCGGAAAATCCGAGTTTGAGTAAACCTTCTTTAACATTAAAAAGCGATAACGGAATACTAAGTTTCCGGATCGGGAGTATGCGAAGCGGGACAAAGTATTCGATTGCTTCATATCTCGACAAAAAATGGAATGATGAATCTGAAGCAAAAGGAAGTTCGATCGAACTGCCACTGCCCCAAGTAATAGGGATGTACGAATATCGGGCAATTGCTGAAGACGTTAACGGTCAAAAGGTGGAGTCCGAACCGGTACATTATATGATTACGACTTCAGGTTCGGGTGAAATAGCGAAAGATTCCGACGGTGATGGAATCGAAGATCGATTGGAACTCGAACTGGGGACAGATCCAAATGATAGCGATACCGACAAAGACGGACTGAGCGACGGGTACGAGTATTTTATGACCCATACGTCGCCTTTGAAAAAAGACACGGATGATAACGGAGTTTTGGACAACGAAGAAGATTTGGATGGAGACGGATTGACCAATGAACAGGAAAAAGCGGCAGCGACTTCGCCGCTTCTGTGGGATACCGATTCCGATGGATTGAGCGACAGTGAAGAAATTAATCTTTATCGAACGGATCCTCTGAAAAAAGACACGGATGGCGATGGACTTTCTGACGGAGACGAAATCGTTTTGGGATTGGATCCATTGAAGCGCGATACGAATGGTAACGGCATTCCGGATAATGAAGAATCGATCGAGCAAACGATCAGTGCAACCAACATGTCTGTTGAGCTTGCGCAAGACAATGCTGCGGTACCCTCGCTCACCGTTACGGCACAAGGAAACATGAATCAGGAAGTTTTCTTGAGGGAGTACACAGGGGCCGATCTTGGAGAAAGTCGTGCGATTTTGGGTAAGGCGGTGGAGATCGGAGGAGGCGTATTCAGTGAGGCTGCCCTGAACTTTGATATCGGTACCCAGATGAGAATATTTGCAGAAAATTCCGATATGCAAAGTTTACTGATTAGTCGAAGAAATGCCGATGGTACCGTCACGCATTTCGACACCGAATATTCTGATGACGGCCAACGAGTCAGTGCTTCTATTGACGGACCGGGCACTTATTTCGTAATGGATGCCAAAGAACTTTTTTCTGAGCTTGGACTGACCTTCCCGACGAACAGCGAATCGTCGTTTCGGATAAGCGGTTTTTCCGAAGAAGGATATGATCTGTCAAGCGGCTTGTCCGACGAAGAAAAAGCTTCGATGAGCAATGATACGCCGACAACCGATTCGAAGCTTCCGGATGATCAAGATTTAGAATCTGACATTCCGCAGGAAACGCCAGACCAAGAAATTCAGACGCCTGTCTCGCAAGATAGTCATTCTGAACCCGATGAACAGCAGACTATGCAATCGAACGCTGAACAAGAGCAGCAACAAACGCTGCCGCAATTTTTTGCTGCCGAGCCGCTTCAAACGGAGAAGTCCGCTTCATTACTTGCCGCAGGACAAACGGATATCGTATTCATTATCGACTCGACCGGGTCAATGGGTGACGAGATCAATAATGTTCGCAACAATGTAGCCGCATTTGCCGATAGTTTGAAAGACAAAAATATCGCGGCTTACTTGGGTCTTGTCGAGTATAAAGACGAACAGGAAGAACCCGGGTCGACCACCGTACATCGAAACGGCTCGAAAAACTGGTTTTCCGATATTGATCAATTCAAAAGCGCCGTTCGAAACTTGACGGCCAGCGGCGGTGGAGACGAACCCGAAAGTGCCGTGGACGCTTTGGAGATGGCGCGTCAATTGGATCTTCGACCCAATGCCAAAAAGTTTTTCGTTTTGATCACGGATGCCACTTACAAACAAAGCAGCAGCTTGACGATGCAAGAAGAAATTGAACGGCTTAAAAGCCAAGGAATCTATACATCGGTCGTATCCATGAACGGACTTGAACCTACGTATCGAAATTTGTATTCGTCGACCGACGGCATTTTCGCTAATATCTATGGGAATTTCACGGTGGAACTTCAACTTCTTGCAGATCGTATCGGCGAAGTTGTAGAAGAAGACGGAGTATGGATTTACTTGGATACTTTAATTCCTACTGCGGTCAAAGTAGATGTTTTGCCCGAAAATGCCGACGAGAGCATAGACTCAGACAATGATGGCGTAGCGGATATCCATGAGTTGAAAAGCGTCACTCCTATCGAAAAATACGATCTGGATAAAATCGTAGACTTGGTAACCTGGGGAGAAGTAACCGGTACGCATCTCGGGAAAGTAAAAGTGTATCCGTTCAACAGTAACCCTGCCGATCCGGATACGGACAAAGACGGCTACGGGGATGCTGACGATTTGAATCCGACGATTAAATTCGTTACGCCGATCGTTCTTTTGCACGGCAGAATCAGCAATACGGATGCGACTTTCGGCGCTGCAACGGCAGTAGCCGGAAATAATGATCAATATGATGCCGAAAGTTCGGTCAATCATCTCTCGTATCGTTCGTTTGCAGATCAAAGAATCGGTAATCTCATTGCCGGAAACGGAAGCGAAAAAACACCGACAAATCTCGGCTATGAGCTGCAATTGCAAGGGTATCAAAAAAATAAAAATCTTTTTGCCTTCAATTATCCCAATAAGGATATGGTGCATCTGAATGCGGCTCGTTTTCAAGCTTATCTTCAAGACGGAGCTGAACACTTAACAAGAGAAGAAGCCGGTTATTTCTATCCTACAAGACAGAAAATGGAGAGCTCCGATTATCAGGTTAATCTGATCGGGCATAGCATGGGCGGTCTTGTATCCAGATACTTCATTGAAAATTTGCATGGCGGCAATCACGTTCAAAGACTGATCACCATAGATACGCCTCACTGGGGCAGCGGCCTTGCAGATGCTGCAAAATTCGTTTCTCCGATGTTTGTGCCCGGCGACTTGGATTTGGATCCTAGCGGAAGAGCTTACGGAGGAAAAGGGTATAAAGACGAAAGAAATGAATGGCTTTATAATGAAAAAGGAAATTATGCCGTGACGCATCAAAGCGAACGCTTAAAACATGAGAATGCTCCTAACGGAAAATATTTCTTCATCGGAGCTTATGATGATGCGGCACCTTATCTGCTTTCGAGTGAATTGAGAGGAAGAACGTTCGGCTTTGACGTCAATCCGGATTCGAACAGCTTTGAAGATTTCCGCAATAGCATCGCAGAAGCTTTCTACGCCCAATATGGATTGCGTGACCGTATTTCCTTTACGTTTACCTCTATCGGTGGCGATAACGTAGTTAACAATCAAAGTCAACTGGGTATCCGCTTTGGATCAGGAGCATCGGACCGAATTGCAAGAGCCAAAAGCTACATGTTTATCGATACTTTCTTTGGACATAATGCGGCTGCAAGCGTACATGTGGAAATCACGCACCGCAAAGAAGCGGCAGATCAAGTGTTATCGTATTTGCAGTAAACTTGATCTGTAGCAATCCTTGAGGAAAACCAACTTTTAGGAAAGGAAAAATCATGAACACCGATACCTTGATTCGAGTCGCGATCAATTGCATTCTGCTGTTGATTATTATTCCGCTGTGGTTCGTACTGGCGTCCAAACACCTGTATACGCCGCAAATGATTCCTCTTTATTATCCGGGAGGCATAGTGCTGGTCGCGATCGCAATGTTTATGCTGAACAAATTTGCATATCGAGCCTCTTTTCCGTTAATCATGGTCGGAATCGCGGCAGGTATTTTACTTTTCGTTGCTGTCAGCAGGCCGATTGCGGCAAATCCGTTATATCGCGACGTGTTGGGTCACTATTACAGCAGGTATCCTGCCAGTACGCTTTTGCAGTTTCCGGCGTACATGAAGACGGATCGAAACTACATATCCGTCATTCAAGCGCTCGAAAAATCGGATATTCGCATAAAGACTATCGAAGCCGGAACGGGAGACGGAATGCCGGCTGCGCCGTCCGATCAAGCCCGGCTTCCGAAGCAGATGGCTTATCTGATCAATGGGGATACTTATGCGATTTATGATTGGAGCGAGCACCTATTGGTTCGAACGGTATCTGCGGCTTCGATGCTTGAACAGGCTCGAAAAAGGCTGGAAGAAAATGAACAAGTGGTCTCGGAATCCATTCAAGCTTACTTTCTTTTATTTAAAACAAAGTCCGGAATGACGTATAGTTTCGATATTTACGCCGAAGACGGCGAACTCAAGTTGATGACTCCGTAACGAAGAAATTCCTTCAAGTTTGTCCCGAAGAACCCGCTCGCGATACAATCAAGACGACAACCATCGCGAAGGAGTGGATTTCATGATCAAATGGGGAATTCTCGGCGCGGGCAATATCGCTCATCGTTTTGCCGCCGCTTTGGAGCACGAGCCGAATAGTACGCTGCACGCAATTAGCGGGCGCGACGAGAATAAGCTGAAGACGTTTACCGAAAAGCATCCTGCCGACAAGCTTTTTCTCTCGCACGACGAGCTGCTGGCCGATCCGAATGTGGACGCGATCTATCTGGCGCTGCCGCACCAGCTGCATCACGAATGGGCGATTAAAGCCATCCATGCGGGAAAAGCCGTCCTATGCGAAAAACCGGCATCGCTCAATCTCCAAGAGATGCAGGATATCGCTGAAGCGGCCCGGAGCCGCAGCGTGCTGTTTATGGAAGCGATGAAGCAGCGGTTCGTGCCGCTTTACCGCGAACTCCGGCACAGAGTGGATGCGGGCGAGATCGGCAAAATCACTTCGATCTATGCCAGCCTGTGCAACGAAATGCCGCAAGATCTGAACACATACCATGTGCAGCCCGGTCATGGCGGTTCGCTGCTGGATGTGGGTACATACTGCGCAAGCTGGATCGAAGATTTTTCCGCCGGCAGCCTTACATTGGAAACCGTCGCCGCCAATCAGCAGGATTCCGTCGATTACTACATTGATGCCAAGCTGCATGCCGGCGACGTAAAGGCCAGATTGGAATGCGCATTCGATCGTCAGAAAGAACGCGTTGCCGTGCTGCAGGGAGAGAACGGGCGAATCGTCGTTCAGGATCTCCATCGTCCGGTGAGCATGACCGTTTACCGGGACGGACAAGAGCCCGAGCAGGTGAATGTTCCCTACGAGATCGATGATTTTTACGGCGAAGTGCATCATTTTGCGGAGTGTTTGCAGCAGGGACGTACCGAGAGCGATATTATGCCGTTATCCGCGTCCTTGCGCTGCGCCGAGATTCTCGATGCGGTTCGCGCAGGACTGACCTATACGCCGGAGCGTCTGGATGAACGTCGATCATGAGCTGGTCATTCGCGCATTAAGCAAAGTGCTGAACCGGCAGGTTCCCGCGTTTCCGTGTGCAACCATCTGATCCGTTATCCTCTTGCCCCGGACGCATAAGCTTCCGGCGTTACGCCGATCACGGCTTTAAAATCTTTGATGAAATGCGCCTGATCGTGGTAGCCCAAGTCGTGCGACAGATGCAGCAGTTTGGGAATCGTGCCTTGCCCGCCGCCGCGATCCAGTGCTTCGGCGGCTTCTTGCAGACGATGCAGTCGGATGACCCATTTGGGACTGAGGCCGATTCGTCGGCTGAACAGCCGCTGAAGCGTACGCTTTTCCATATCGATCGATTCGCATAACGCGTTGACCTTCGTCAGTTCCCGCTCGTCAGCAATGGCAGCGGTGATCTGATGCAGCAGCTGCGTCTCCGCATCCTTTTCCGGACAAGCATCCAGCAGCATACGGTCGAGAAGTTCGCATAATGCGGCGTTATCCTTCGTATGCAGCGCTTGTTCCAGCGATTCGGCCGTCGTGTTCAGGAAGCGATCGACCGGAAGCGGACGTCCCTCCAATTCCGACAGCGATTCGCGGTAAAAAGGATAAAAGCCGCCGGGCCGGAACTTGACGCCGAACACTTTGCCTTTTCCTTGAAGCAGATAGGCAAAGCGCGAGGTCGACGGCATATAACCAGCGGTACGTCCCGGCTCGATGACGAGATTGACGCAAGGGTTCGGCACGACTTCTTGCTGATACGGCTTCGCCCCGCTCAGATCCCACTCGACGGTCCAATAATGGCGGACGAAGTTCGCAAGCTCCGGCGCGGGATCGTAACGAAGCAGCCGAAAATGATCTTTGCCGATCTCGGGATTGAGCACGCCGAGGCGGGGTTCGGAGTAATCGAAAAAGGGTGAGCGCGGAGCGTGGGTTCGCGTCGACGCACAATCTTTTGCCCGTTCATTTTCAGGAAAGTGATCCATGCCATCCTCCCGTTTTTTATTCAAGTGGCTGTCGCGTTTTTACAATGCGAATGCATGTTCCTTAAGTTAAGCTGATTGTAACACGGAAGCCGCGGCGACGCGAGAAGATCATCCGGAAAAGCGGCGCTCCGGTCTACTATAAGGAGGGTTTAATCATGAAGCTGGAATACGTGATTTATATCGATGCCAAGCCGGAGAAAGTCTGGGAAGCGCTGGTGTCGCCGGAAGGGACGAAGGCTGCCTTTTTCGGATCGCAATTGAAGTCTTCGTTTGAAGTCGGCGCTCCGTTCGAGTATGTCGGTCCGGGCAGCGAGGGCGATGCGACGGTGCATGTGTACGGAAATATTCAAGCTTATGAGCCCGGGAAAAAGTTGGCTTATCTCGAACATCCGGGCCCGTCTTACCGCGAGCGGCATGCCGAGCTTACGAGTGTGGTGACGTTCGAGTTGGAAGAGGCGGGCACGACGACTAAGCTGACGCTGGTCAACGACGAGTGGAGCGAGAACCATCCTGCCGTAGATAACGCGAAAGGAGCTTGGCCGATGGTGATCAGTTCGATCAAGACTTGGTGCGAGACGGGCGGGACGCTGGATTTCGGTTGGTAAGAAGTTCGGCGCGGTTTGGGGTATATACCAGGTAGCAGTCTGCCTACAAGCGGCCGCCGAATACGATAAACGGGAGATGAACGAGGATGCGCAAGCAGACGGTTTTCATTACGGGAGCCAACAAAGGAATCGGGTACGAAACGGCCAGGCAGCTGGGCAAACGGGGGTACTTCGTCTTTTTGGGAGCGCGAAGCGAAGAAAACGGCCGGGAAGCGGTTCGCAAGCTGCGGGAGGAAGGCATCGAAGCCGAATACGTCCGGATCGATATGGCGGATCCGTCCGCGATCTCGGAGGCGGCCGAAACGATTGCGGGCCTGACGCCTTCCCTGGACGTGCTGATCAACAACGCGGGCATCGGGGCCGGCGGCAACGTGCCGAGCGAACAAAGCATGAAAGACATCCGCAAGGTGTACGAAGTCAACGTGTTCGGACCGATCCAGGCCATTCAAGCGATGCTTCCTTTGTTGAAAAAAGCGCCGAGCGGCCGAATCGTCAACGTCTCGAGCGGTCTCGGTTCCCTGACCTTCCACAGCGATCCGTCGCATGAGCATTACGGCGTCAATCCGCTGGATTACAACAGTTCCAAAACGGCGCTTAACGCCGTGACGGTCATGTTCGCCAAAGAATTCGCCGGAACGCCGATCAAGATCAATGCGGTCGATCCGGGTTATACCGCCACGGACATGAACAACAACAGCGGTCCGCGAAGCGTCGAACATTCCGCCGGCACGGTAGCGGGACTGGCGGTGATCGGCGAGGACGGACCGTCGGGCAAATTTTTTGACGAAAACGGCGAGATTCCCTGGTAACAAGCGCGCGATCCCCGCATGACCGGACGAAGTCCGGGGGGACTCAAGAAAGCAAAATCAAGCGAAAGCGCCGATGAAGCGGCGCTTTCGCTTTTTTGTCCGTTTGGCGCCGGAGGAAAGGAGCGCGTATAATAAAGAAATATGTTTTTCGGCGAATACAAAGGTTCGAAGAAAGAAGGAATAAGCAATGAGCGATCGATTATCCGAAGCGGGAAGCCCGTGGCCGCGAATCGGGACCGCGGCCTTGATCTCGCTTGCGGGAGCGCTGCTTTTTCAGGCTTTGAACCTTCCGGTGCCTTGGCTGCTCGGGCCGATGCTCGCGTCTCTGATCGGTTCCAACGTACTGAAAAAGAAGCTTTACGCCTGGCCGTCGCCGCTGCGCAACGGAGCGCTGATCCTGATCGGCTATACGATCGGGCTGGCGCTGACGGGCGAAGCTTTGCGGCGTATGGGCACGCAGGTGCCGTATATGATTCTGATGACTTTTTTGCTTCTGTTATTATGCGCGGGCCTTTCGTTCGTGATCGGCAAGCTGTCCGGCACGGATTTCAAAACGTCGCTGCTCGGCAGCGTTCCCGGCGGATTGTCGCAGATGGTCGTGCTGGCCGAAGAAACCAAAGGCGTCGATCTGACGCTGGTGACGGTCAATCAGGTGATGCGGCTGCTGCTGATTATCGTCGGTATCCCGCTGATGATCTACAGTCCGCTTTTTGCGGGTCAGGCAGGAGAAGCGACCGCGGTCGAGGCGGCGGAAAGTATTCCATGGAGCGGCTTGTTCCCGAATATTTTCGTATACGGGCCGTTATGCGTAGGACTGGCTTTGCTGGGGAAAAAAGTACGGTTTCCGACGGCATTCCTCCTCTGTCCGGCATTCGGCACCGCGCTGCTTCAGGCAACTGGTTTCCATGCGCCGGAACTGCCTCACGCACTGACGGCTGCGGCACAGCTGGCACTCGGAACTTACGTCGGAACGCTGCTCAAACCTGCCCAGATTCAAAACAAAGTCCGCACGTTATCGCTGTCCCTGCTCAGCGGAGTGCTGTTGATTGCCGGTTCTTTCGGTTTGACCGTGTTGTTAACGCGTTTGCAGCCCGTGACGGCGCCGACGGCATTGCTGAGTCTTGCGCCGGGCGGGATGGATCAGATGGGCGTCATTGCCCACTCGATCGGTGCGGATCTGTCTATCGTATCGGGGTATCAGCTGTTTCGGACGTTCTTCATTTTCTTCGCGATTCCTCCGCTGCTGCGAGTGTTGTTCCGGTATACGGATCGCAGATCCGAAGGGAAAACGAAATCTTCTCCCGAATCGGGAGAAGGGAAGATGCGCGGACGCGAAGCCGACGGAAACGCAGGTCGGCGATAAGAAGCGCGGGCTCGGCGCGAACATTCAGAAAATTCGTCGCGAAGGCGCGGAGGAAGAATCTTCTCCGCGCTTTTTGTTATGCGCGAATAGGCGAATCTTCCCCGCTTTGCCCATCGCGGCAGCCGCGAGAGCGGAGAGCGCGATCGACGCCAGGCAGACGGCGGCGTAATGCACGGGGCTGTTCGCGATTAGCAGCCGTTCGCCGTTTACGGTTTCGGCGGCGCCGCGGACCAGGACGATCGCCCAAGGATGCAAAATGTAGATCCACGTTCTCCAAGCGCGAAGAGGCTTGGAACCGCCCATGTTCCAGGTCGTCGACCAAAGGAACAGCAGGAATGCGGCCGGGATCGACAGCAGGTACAGGCTGCCGTGCCGGGGCAGGTCGAGGCCGCGAAGCCATTCGCCTTCGGCGATCAGCAGAAGCAGGGCGACGATCGCCGCCGCGCCGAGCCGGATGCCGGCGGAGCGCGAAGGCGCGGACTTCGGAAGGCCCCGCCGGGCCAACGTCGCGCCTGCCAGAATAGGCAGAGGCGCGAAAAACAGGCCGTTGCGCGTATAATCCATCCAGGCGTACAGCGCGTCGTAGGCCGGTTTCAGATGCAGGGTATTCGCGGCGAAGCCGTAGTAGCCGTCGCCCAGCAGGCCGAACGCGTACAAAGCGACCGCGGCCGTCCAAGCCCAAGCCATCGAAGGCAGGCGGCTCAGGAAATAAATCAACCAGACGCCGATCCAAAGCGCCGGGAAAAACCACAGATGATAAAAGGTGCCGTCCAGCACGATATCTCGCAGAGCGGAGCCGAAGTCGAAGCCCTGCGCGAAATCGCCTTTGTAGACGTTGAGCGGCAGATAGATCAGAATCGACAAGCCGTACAGCAGAGCGATCTTGTTCGTGTAGCGGACGACGGCGGAGCGGTTCGCGGAAGCGTCGTCCGCGAATTTTCCGAACAGGAAAAATCCGGAGCCGATAAAAAAGATCGGCACGGCTACCCTCGAGATCAGCCCGGCGACCCAAAAGTCGGCCTGCGGGCTGACGCTCGCCAGCGGAGACGTATGGTTGGCGATCACGAGCAGCGCGGCCATGAATTTCAGCCAATCCGTGCCGCCGATATTCCGGGAAGATCGTGCCGCGGACCGATCAGTTCCCATAGGAAGCCTCGCCGTGTCCGGCTTTCGCGCGCTCCTGCCGCAGAATCTCGACATATTCCTCGAGGCACAGGTCGCGTTCTTCCATGATCGCGGCATGCGGCGCGCCGACGTAGCGGAAATGCCAGGGTTCGCAGGAAATGCCGGTCAGATGCTCTTTGTGCGCTTTGTAGCGCTGGACGAAGCCGAATTCGGCCGCTTTGGCTTTGAATGCGCCGCAGACGCCGTGGTCCGGAAATTCCGGCGCGATAAAGTCCAATCCGCCTGCCACCGAGCCGACGTCCACGGCCAATCCGGTATGATGCTCGCTGCATCCCGGCAGCGCTACGAATTTGGCGGTGTATGCCGCGCCGTTTTCCCGCAGCGAAGAGTAATAAATCTCCGTCTGTTCGGCCAGGTCGCGGTAACCGCTGACGACGACGATGCCGTTTTTTCCGCCTACGGCGTCCAGCAGCGCGTCCAGCCGTTGCAGGCAGGTTCGATCCAGCCGGATATTCGAGTCCAGCGCCCGAATGTCCGGGAAGGCGCTTGCCGGAGCAAGCCGGCTGTCCGTATCCTCGGCGCTTTCGGTCCAGGGATGGTGCCGGTTGACCAGGACCGGCGCCGAGTCCGGTTGTGGCGCCTTATTCGTGCGTGCTCTCATTCCGGTTTTCGGTTGATGCACCGGATTCGGCTGCTCCTTCATTTCGTTGCTATACCCGTTTATCTTCGCAAAATGTCTTGTTTCGGTTTCCATGTGTATTCCTCCTTCGTCAAAGCTTCGCTGCCGAATTCCGGTTCGTAATTTCTCGGCACTCTTCCGGTCAAGGAAGCGGTGATTTCCTGCGGGACGATGCCGGCGCGCGACGCAGCTTCCGCGCAGGAGATCTTTTCGCCGCCCTGGCTGCCGATCAGGACGACCGGGTCGCCGGCCCGGCAAGGGCCCGGCAGCCGGACGGTCAGTTGGTCCATGCCAATCCGGCCGACGATCTTGGCGCGTCTGCCGCCGACGAGCACTTCGCCGCCCTGCATGATCTGCGACCATCCGTCGGCGTAGCCGATCGGGACAGTACCGATCCATTCCTCGCCCCGCGCCGTATAGGCACGGTCGTAGCCGATCGTGTCTCCGGCGGATACCCGTTTCGCCTGGATCAACGCGCTGCGCAGCGTCATCGCCGGCTCCAGCTCCCATTGGGGAGCGAGCGCGGAAGGGTAGAAGCCGTAAGCGGCCGCGCCGATCCGTATCATATCGAGCGACATTTCCGGAAAACGCAGCGACGACGCGCTCCCGCAGCAATGCAAAAGGGTAGGTCGAATCCCGGAAGAACGCGCCCATTCCGTCATGGACAGGAAGCGTTCGTATTGCAGCTTCACGAACGAGGCGTCCGCCCAGCCTGCCGTCGCGAAATGGGTGAACAATCCTTCCGTAACGACGTCTTCCCTTTTCAACCAGGGAACGATCCGCTCCCATTCTTCGAGGCTTCTCAGCCCGATCCGGCCCAGGCCGGTATCGAGCTTGACGTGCACGCGCAGCGGAGGGCCGTTCGGCGGTTCGGTTCCGATGCCTTGCGGGAAGGCTGCGTTCGGATCGCTTTTGCGCGTTCCGTCGCCGCCCGGTCCGCCGAGGCTCCGCCGAAGCTCTTCGCGCTGTCGGAACCAATCGGCTTCCGTGACGGTCAGCCGGATATCCAGCGCGGCCGCGAGTTCCGCGTAACGCGGCGGAATCGGCGCCAGTACCAGGATCGGCAGCCGGATGCCGCGCTCGCGCAGCTCGACGGCTTCTTCGAGCAGCGCGACGCCGAGCATGTCGGCGCCGGCCGCGAGGGCCGCTTCGGCGCTTTCGATCGCGCCGTGCCCGTAGCCGTTCGCTTTGACGACCGCCATCAGCCGGACCGAAGCGGGGAAGCGGCGGCGGATTTTCGACAGGTTCCGCCGAATCGCCGCCGTATCGACGTCCGCCCGGGTATCGCGGTACACGGCGCTCATCGCGCGCCGCCGACGGACGCCCGCGTACGGCCGCGCTCCAGCGCGTAGCCCATCAGCTTTTCGATCAAGGCCGCGTAGGTCGTACCGTCCGTCCGCTCCCACATGACGGGATACATGCTGGTGCCGGTAAAGCCCGGCAGCGCGTTGATCTCGTTCAGGTAGACCCGTCCGTCTTCGCCGAGGAAAAAGTCCACCCGCGCCAGTCCCGAGCAGCAGAGCGCTTCATAAGCGCGGATCGCCGATTCGCGGATCTCTTCGGCGGCCGCGGGCGGGATTTGGGCCGGAATCGACATGCGTAGCGTCGGATCGGCGTATTTGGCGCGGAAGTCGAAAAACTTCACGCCGTGCAGGAATTCGCCCGGCAGCGAAGCTTGCGGCCGGTCGTTGCCCATGACCGCGACCTGGATCTCGCGGCCGGGAACTTCCCGCTCGATCACGAGCTTGACGTCGTGGAGCAGCGCCTCTTCGATGCCGGCTTCCAGCGCGGCCTCGTCTTCGCAGCGACTGATGCCGATCGAGGAGCCGAGCGTCGCCGGCTTGACGTAGCCCGGCAGCAGACCGCGATTTTCCAAGCGGCTCATCACGCCCGCTTGATCTTCTTCCCATTCGCGGCGCGTGACGATCTCATATGGCGTTTGCCGGATGCCGGCGAGTCCGGCGAGCCTATGGGTCACGTCTTTGTCCAGCGTCATGGCCGCGGACAGGACGCCGTTGCCGACGTAAGGAATGCCGAGCAGTTCCAGCAGTCCTTGCACCGTGCCGTCTTCGCCGTTGGCGCCGTGCAGCAGCGGCAGGGCGACTTTTTCGCCGGCAAAAGAAAATTCGGCCTTCAGGACTTCGCCGAGCGAAGAAGCCGGATCGGCATGCCGGGATGCCGGCGTCAGGCTTTCCGCATTTAATCTTTCTTCCGGCATCCGGCCGAGTGATGTCCATATGCCTTCGCGGGAAATATAAATCGGGTAGATCTCGTGTTTTTGCGTATTCAGCGCCTTCAGTACCGTGGCCGCCGTTTTCAGCGACACTTCATGCTCCGGCGATTGGCCTCCGTACAGAACGTAAACGATCATGGGGTTCAGCTCCTTCGGTTATTCTGGATGTTCGATTCTTGCCCCGGGTACACGAAAAGACGGGGCAACGCCGAAATTTATATCGCGTTTGCGAAATTTCGTCCGCGAGCGATTACGGAAAACCGAAAATCCGATCTGTTGTTTAGATGTAGCCGAAGGCCGAAGGGTGGCAAAAAAATACCGAAAAAGAAATTCGGCTTTTCCGGCGCAAAACGCCTGCGAAGGCTTGAAGCGCGCGTCGGTTTCGTCAGTCTTTTCCGCAAGCCGCACGTCTGTTAAAGTTGGAACAGGAGCGTAAACCCTGCGGCCGCGGAATTTTTCGCAGCCGCGGGCTGGACAGGAAAGGGGAAAAGCAAAAATGGACGAACGGGAAAAGAAATTTGTCGCGGAGATCGATGACATCCGCCGAAGAATCGACGCGCGCTACGGAAACGAGCGGTTCCGGATGCTGTTTTACGACTTGGGGGACAATATCCCGGCAGACATGCTGGATACGGAGCGCGAGGTTCCCGAAGAGCTTCAAGACGAAGACGACGGCGAGTGGAAGTTCTGGAAGCCGGTTCCGTCGACGATCTCCGGCGAAGCGATCAATGCGCTGGAAGCTAGGTTGCGCGCGGCTTTTCCGCCGGGCTTTCGCGCGCTGCTGCAAGCGTATCATCTGGTAAGCTGGACGTCCGCGGGGATGAGCGACGGGCGGGGAGGGTATGTCGGCGGGTGCATGTCTTTCACGCTTCCGGCACTCGATACGCAAACCGCGCTTGCGGAGCTGGAGCGCAATGCCGCGGACGATTGGGGTCCGCTGATCGCGGCAGGTTACCTGCCGTTCGCGATCGGCGAAGACGGCCAGGGGCCGATTTGCTTCGATTTGAAGCAAAAAGGCGAAGACGGAGATTGCCCGGTGATCTGGATCCTGCATGACGATCTGTTCAATCTCGGCGAGGACGGCGTATCGATGCGGGAGAACGTAAAGCCGCACGTCAGGCAAATCGCCGATTCGTTCGAGGATATGAAGGCGATTTTGTTGGGCGGGGAAGAAGTTCCGGTTGTTTGAAACAAAGCAAAAAGGACTGTCCGAAAGCCGCGGCGCGGCAGCGGGACAGTCCTTTTTATGCAGATCAGGCTTTGCGCAAAGCGGCTTCCAAGTCTGTTTGTTCGCCGATCGGAGACGCATCTTGCAGCGCCTTTTTCCACGCCGCATAGATTTTCCACGCCGCACCGCCATCCATTAACGGCTTCGCCGTATAAATGCCTTCTTCGACCGAATTCGCGACTCCCGACAAATGCAGGCGAACCGCCGTATTCAGCAGCGTCTGATTATAATACGCCATATGTCCGCCGCCTTGCAGAACCGCTTCAAGCATATCGAGTTGCTTGCGCGCGGTCCATACGGGCTCATCGTCGGGAAGTTCCGTGTCCAGGCCGTACATTTCGGGATCGAGCAGATCCAATTCGCAGTGTCCGTCTTCGACCGTATGGATACGCGTCGGCCGATGGATAAA
>Ga0308157_10003056_pt1 | contig 25381 bp, 24 predicted proteins | sample PhyBR1_FD_201035 | JGI IMG/M metagenome (GOLD analysis project Ga0308157, IMG submission 201035) | Phyllosphere microbial communities from UC Gill Tract Community Farm, Albany, California, United States - DLSLB.R1 | ecosystem: Host-associated > Plants > Phyllosphere > Unclassified | place: USA...
TTTTAAACTTCTTCCCTTTCATTTTTTCATCCTTAATATTCTTCAGAAGATCTTTTACTTTATTGTATTTTACCGCTGCAAACGAAACAAAATCTTTTACTTCAATCAAACCTAAATCGTCTTTTTCTAGTTTTCCCTTTTGCGAAAAGAATCCAACAATATCAAATTTGTTCAGTTTGGTCTTTTTACCGCCACTGATATAAATAGTTTGAAACTGAGGCGGATTTGGTAAAGAAACTTTACCTTCAACATCCAAAACCTCCATTTCGTAATCAATGTAGTCTAATTGTTTTTCACTTTCGTGAATAATTACATACGCCGTTCCTGTTGCCTGCATACGCGCTGTACGTCCGTTACGGTGTGTAAACTCGTCTTCTTTTAAAGGCAGATGATAATGAATAACATGTTTCATTTCTGGAATATCCAAACCTCTCGCAGCCAAATCGGTTGTAACCAAATACGTAACACTTCCGTTTCGAAACTGAATCAAGGCACGCTCACGTTCTTCCTGATCCATTCCGCCATGATAATACACCGAATAGATTCCTTTTCCGTTTAAAGTATCGCTAATGCGTTCTGCAGCATCACGGTGATTACAGAAAATAATTGCCGATTCTGATTTTAAAGAACAAATCAAATTGAATAAACTTTGCAGTTTATCTTTTCCTGGCGAAATCACCATTTTCATCGAAAGATTGGTTTTCTCTTCTTCCTCTGGAATAAAGTCCAAAACAACCGGATTTACAACTCGCGTATATTTCGGAATTTCAATATCAGACGTCGCCGAAACTAAAACTCTTTTGTTTACTTTCGATAGTCTTCCAATGATAAAAGACATCTGTTCGTGAAACCCTAATTGAAGCGATTTATCAAATTCATCCAAAATTAAAGTCTGAATTTTATCTGTTCTAAAAGTTTCTCTTTCAATATGATCCGCTATTCTTCCAGGCGTTCCAATTAAAACTGCTGGAGGATTGCTTAAATTCTTGATTTCAGTTTCTATTGAATGCCCGCCATAACAAATATTGACTTTGTACTGCGTTCCCATTTTTTTCCAAACCTGTTCAATTTGAAGTCCCAATTCGCGTGACGGAACCAAAATCAAACATTGAACAGACAATACTTCCGGCTGCAACAATTCCAATATCGGAAGCAGGAAAGCCAATGTTTTTCCAGATCCTGTTGGAGAAAGTAATAAAGTATTGTTTTCGTTTAAAATAGCATCATGTGCCATTTCCTGCATTTCGTTTAGGCTTTTAATCCCTAAATTCGAAAGTATATCGTTGGAATGGTGTTTTTTATTCATTTTGCAAAAGTAGGGAAAAAAGTTGTTTCAAGTTTTTTCTTGTTTCAAGTTTCAAGTTTCAAGTTTGATATACTTTGTCTATAATTTTTAACGCAAAGAACGCTAAGTTTTTTTCATGTGAGGCTTTATAATAATGCAAAGTTCGCAAAGCTATGTTTTTAAAACTTTGCGAACCTTTGCGTAGACCTTTGCGCTCTTTGCGGTAAAACTACACACAAAGTATATCAAACTTGAAACCTGAAACTTGAAACAAATAAAACTACTATATTTGATTTCTATTAAAACCAAAACCATGAAACTTTTTACCATTCTATTTTCACTTTTCACCATTACTCTTTTTGCTCAAAACAATAAAAAATACGATACTTTTTTTGAGAAAGGAAACGGAAACCAATCGGCAACTTATCAAGAAACAATTACGTATTTCAAAATGCTCGCTGCCGATTTTCCGACTATTCAAATGAAAGAAATGGGACTAACCGATTCTGGTGAACCTTTACACATGATTACCTTCAATCCTGACAAGGAATTTGATTTTGATAAAATCCAGAAAACCAAAGCGGTTTTATTTGTAAATAACGGAATCCATGCTGGAGAACCAGACGGTATCGATGCAACCATGCAGTTTTACAGAGATTTGGCAACAGGAAAAATGAAAGCGCCTAAAAACACTGTTTTGGTTACCATTCCGGTTTATAATATTGGCGGTGCTTTAAACCGAAATTCGACAACGCGCGCCAATCAGGACGGCCCTGAGATTTATGGTTTTAGAGGAAATGCCAGAAATTACGATTTAAATCGTGATTTAATGAAATCGGATACGCGAAACACAAAGAGTTTTGTCGAGATTTTTCAGAAAATAAACGCCGATGTTTTTATCGATAATCACGTAAGCAACGGTTCTGATTATCAATACAAATTGACGTACATTATGACACAGCACAACAAACTGGGAACGGTTTTGGGTGATTTTATGAATAACGAAATGATGCCGGCTTTGGTAAAAGATCTTCAGAAAAAGAAAATCGAAACTACACCTTATGTCGATTCATTTAAAGATACTCCAGATAAAGGTTTTGGGCAATTTGTAGATAGTCCGCGATATACAACGGGGTATACTTCGCTATTTAATACGATTGGTTTTGTGGTCGAAACACACATGCTTAAAAAATATGCCGAACGTGTAAAAATGACCTACGAATACATGAAATCGACTTTGGATTTTACCGATGCGAATTATCAGAAAATAAAAGATTTAAGAGTACAAAATTTAGAACAATATCAGCCTAAAAAATCCTATACTCTAAAATGGGAATTGGACAGTACAAAAGCGACTACTTTTTCGTTTTTAGGTTATGAAGCCGGTTACAAAAAAAGCGACGCTACAACAGGAAATCGTTTGTATTACGACCGAAGCAAACCGTACAAAAAAGATGTTCCGTACATTAAAGAATTTAAATCGGTTAAAGAAGTGGCGATTCCAACGGCTTATATTGTTCCGAGAGGATATTGGAATATTATTGATCTTTTGAAAAACAACAATATCTCGTTTAAACCAATTAAAAACGATACGATTATAGAAGTCGAAAGCTATAGAATTGCCGACTTTAAAACGGTTCCATCTGCTTACGAAGGGCATTATTTGCACAGAAATACAAGTGTAACTTCTAAAATCGTTAAAATGGCTTTCGCCAAAGGAGATTACATCGTTCCAACAAACCAAAAAGGCGTAAAATATCTTCTAGAGGCTTTTGAACCAGAAGGCGTTGATTCGTTCTTTAATTGGAATTTCTTCGATCCAATTTTGCAGCAAAAAGAACATTACTCAGAATATATTTTTGAAGATACTGCTGGACAACTATTAAAAGAAAACCCGTCTCTTAAAGCAGAATTAGAAACTAAAAAACAAAACGATCACGAGTTTGCTAAAAACTCTCAAGCGCAACTGGATTGGATTTACAAACATTCTGTTTATTATGAAAAGGCGCATATGCAGTATCCTGTTTATCGGGTTTTGTAGATTTTTTATTGCTTTTTTTTAACGCAAAGTGCGCTAAGATTTTTTGATTTTGAGGGTCTTGAAAAACGTTAAGATCACAAAGCTTTCGCGATTAAAACTTTACCAAAGTTTCGAACTTTGACAAATATTAAACTATGAATTAATTAAACTATATGTAGACTATGAACACGAAATACATTTTAGTAATATTATTATTTATTACATCATTTACAAACGCCCAGGATTACAATAGTTATATAACTAAAGCAAAGCAAGAAATTGAGTCTGGAAACTTAAGAAAAGCTTATGGCAGTGTAACTAAAGCAATTGAAATAGATAGCACAAGTATCGATGCTCGTGAAACCCGAATTAAAGCATCTTTGACTACATCAGCACCAAAAGAGCATTTAGAAACAGCAATAATTGACCTCAATTACTTAATAAGTCATGATGTTGACCAAGCTATTAATTATAGTATGTTAGGAGTAGCTGAAAGCGAACTGGCTTATTATATATATCGATATGATCGTACAAAGTCAAACCACTATGATATAGCAGTATTACATTATGAAAATGCTTTGAAGGCTTTTGATAAAGCTATTAGTATAATTCCCGAATTTGCTGAAGGTTTGGCAGATCGAATAAAAAATGTAAAAGAGAAAATTGCCGACATAAAATCCTAACCAACTTTGCTAGTGCTACAAAAGGAAACCGATAAACCCTCCTAGCGCGAGCGTCCCGCTCGTGAACGAAATCTAAGTCAAAACTAAAAGGAGCACGACTCTAGCGCCAGCGACAATAAACAAATTAAAAAGCCTACTAAAAACAATTTTATTAGGCTTTTCAATTTCAAAAAAGAACAAAAAATCTTATTTATCCTTCAATATTTTTTCTAAATACTCCACTTTATCTTTTTCAGCTTGAACCAAACGTTCGTAAAGCTTTTTATTTTCTTCGTAAGCTTCAATCAATTTCTCTAAAGGATTAAAAGTAAGATTATTGCAAGAGTTATTTAATATTTGTCCTTGTGCGCTATTATCGTAGAAATTATTGAAATAATTAATCGCCGCTTCCTCTGAAAAGTTTTTCAGCGCTTCAACATTTACTCCCAAAGCTTTTGCAATCTGTTTTAGCTTTTCATCATCTATCGTTTCACTATTTTCTAAAGCAGAAATCGCCTGTTGGTTTGTTCCTAAAGCCTGAGCCAAAGCTTCTTGCTTCATGTCACGAAGTTCACGAATTCGGCTAATTTTTCTTCCTATATGGCTTGGTTTTGTAAATGTGCTCATAATTGTAATGTATTGCTTATTAAACAAAAGTACGATTTTTGAGACATGAAATTAAATAAGTTTTAAGTTTCTGAGATTCTAAGATGCTGGGGGCTCCTTTTTAATGCTTAATTGAGCGAACTTAAATTGATATAAACTGAAAAATTTTATTCAATTTCAAAACTTGCTTCTACTTGTAAGTAACTTTTTTTACCATTTTCAGTTTTGACTAAAAAAATAACATAATTTTTAAGGTAATCCCAAAGATCATAATCTCTTAATTTTAACCTTCTATTTTCATTATAGAATTTAGACGACCTAATAAATTCTTTAAGATTAATTTCTCTTTTTTTAGTCTTGTAATTCTTCATCTCTTGAACTCCAGTAAAGTAAAATCCTCCTACAGTAGCACCACTACCATCTTCTATGTAAAAATGATTTGGAATTTCGATATGCGTATTAATGTATTGACTATCATAAGAAAAGAATAATGTGTCCTTAGCTTTTTCTTGTGCTTTTGCAAATGTTAAAAATGTAGATAAAAATAAAAAGATAATAGTTTTCATAGGGTTCTAAAAATATTAATCATAAACAACCTCTCCAGCACTTACTTTAATAAATTCATTTTCAGTTACTTTAACAAAATAAACAACATAATTGCTAAGGAAATCTGCTAAGGCAGGTTCATTCAATTTTTGTTTTTTGTATTTGCTACAAAATCTTTGCGATTGAACAAATTCTTTAAAATCAATTAATTTATTTATTGTTAAGCCTCTCTCTATCCCTTCCTTTTGAAAAAATATATGTTGGTTCCCATTACTGCCTTTAATTAGATACCATTCAGGGTCAGTTGTTGATTGGTAAATGTATTCATTATCCAATTTGAAATAAAGTGTATCTTTTATTTTATTTTCAATTACATTCCAGTCTTTATCACGTCTAGGATAATAAGAAATATAGTTTAATTGTAGAGGTTTAATAAATTCATCTCCATTTACAAAATAAATAACATATTTATCAATCAGAGAATCCTTGACCTTTTTTTCGTCTACAATTTGGTTATACTTTCCGTCAAAATAAAACTTTCTATTTTCAATATATTCTTTAATTGAAAGAACTTTTTTGGGTTTTAGATTTTTGGTTAAGTAATCATCGCCAATAAAAAATATGTAGCCATTGGTTTTTGTCTGCTTCATATATTCATTTGTCGTTTTAATCCACTCTGGATATGGTTCGTTTTCTAAATTTGAATTAATGGTGGGGGAAATGGTGTAATATTTATCTATGCCAAAATAAAGCGTGTCTTTTTTCTGAGAGAATATCTTACTCACAAAAAAGAAATAAAATATAGATAGAATATATATTTTCATATTAAATGTTTTTGAGTTCGGTCGCTAGCGCGAGCGTCCCGCTCTAGTGACAACAAAGATTCACATCAAAACGTTCATGCTAGCAAAAAAATTACGACATTTTGATATCTGGCTTTTGTTTTTTCACTATTGTTATGACGTAAACTGATGCTATTAAAAATAAGGTTAAGGGGAGTAAAAAAGCAATATTTATTCTGTGATAATTATTCATTAGTCCTGTAACGTAAACTTGATAAACCAACAACACTACAAAACAGCCCAACAGAACTTTATAATTCCTACTGATTAAAAACAAAATAAGCACAAAAAATACAGGAATAATTGATACCCCTTCCCAAAATATTCCAAACCTCACGCTACTAAAAAGGTCGTGCAAAAATTGGTAGAAATAAATCAGTAGCAGAGCAATAGTTGGAATCCCATTCTCTTGAAGCCCGAAGATTATTAGAAAAGAAAACATTGAGATGAATCTTGCAACTTTTAAATTTATTGGCATGTTCAGTTTATTTTTCCGTAGCAAAATACATTAATAAATTAAAAAACAAAGAAAAAACTTATAAACATAAAAATTACGGGATTCCGTAGTGAAATTCAAAATTTCCGTATTTAATTTATAATTATATATTTTTTTTAACGCAAAACAAAAATTTTAGATATTATGGATGTTAGTATAAAAGATTACGATTATTTGTTGATGTCTTGGCAATTTTTTTAGTAAAAAGTTTGAGCTAAAGAAATTTTAAAAAGCGAATACTAATCTTACTTTAATTTGTACATTCGTCTTGCTTAACTATTTAAATTCTATTTTATGTCATTTCAAGGATATCTAAAAACGATTAAAGAAAAAACAGGAAATGGTCCAGCTGAATTTAGAACTCTCGCTGAACAAAAAGGATTTACCTCAAACGGAGAATTAAAAGCAGAAGTAAAAGCTGGAGATATTGTAAACTGGCTTAAAAATGATTTTGCTTTAGGACAAGGGCATGCAATGGCCATTTATGCTCTCCTAAAAGGCATTAAAAATGAGGATAGTGAATAAAACTTAGCTAGAAAATCAAGAATTTCAATTTTATAATTATACAAGCCACAAAAAAATGGGACTATTCAATAATCTTTTTAAAAAGAAAGAAGAAAATACAGAATCAAATACAAATCAGGTAAATATTGCTAAGCATTTTACCTCTGAAAATGATTTTTTAGAAAAATATGGAGCTTTAGCTTTAGAAAAACAAAGAAATCTATATAATGTAACGGGTGGACTTTCTTGGAATGTTGACATGAACAAGGAAGAAATTACTTTTGGAGACCATCTTACTTTTCCAATGCAGGTTTTGGGGTCGTTTTCTCATTCGTCAGAAACTTGGCTATGGCTTTGGGAAAATAAAGCGGGCGGTTATGCCGAATCTGTTATGCAACAGGCGCTTTTATTAAAGCAATATGGCGAAGAAAATAATATAGAATTATTAAGCGTTGGAAAATTTGATGCTGTACAAAACGATTTGCATTTAATAGGAATGATTGCCTCTGAAATGTTTAATTTGAGCGGTTATTATCTTGGAAATTATGGTCAAGGAACAATGGTGGTTACGATAAAAGATGATGCAATTGACAACTCTGAAAGTGAGGAATTCTCTAGAATTCTGACTGTTTTTCCAGAATTGATTTCGACATTTGAAATTCAAAACCACAAAAATGCTTTTACCAATTATCTTTCTCAAAAAGGTTACGAATTGACTCCAAACGGAAATGAAGTTAAAGCAGAAAAAGACGGAAATATCATTAATGCCGTTTTTAACGAAAATAATCTTTTGACAGCTTTAAACGGTAATTCTTAATATTAGAAAAATCTGAATTCTACTTTAAATACAAAGTCTTTCACAACTATTTTGCTTAATGTCAAAATAGTTGTGAAAGACTTGAATAACCAAGAAAATACCCTATAAAAAAACAAACCTCGTAAATCACATGATTCACGAGGTTTTATTTTATTTAAAGAAATGATAGTTTTATTGACCTCCAACTCCTACTAAAGTAGGGTATTTGCCTGCAGTAAATTTCCAATTAGCACTTGTCCAAGTACTATTATAAGGAGTTCCTGTTTGCATTTCGGCAGTTGTTTTACCAACCGCTTTACCACCATCATCAGAGGTTGATTGCCCTGTAGTTTGAATATCCCAAAAGCAATCTGGAGCAGCACTCCAGTGAAAATTAAACCCAACCAATCCGCCGCCTGTTACTACTTTTCCTGTAGCATAACAATTAGTGATTTCACATGCATTCTTTCCTATAAGTGCTCCTCCATTTTTATAGGTTCCTGTTAGAGAGCCTGTAGCATAGCAATTTTGAAGAATACAAAGATAATTGTAACCCACTAAACCACCAGCATATGAATTGTTACCAGCTGTCACATTAGCAGTACTATAACTATTTGAAAGCTTACTAGGTTTTGCATTTTCATCATTGTTAATTCCAACTAACCCACCTACATGATTTTGAACAGAAAAATCTTCAAGCTTAACATTTCCAGTCGAATAGCAATGAGATATAGTACCTCCTTTGTTATTACCTACCAACGCACCTACATTCCCACCACCAGTAACATTTACTGAAACAAGCCCAAGATTTTTAATAACACCTTTGGCTCCTAATACAGAAATAAATCCTATATCTTCTGAACTTCCACGTTTAATAGTCAAATTTTTTATTACATGACCATTTCCATCTATTGTTCCTACAAAACTATAAAAATCTCCAATAGGAGTCCAGCCTTGATTTGCATAATTAGGACCTAATGGATATTCGGTACCGTCTACAGGAGGCATTGTAATGTCATTCATCAATTTAAAACTTTCTTTAAGATTATAAGTTGGATCTAATAACTGCTCTGGGGTATATATACCATAAGGGTTTGTATCTTTATTATAAACTGGAATTTTAATAGTATAAGTTTTCTTTGTTTTTTTGTCTGCAGATGTTACAGTAAATGTAAATCCTGTTATGTTATAATCACTTTCTTCATTACTTCCCGCTGCTGTCACTTCTGCTCCTACAGGCAAGATTGGAAATCCTGTATCAAAATTAACAGACATTGGAGCATTGTAAATTGTATTTACCCCTTCTTTAAGTCCTTTCAATTCCCAATAAATCTCTTGATCGGCATCTTCAAAAGTAAAGCCTAATATATCCGCAGAACTAGGAGGCGTTATGGTATAATCTTGCTTACTGCCATCTTCAGCAATAACTGTATAAATTATGGCTTTACTAAAATCATTCTTAGTTGTACCACTTATCTGCTGTACATTCTCAACTGTAACTTTAGCTCCGGTTGTAGCGAATGTTGCAGCCAAACTAGTTAAATTAGTTCCAGCAGGAAAAGCGATATAAATTGTGTGTGTATTTTCGTCTATTGTACCTGTTACTGCAGGATTTACAAAAGAGAAAGAAGTAATTGCTTTTGCATTGCTTAAAGGGGTTTCAGGCTCCGCTTCATTTGAGGAGCACGAATAATTCAATACGATAAATAATGTAAGTAAACTAGAATACTTAAAAAGTCTGATCATGTTAAAGTTTATTTGTTTTAGCATTTTGGTTTTAGGTTAAATTTTAAATGAAAACTAAAAATGTTTTTTGTTCTTTTGAACAGCAAATCTAACTAATAACGTAATACTTTATTTACGGTTTACCGTAAAGCGGGAATATTTATTTACTATTATTATGTAAAAACTAAAAACGCAAGCAAAGTATTTGTTCGTGAAAAAAAAATCAAAAACAATTAATAATTTTAAAAAAGTATATTGGAATCGTGAGGGATAGAGCCAATCCGCCGCGGCGGAAGCGAAAGCCCGACAGCAATAAAAAAAGACCCAATGAACGCAAAGTTTATTGGGTCTTTTTTTATTAGTGGCACGCCATAACATTAACAATTTTGCTTTCTAGACGCAACCTTTTACAATATATTTTACTGATAGTATAGAACTTTAAACAAAAGTAAAATGAAAAAATTATCTATAGTATTTGCCACAATTTTCATTGTTTCATGTTCGAATGATGAAAAAGATGAAGCAATCAGTAAATTTAGCACACCTTCTAACTTACAGGGAACTTACTGTTACATTTCTGGTAGTACAGTTTTTTTTGACAAGGACAATAATGCAAGTTGTATTGCAAAGCCAAAATCTACTTTGACTTTTAAATACAATAGCTCATTAAATGCTACGACCATTCAGTGGAGTATTGAAGCACAACCAGCTGGAAGTATAATTGTAAACGGAAACACTAACCAAGAAACGATAAGTCTAACTTTTAAAGCTGATTTTGAGAAAGGATCGATTAATTCTATTGGTGAGAGCGAAAAAGGAATCTGCGGACCTACTTTATTTATTACAAACAGATAAAGTAAGTTCTTTTAGAATTCCTCTATCATTTTATGATATTAAAAAAGCCCAATAATTTGTTACTGGGCTTTTTGATGTTATTTCAGAAATCTAAATTAAGATTCTAAATTTTCCTTTTTTGACTTTAGATCTACAGGAGCACTTTTATCTTCTTCAAATAACAATTTAATGTTTTCGTAGGAATTTTTTAGTGCTTCTTTGATTTGTTCTGGATTTAACCAGGCAACTTTTTCTATTCCTTCTTCGATTTGTCCGTGTGGGGTTCCTTCAAAATCAGACTGCATTTCGAACCAATGCGTGATTTTGAGTTTGTATTTTCCGTTGCGTTTAAAGATATGATAGGTTTTTTGAAGTTTATTCGTAATACGAAGCTGGTTTACTCCTGTCTCCTCCTCTACCTCGCGCATAGCCGTCGCTTCAATGTCTTCCCCTTTCTCGATTCCGCCTTTTGGCAGATCCCATTTTCCGTTTCTAAAGATAAACAAGACTTCGCCTTTCTTATTGTAGACAAAGCCTCCACCCGCTTTATTTACCGGAATCTTGGCTTTAAGGGTTTTCATGATCTCACTTTCGTCGGGATGATATAGAATGGCTTTTTGAATTTTATTTTGAAAAATTTTTATAATAAGCTGTTCGATATCAATACTCTCCAACAAGAACAATTGGAAATCTGTTTCGCGCGAGATTTCATTTGTCAAAAAAAGTGGTTTGTCGTTTACAAAAACTTTATACATTTGTACTATGATTTTTAATAAAGATACTGCCGAAAAAACAGCCGAATTGCTTTTGCAAATAAATGCAATTAAATTGAATCCCGAAAATCCTTTTACATGGGCTTCTGGTTGGAAATCTCCTATTTATTGCGATAATAGGTTAATTCTTTCATTTCCGAGCATCAGAAACTATGTTCGTGATGAGTTTGCTAAGAACATCGAAAAACAATTTGGAAAACCCGATGTGATCGCTGGTGTTGCTACTGGAGCCATTGGAGTTGGAATTTTGGTTGCCGAAAGTTTAGGTCTTCCGTTCGTATATGTGCGTCCAGAGCCAAAAAAACACGGCAGACAAAACCAAGTGGAAGGTTTTTTACAAAAAGGACAAAATGTTGTGGTTGTCGAAGATTTAATTAGTACTGGAAAAAGCAGTTTAATGGCTGTTGAAGCTTTAAGAAACGAAGGTGCAAACATTAAAGGTATGGCAGCTGTCTTTACTTACGGTTTTGGCGTTGCCGAAGAAAACTTCAAAGAAGCTAATGTTGATTTGTTCACTTTAAGCAACTACGAGAACCTATTAGACTTAGCAGTTCAAAAACAATACATCACAGAAGATCAGCAGTCTACTCTGCAAGAATGGAGCGTAAGCCCATCGACTTGGGGACAGGAGTAAGATTTTAGATTTTAGATTTTAGATTTTAGATTTTAGATTTTAGATTTTAGATTTTAGATTTTAGATTTTAAAGTCGCTTTGCTCCTTTTGGAGTTTGGGATTTAAAAAATTGGGATTTTATTTAAAAATTTCAGCTTTGCGAACTTAAATAAAGTCAAAGTATATAAAAAAAACCTTGCGCCCTTTGCGGTAAAAAAACATACAGTAAAAAACAAAACAAAAAACACTATATGAACTTAGAAAGTCCAAAAGTTACTGTTCAGAAATCAGCACAGGATTTATTTGATCAACTGACTGACGTAAAGAATTTCGAAAAATTAATGCCAGACAATATCGCTAAATTTGAAGTGACTGGCGAAGACGCTTTTATTTTTGGATTGAAAGGGATGCCTGAAATCAAATTGAAAATGAAAGATAAAGTAGCTCCAAACAAAATTGTTTTGGGTGCTGCAAGTGATAAACTTCCGTTTACACTAACTTCAAACATTGATACTATTTCTGATTCAGAAAGTGCTGTTCAATTGTTCTTTGAAGGAGAATTCAACGCTATGATGGCGATGATGGTTAAAGGTCCAATCAGTAAGTTTATTGAAACTTTAGCAAACAATATGCACAAGCTTTAATAATGGTAAATTATTAATTGTGAATTATAAATGAAAATGTCCGACTTTTGTTGGGCATTTTTTTTTTATGCTCTCGCAAAGCTGCAGAGACGCAAAGATTTTTTTTAAGATAAAACATTAATAACTTAGCGCCTTACCGACTTTGCGAGATTAAAATAAAAAACTTAGAATCTTAGCATCTCAGAACCTTAGCAACTTAGTAAAGCATTTTAACCTCTTTAATCTCAAACTCTACAACAGAATCATCTTCTAATAAAACTTGCAGTTTTCCAAATGTAGAAACGCCTTGAATGATTCCCATAAAATCTTGGTTATTATTGTCTCTAAATGCAGTTGGAATTCCTTTTTTAAATAAAAAATTAAAGTAGTCATCCCAGAAAGTCTGCGATGAGGTGTTCCAAGATTGAATTTTTTCTTTTAGTTTTTCAACGATTAAGATTGCCAACTCTTCCTTGTCAAAAGTTTTTCCTGAAATTACTGCCAACGAAGAAGCATTTGGCAATTCGTCAAAATCGGTTTGATTGACATTGATTCCGATTCCGACAACTGACACGATTCTGCCATCGCTTTTTAAGGTATTTTCGATTAATATGCCAACCAACTTCTTATTGTATGACAGAATGTCGTTTGGCCATTTAATGCATATATTAGGAATATTTAACGATTTTAAAACCTCTGCAACCGATAAAGAAACCAAGACGCTTAAATTAAAAACTTCGTCGTTATTAAACAGAAAATCTTTCACCAAGACACTCATAGTTAAGTTCTTACCAGCTTCAGTCTTCCATAAGCCTCCAACTTGCCCCTTCCCTTTTGTCTGATTTTCAGCTGTTACCGTTGTAAAATTCTCCAGTTCATCCTGACTTGACAAAGCTTTTAAGAAGTCATTTGTAGAATCTATGGCATCGAGTTTGATTAGTTTCATTAAATAATTTAAATATCTTAATTTAATATTTTGTTAAGGTTCAAAAATAATCACAAAATTTGGTAACTTTACAAATTCATATAAAATAATTCATGGCGAAAAAGACTATTAATAATGATGTTCTACTGGCGAACATAATCAAAGGGATTGAGGAAGTAAAAGGAAATGATATCGATATTCTTGACTTAAGAGAAATAGATACAGCTGTATGCGACTATTTTGTTATTTGCAATGGTAGCTCAAACACCCAAGTTAACGCCATCGTAAACTCAATTCAAAAAATTGTATCAAAAGACTTAAAAGATAAACCTTGGCACGTAGAAGGAACAGATAATGCAGAATGGGTTCTTATGGACTATGTACACATTGTGGTACACGTTTTCCAGAAGCACATTCGCGAATATTACAACATCGAAAGCCTTTGGGGCGATGCCAAAATAACTTCAATCGAGAACAAATACTAAAGAAACTTTCATTAAATGGCTAAAGATAATAATCCAAATCCGAATAAATTTAAAATAAGTCCTTGGTTAATATATACCGCAATACTTTTAGTTTTTTTATTCATAAGTTTTGCTACAGGAGGATCAAGCCTAAGCGAACCTGCTCAATTAACATCTTCTAAGTTCAATACGCTTTTGGAAAAAGGCCAGATTGAAAAAGTAATTGTTTACAACAAAGCAGAAGCTGAGGTATATTTAAATGCTGCGGCTCTTAAAGACCCAGCAAACAAAAAAGTAGCTGAAGATATTTTCAAACAACCAAACAAAGGTCCACATTATACTTTGGAAATTGGTAACGATCAAATCTTTCAAACTAAATTAGAAAAAGCAGTTACTGAGGGGAAACTGAAAGATTTCAACTTCCTTCAAAAAAATAACTGGAGCGATATTTTAATCAGCTTACTTCCTATCATCATCATTGTTGGTGTATGGATCTTTATTATGCGTAAAATGTCTGGCGGAGGCGCTGGAGGTGGCGGACAGATTTTCAATATCGGAAAATCTAAAGCGAAACTTTTTGACGAAAAAACAGATATCAAAACTACGTTTAAAGATGTGGCTGGTTTAGAAGGTGCTAAGGAAGAAATTCAGGAAATTGTTGAATTCCTTAAAAACCCTGAAAAATACACGAATCTTGGAGGTAAAATTCCAAAAGGAGCTTTATTGGTAGGACCTCCGGGAACTGGTAAAACTTTATTGGCAAAAGCTGTTGCTGGTGAAGCGCAAGTACCGTTCTTCTCTTTATCAGGTTCTGACTTCGTTGAGATGTTTGTTGGAGTTGGTGCTTCACGTGTACGTGACTTATTCAAACAAGCAAAAGAAAAATCTCCTGCTATTATCTTTATTGATGAGATTGATGCTGTTGGTAGAGCAAGAGGAAAAAGCAATATGTCTGGCGGAAACGACGAGAGAGAAAACACTTTAAACCAATTACTAACAGAAATGGATGGTTTTGGTACAAACTCTAACGTAATTGTTTTGGCAGCAACAAACAGAGCTGACGTTTTAGACAAAGCTTTAATGCGTGCAGGACGTTTTGACAGACAAATTTTTGTTGACTTACCAGACATTCGCGAAAGAGCAGAAATCTTCAAAGTACACTTAGCTCCTATCAAAAAAGTTGAAGGTCTTGATTTAGATTTCTTAGCAAAACAAACTCCAGGTTTCTCTGGTGCTGATATTGCTAATGTTTGTAACGAAGCTGCACTTATCGCTGCTCGTAACAACAAAGCGGCTGTTGACAGACAAGACTTCCTTGATGCTGTAGATAGAATTATTGGTGGTCTTGAGAAGAAAAACAAAATCATTACTCCAGACGAAAAAAGAGCAATCGCAATTCACGAAGCTGGTCACGCTACTGTAAGTTGGATGTTAGAGCATGCTGCTCCACTTATTAAAGTTACAATTGTTCCTCGTGGGCAAAGTTTAGGAGCTGCATGGTATTTACCAGAAGAAAGACAAATCGTAAGAACAGATCAAATGTTAGACGAGATGTGTGCAACTATGGGCGGTAGAGCGGCTGAAAAAGTAACTTTCGATAGAATTTCGACTGGTGCTTTAAGCGACTTAGAAAAAGTAACACGCCAAGCCCGTGCAATGGTAACTATTTACGGATTGAACGATAAAATTGGAAACGTTACGTATTACGATTCAACTGGACAAAATGAATACAATTTCTCTAAACCGTATTCTGATGAAACTGCAAAAATTATTGATAAAGAAATTTCAGAGTTAATCGAAGGTCAATATCAAAGAGCGATTCAGATTTTAGAGGAAAACAAAGACAAGTTAAACCAACTTGCTGATATTCTGATTGAAAAAGAAGTAATCTTTAAAGATGACTTAGAAAACATATTCGGAAAACGTACTTTTGACAAAAATTTAGAAGAAGTAGTTTCATAAATAATTACGAAAAACGTAATAAATTTTTAAAATCTTAATTCAAAAGTCCCTTTTGAATTAAGATTTTTTTATCTTTGAACGTTTTCAATTAACATGTAAAGCATTTCATATAAAAAATGAATTTTTTCAAAAAAATATTTGGCTCTAGTGAAGCCGCTTCTGACGAAGAGAACGAAAGCGAATATGCAGGTTCATCTGCGCAGAACAGTCATTTATCTTTAGACGAGCAATTTATTTTCAACTTCAAAAAAAATGGAGGAAAGTTCTTGTATTGCGAAAACATGGGAGAAGTTGCTGAACAGTTTGAAAACATTTTAGAAGAAAACGACTGGTTCGAGAATGAAGTTTTATGCTATGAGCAAGGTTTATTTGGCTTACTGGAAGAAAATAAATTATTTTATATCGCTCCAACTAACCCAAAATTTTTATTGGCTAGCTGCGAAAACCTTATAGCCGATGAAGGTTCTATCTTATTTTCATCAAAACAAATCAGACAAAATAAACCAAACGAATTACCTGCAAATATTGTTATTATAGCAACCACAAGCCAAATCCTTCCAATGAAAAGCGACGGATTAAGCGCTATAAAACGAAAATACGAAAGAGACTATCCTACTAATATCACTACAATAAAATATTTCGAAAAAGCGAAAGACGAAGATTTTACACAATACGGAAGTGTTGCGAAAAACCTTTATTTACTGCTTTTAGAAGATCTTTAAGATGAACGAAACACTGAAGAGGGCCATTTCTGGTGCTGTTTATATTGCTTTATTACTAACTTCGATATTGTTTTCTACCGAAAGCTTCATTACTCTTTTTGGCGTTTTCTTAATTATCACGATATACGAGTTTTCTAATATCGTAAACTTAAACAAAGTGTTCTCTATTCTTTTTGGAACTTTAGTTTATGCTTCAATTGTTTTGATAAGTCATTACAACAAACAGACAACCAAGTTTCTTAACGATACCTTTAACACTAACATTAGCTTAGAAACCAATATTAAACAGCTCGATTTAATTCTTCTGGCTATAACTATTGTCGTTTCAATAAAATGCATCATATTCTTATTTTACGATTCGGTTCAAAAAGTTAGCACTTCTTCAAAATACCTATATCTGCTTGGATATATTACGCTTCCTTTTGTATTTATTGTAAAAATCTCTTTTGGAACAAATGATTATAATCCGAAAATTATTATTGGTTTATTTGTTTTAATCTGGACCAATGATACTTTTGCTTATTTAGTTGGAAAATCAATGGGAAAACACAAATTATTTGAGCGAGTTTCTCCTAAAAAAACAATTGAAGGTTTTCTGGGTGGTGTTGTCTTTGCTGCTTTTGCCGGTTTTTTGATTTCTAAACTCTATATTCAGCCTAAACCTGAATTTAGCAACACATCAATCTTAATCTGGACTATTATTGCATTAATTGTCAGCATTTTTGGAACTATTGGAGACTTAATAGAATCCAAATTTAAGCGAATTGCAGGTATAAAAGACAGCGGTTCGATAATGCCTGGTCACGGAGGTATTCTAGATCGATTAGATAGTGTTATATTTGTAGCACCAATTATATTTTTATTTTATCAAATTTTATATTATGTTTCATAAAGAGGGAGGCCCGTCCATTTTATTAGGTACTGTATTTACTGTAGCTGTACTTTTAATTGCTGATAAATTCATTGATATTGCTTGGCTGAGAATGCTTGTGCAATTTGCAGCGCTTGTAATTTTAATTATTATTTTACAATTCTTCAGAAATCCGAAAAGAATTGCAATTAGAAACAGTGATCATATCCTTGCTCCAGTAGATGGAAAAGTGGTGGTTATTGAAGAAGTTTATGAAGGAGAATATTTTAAAGATAAACGTTTACAGGTTTCTATCTTTATGTCGCCAATCAATGTGCACGTAACACGTTACGCAATGGATGGAATCATTAAATTTAGCAAATACCACCCTGGAAAATTCCTTGTTGCTTGGCACCCTAAGGCAAGTGAAGAAAACGAAAGAACTACAGTAGTAATTGAAAATGAAACTTTCGGCGCGATTTTATATAGACAAATTGCTGGTGCATTGGCTCGTAGAATTGTAAATTATGCTAAAGAGGGAATGCAGGTTGTTCAAGGAACTGACGCTGGTTTCATTAAATTTGGATCAAGAGTCGATTTATTTTTACCTTTAGGTACATCAATCAATGTGGAGTTAAATCAAAAAGCAATTGGTGGAAAAACAATTATTGCTACAAAAGCATAAATGACTGATAAAGATTTAGATATTCGCTTTGCTGAAGCTGTAGAAGTTGCATTGACTATGACTCAGGCTTCGCTGCCGCAAGACGTGCAGTTAAGACTTTACGCTTTTTACAAACAGGCTACTTTTGGAACAGCAGTTTATAATCAATCTGAAAATTTTGATTTAAGAGATGCTTTTAAAACCAATGCTTGGATGCAAATTAGCCACATGTCTGTAGATGAAGCCAAAGAAAATTATATCGAGATCATCAATTCATTAACATCAAAATAAAACATTATGAAGAAAAACGTTGTTATTTTAAGCACTTTAACTTCATTTTTACTATTATTTTCTTGTAAAGAAGATAAACTGACAGAAGTAGTTGAAGTTCCTCTTCCAACAAAAGAAGAAAAAATTACTATTGGTTCACCAAATGATATTAAAGCCGATCCTGGCTCTTTTGAAATGACAAAACTGCCATTTAATTACGATGGTCTTGCTCCCGACATTAGAACCTTAACTTTAGAAACACATTATTCTAAACATTACCTGTCGTACACCAACGCTTTTAATAAAGAGATTGTTTCGACTGAGTTTGAAAATATGCCTATTGAAGACATTTTAAAAAAAATGCCTCTTACGAATTTAAAACTCCGTCAGAATGCTGGAGGATATTACAATCATACGCTTTATTTTAATATTCTGACACCAAAAGAGCAGACTCCAAAAGATACGCTTGCAGGTTCTATTAATAAAGAATTTGGTTCTTTTAACAATCTGACCAATCAATTTAAAGCACAGTCAGAAAAGCAGTTTGGTTCTGGATGGGTTTGGCTGGTTGTAGACCGATATGGTAAATTACAAATTACCACAACAGACAATCAAGATAATCCATTGATGAAGAATGCTTTGATTCCAGGAACTCCAATTATGGGAATTGATCTTTGGGAACATGCTTATTATTTAGATTATCAAAACCGAAAAGGCAGTTATATTGACGCTTTTTACAATCATATAAATTGGGAAAAAGTGAACGAATATTACGTTGAAGCACTCAAAAAGGTTAAAAAAGTATAGAAAAAAAGCTGATGCAATTAAGTATCAGCTTTTTTTTATACCTTTTAGGTACTTAAACGAAGATCATGAAAGACATTGCCAATCGTTTTACCGAAAACCCTATATTATCGCCGTCGGATATACCGCCAAGCAGAGAAGGTCTCGAAATTACCTGTCTATTGAATCCGGGCGTATTTGAGTTTCAAAACAAAATCTGGCTAGCGGTGCGTGTCGCCGAAAGACCAAAACAAATTGAAAACATTATTTCTTTTCCGATATTAACAGAAGCAGGAACCATTCAGATTATTGAAATTTTAAAAGATCATCCTGAACTTATCGCAACAGATGCACGCGTCATTAATTATCAAGGCATTGATTATTTAACCACTTTATCGCACATTCGATTATTATGCAGCGAAGACGGAAAACGATTTTATGAACCTGAAGATTATCCGCATTTGGTTGGCGAAGGAATATTAGAAACGTTCGGAATTGAAGATTGCCGGGTTTCTTTCATTGAAGGAAAATATTACCTCACATTTACATCTGTTTCTCCTAGCGGCGTGGGCGTGGGCTTAAGAACCACAACCGACTGGAAGAATTTCGAAAAACATGGACTGATATTTCCTCCTCACAATAAAGACTGTGCCATTTTTGAAGAAAAAATAAACGGCTTGTTTTATGCCCTTCATCGCCCTAGTAGTGTAGACATTGGCGGAAATTACATTTGGATTGCTTCTTCTCCAGATGGAATTCATTGGGGAAATCATAAATGCATTGTCAAAACCAGAAAAGATAGTTGGGACAGCAAAAGAGTTGGCGCTGGAGCGGCACCGATAAAAACAGAATTAGGCTGGCTCGAAATTTATCATGGAGCCAACGAATTTCACCAATATTCTTTAGGTGCTTTTTTATTGGATTTAGAAGATCCTACAAAAGTGATTTCGAGAACCGAAACCCCTATTATGTTTCCTAAAACAAGTTATGAGCTAAGCGGTTTCTTTGGAAATGTTGTTTTTACAAACGGCCATATAGTGGAACCAGATGGCGATACACTAACTGTTTATTATGGCGCTTCTGATGAATTTGTATGCGGTGCAACATTTTCTATTAAAGAGATTCTTTCGTTGCTTAAAAAGATTTAAAAACAAAAAAATATTTAACACATAGAAACATAGATTTTATACTAAAAAAAGAATACGAAAGAAACTAGTTTCCACACATAAACTATGTGCATTTAAACTAGTGAAACGCCTTTTTCAAGCTTTCTAAGCTATGTTTCTATGTGTTAAAAATCAACTCAAAAGATGAGCTAGTTTATTTTAATTCCAAAATCAAAGATTCTGAAGGCTGAATAGAAACTTTGGCTACTCCTTCTCCATTTTGCACTTTCAATACCAATGTTTTGTTTTGATACAGTTGCTCTTTCAATTGATATTCTCCATCTTTTAAATTCCATTTTGAAATAAGCGATGACGGAACTTTCAAATTGAATTCATTTCCTTTCTCAGAAGAAAAATTAGCAATTACGATCAGTTTTTGATTTTCAGACCAACGTGCGTAAGAATACAACAGCGCATCGTAACCTTCATTATTTTGTCTATTTGCAGATTGAATCTCTTCAAAACTTCCCATTAAAGCACTGCTTTTGATTGTAAAATTCAATAAACGTTTATAAAAATCACGTAATTCTTTTTCTGAGTCAGAAAGCTTTCCTCCGTCAAATTTACCTTCATTCATCCAGCGCTGATGATTTGGAACTCCGATATAATCAAAAATCGAGGTTCTCGAGCGTTTTCCGAAACCTGCATCTTCATTTCCTGCCTCTCCTACTTCTTGCCCAAAATAAATCATTGTTGGCGAAGTGCTAATTGTTGCCGAAACTACCATTAAAGGCTTTCCTCTTTCTGGAGTTCCTGCAAATTCTGGACTTGCTAAACGCTGTTCGTCATGATTATCTAGGAAATGAAGCATGTGATGCTCAATATCCGACATTCCGTTTTGGATTTTTGTTAATTCATCAGGCGAAGATTTTCCGCGAATAACGTCTTTCAGCTTATCGTACGTCTCTACTTTATCATACAGATAATCCATTTTTCCTAAGCGAATATAATTGCGGTATTCATTTGGATTATAGACTTCAGCTAACAAAAATGCATTCGGATTTTTCATTTTAATCGAAGAGTTCATATAACTCCAAAATTCATACGGAACCATTTCGGCCATATCGTAACGAAATCCGTCGACACCTTTTGCTGTCCAGTATAACGCGATGTCTCTAAACTTTTTCCAAGAATCGGGAACCTCTTTGTCTTGCCAAAAAGCAAAATGTTCCTGATAGGATTTCTGGTCAAAGCCAGCAGGAAGTTCAGGAAAATCTTTAGCTCCGTCTGGACGCACTCCGTAATTTACTTTTACCGTTTCGTACCAGTCGTTTTGATCTGGTTTAATTTTACGAGAACCATTCCCTGTCCATTTTGCCGGATTTTCGTCAAAAAAACCATCAATCATTGGATTTTTTTCTCCGTTTAAAGGAATATCTCCGTCTGGAATTTCAAAATGCTGTTTCGGAATGTAGTAAAAATTATTGTCTCGTTTATATTCCACCGTAATATCATCATCTGCTCCAAAATCTTTTACCCCTTCTGGATTCGATTTTCCTTCATATTTTCTTGCGATATGATTGGGTACAATATCAATAATCACTTTCAAATTGGCATTATGAGTGCGTTTTATTAAAGCTTCAAATTCTTCTAATCGCTTTGCAGGATTTACAGCCAAATCTGGATTTACATTATAATAATCTTTTACGGCATAAGGAGAACCTGCACGCCCTTTTACCACTTCTGGATCATCATTTGAAATTCCGTACGTCGTATAATCACGTACTAAAGCATGATGCGGAACTCCCGTATACCAAATATAAGTAACCCCTAAATCTTTTATTTCATGAAGAGCTTTATCTGTAAAATCATTAAACTTTCCAACACCGTTCTCCTCAATAGTTCCCCACGGTTTATTAGTTGTATTTTTATTTCCAAAAAGGCGTGTAAATACTTGATAGACTACAACTTTTTTATCTGTTGTAGCATTTTCGTTTGCAGTACTCATTTTTAAATCTTTTGTTTTACAGGCTGAAAAAAGTACAGTTAATGTAATTCCGACTGCTATTATTTTTTTACTTATCATATTTTTTTGGGCTATTCTTATCCTGTCTCTTTGGTTTCATCGCTAAAAAGCATGAAAACAATTTTCTAAAAATAGCTCATTTTTTAAAACTTCGAAAACGATTTATCTAATTTACACCGTTTTCAGCTCAAAACACAACTACTACAACGTGAGAGTTTGCTATTTTGTTGAAAAATTAAATAATGCCCAATTTCAACTTGAGACTGTTAATGACTAATTATAAATTAATGCTAATAACCGCCACAGGTTCTATCCTTTTTTATAAATTTGACAAAAATTTAATCAGTTGAAGAAATCACTCTTTTTCATATTTACTTGTCTGTCTTTTTTAAGCGTTCAATTCACTTTCGCGCAAGCAAAAAAACCTGCTCAATCTCCGAAAACAATTGTCATCGAGAATGCTGACTTTTCTGATGTGGATCAAGTTAATGTACCTGATGCGCTTTTACTTACTGGAAATGTAAAAGTGAATCATGATGGTGTTGTGCTAACTTGCAACAAAGCTTACTTTTTTCAAAAAGAAAATTATTTAAAAGCATTCGGAAATGTACAATTAGTACAAGGAGATACTTTATTCTTGAATAGTAAATATGCAGAATATAGCGGAAATGAAAAAAAAGCTTTTGCTACAGGAAATGCGGTTTTAACTTCTCCTGACGCCACTTTGCAAACTGATACTATTAATTTTGACAGAAATGTTCAAGAAGCATTTTATAATACAAAAGGTACGATTGTAAACAAAGACAATACTTTGGTGAGTAAATCTGGAAGATATTATGTAAAAGAAAAGAAATTCCAGTTCTTGACTGAAGTTACGATTACGAATCCGAAATATGTGATTAAATCAAACCATTTGGATTATTACAGCAATTCTGGACATACGTATCTTCTTGGTCCTTCAACCATTACAAGTAAAGCCAATTACATTTATACCGAAAAAGGATTTTATGATACAAAGAAAAACTTAGCCCATTTTCTACGAAGGTCCTACATTAAGTATGATGACCGACTTATAGAAGGTGATAGTTTGTATTATAATCGAAATATCGAATTTGCATCGGCAACGCGGAATGTAAAAATTACCGATTCGATTAACAAAGGAATCGTAAAAGGCCATTATGCAGAGCTTTACAAACTCAAGGATTCGATGTTTGTAACCAAAAGAGCTGTTGCCATCAATTTAGTTGAGAATGACTCGGTTTACATTCACGGAAAAAAATTAATGGTAACAGGAAAAGAAGGCGAACGAATTCTGCGCGCTTTTAACAATGTCCGTTTTTATAAAACAGATATGAGCGGTAAGTGCGATTCTATACATTCAGATTCTAAAAGCGCTTTGACAAAACTTATAGGAAATCCGATTCTTTGGAATGGCGACAACCAAATTACGGGCGATGTAATGCACTTAATTGGCGACAATAAAACGAGGAAAATTGATTCTTTGAAGGTGCTAAATAATACTTTTGTCCTCTCCAAGGACACGCTCGGAACAGGTTTCAATCAGGTCAAGGGAATTAATTTGTTTGGAAAATTCCGGGATGGAAAACTGCATGATGTTGATGTCATTAAAAACACCGAAGTCATTTATTACATGAGAAATGATGCCAACGAATTAATTGGTATCAATAAAAATGTCAGCAGTAAAATCAACATGATATTGGAAAATAATGCGATCGAAACCATTACTTTCTTTAATAAAGTGGACGGTGATATTTTTCCTGAAGATGAACTTCCAGAAAATGCTCGAAAACTTCGAGGAATGAAATGGCGAGGCGATGAAAGAATAAAATCTAAAGAGGATATTTTTTCTGCAGAAGATAATGAACTCAATGAAAAACTGATTAAAGAAGGAAAAGATCAAGAGGAAAAAGGCAAAAACGTTCCACTGAAAATTAGGAAAGAAACCTTGAATTACGACAAGAAGAAACCAGCTGCCAAAGCGGAACCGAAGCCTAAAATTAAGTAGTTTTCATTCACAGTCATAGTTTACAGTGGTTTGAGAATAATTAGTTCATGAACGATAACCTAAAGTGTAAAGTTTAAAAACCTTAGAACCTCAGTACCTTTACAACTTTGAACGTCTAAAAAAAGTTAACTTAAGCGTAAAGTTAAAAAAACTTAGAATCATAGTATCTCAGTACCTTAGCAACTTAAAAAAATGAATCCAGATTTTATAAAATACCAAGCGCAAACCTCTCCTTACCCACTCGGAATGGAAGTTTCGCATGCCATTGGCTCTTACATATACGACACAAACGATAAAAAATATTTAGATTTTGTTGCTGGAGTTTCAGCTTGTACTTTAGGACATCAGCATCCACGAGTAAATCAGGCGATAAAAGATCAATTAGACAAATATTCTCATGTAATGGTTTACGGAGAATACTCTCAGAGTCCAGCCGTTCAATATTGCAAATTAATGGCCTCTCTACTTCCAGAATCTTTAAACAAAACCTATTTGGTCAATTCTGGTACAGAAGCGATTGAAGGCTCTTTAAAATTAGCCAAACGAGTTACAGGACGCAGTCAGCTTATTTCATGTCATAATGCGTATCACGGAAACACCATGGGTTCGATGAGCGTTATGGGATTTGAAGAAAGAAAACAAGCTTTCAGACCTTTGCTTCCAGATGTTGATTTTATTACTTTCAATAACGAAGAAGATCTGCAAAAAATCACTACAAGAACGGCAGCCATTCTTTTAGAAACTATTCAAGGAGGCGCTGGTTTTATTCAGCCAGAAGATAATTTCCTTCAAAAAGTCCGTAAACGCTGTGATGAAGTTGGAGCCTTAATGATTGTAGATGAAATTCAGCCCGGTTTTGGAAGAACAGGAAAACTTTTTGGCTTCCAAAATTATGATGTTGTTCCAGATATTGTGGTTATGGGTAAAGGAATGGGCGGCGGAATGCCGGTTGGTGCTTTTACTGCTTCTGCCGAAAAAATGGATCTTTTAACAGAAAATCCAAAACTAGGACATATTACCACTTTTGGAGGTCACCCTGTCATTGCGTCAGCTTGCTTGGCTACTTTGCAAGAATTAACTGAAACAAATTTAATGGCAGAAACGTTGGAGAAGGAAAAACTCTTCAGATCGCTTTTGGTACATCCTTTGATTAAAGAAGTTAGAGGAAAAGGATTAATGCTTGCCGCTATGACAGAATCGGCAGATATTACAAACGAAGTCATTTTAACCTGTCAAGACAGAGGACTTATTTTATTCT
>Ga0308157_10003057_pt1 | contig 25379 bp, 25 predicted proteins | sample PhyBR1_FD_201035 | JGI IMG/M metagenome (GOLD analysis project Ga0308157, IMG submission 201035) | Phyllosphere microbial communities from UC Gill Tract Community Farm, Albany, California, United States - DLSLB.R1 | ecosystem: Host-associated > Plants > Phyllosphere > Unclassified | place: USA...
AAATAAAACCAAGCCAAGGAAAAACAAACTGAGCGAGGTTTTTTTGTGAAATCTATCCAACTCATTGTAATCTTCGGAAGCCAGATTTTTATTAATAATTGGTGCAGAAATATTGAAAAGTCCCATCTGAGGAACCGTTATGAGTGAAATAATCGCATAGATATTACTGTAAATACCATTCTCGTGAAAATTGATGAATTCGCCAATCATCAGATTATCAATATTAATCGCTATATAATTTCCAATATTTCCTAAAAATCCAAATAGACTGTACGTGAAAATCTCACGGTAAAAGTTATCTTTTTTGAAATAATCCAGGCCAAAATCCGGCCTGATTTTCTCCAATCTATTCGTGTAATATCCGTAACCAATCAACGAAATTACAAACATCAAAAAGAAAAACCCGTAAGCCATTTTATCGGCAACTCCCAGAAAGAAAAATAGACAGAATGCGCCAATATTTGCAATTTTAGGAACGAAATTCTCGAAGATATTAGGAACAACGATTCTTTTATAATTGGTCAAAAACTTATTGAAAACTGAAGACAAAGACAAAACCAAAACCATTGGCAGAATCAGCAGTTTCATTTCCCAAAGCTTATATTCTTTGAAATTGGGAAATAGGTAACTGATAAGAAAAAAAACGCCAACAAGAATCAAAAAATTAATAACAACAGCCAACAAAGACAGAGACAGCATATTGTGATGTTTCCCATCTGCATTGACTTTGCTAAAGAATTTGACGTTGGAAAAACTCAGGCCAAAAACCACAATCGGAACCATTATCTCTGCTGTCGGCAAGATGTAACGGAGCTTTCCGTAAAACTCCATATCGTAAGGAAAAATGAAAATAGACGAAAAAGTTCCCAGCAAAAAGCCGAGATAACCAATAATCGAATATTTTACACCTTGTCTTGCTACGACGCTCATTTGTTATAATTGATAGTTGATGAATGATTTTATCAGTCTGAGACTCTTAAAGACTTGATAAAAATATGATGTTATTGATGTAATCTTTGTAATTCTTCACATTATCCGGGTTTTGCTGATTCAGAAACTCCTCAGTTAAAGTTTTGGGTTGTAAAGTTTCTCTTTCCAGATAATGGACGGAATAGCCCCAATCTGCAATCTCGGAAATCAAAGTCCAAAGATTTTCCTTGTGATGGCGTTGTTCCATCTCGACCATCAGAATTGGTTTATATTTTTCGATTGTTTTTTTCGCACCTCTCAGGGTTTGCATTTCGTTTCCTTCAACATCAATTTTGATAAAATCGAGTCTTTTCAGATTAATATTTAATTCATCCAAAGGTTTCACTTCTACTTTTTGAAGAATCGTTTTTTCTTCATTTTTTTCTTTGATAGAAGTCTGCAAAGTCCCTCTCGTGTGGACTTTCTCACCGTTAATGACAGGTATTTTAAACTCCGCAATCGTGGAAATATCAGACAAAGCCACGGAAAACAAATTAACTTTTGGAAATAATCGACCTAATCTTTTGAACAATTGTTGATTGGGTTCGAAAGCCAATATATTCTCGGGTTTCAGATGATTTTCTAAGGTAAAAAGATAAGCTCCAACATTGGCTCCAACATCCATAAAAACCGAATCTTCCTTTAAAACTTCCTTTATCCAAAGGAACTCTGGTTCTACTTTTCTTTGCAACAGATTATGAGCAGTCAAGCCTTTCAGTTTCTTGAAAAATCTGCTTTTGTAATAAGACGGCGAAATATACTGGAGATTCTCAGCCAGCTTACTGTAAACACTCATCGATTTTGGTCATAAGGAAAAGAACGGCAAAGAAAAGGCATTTATTTTACAAATCATAAAATTTTGTTAAAATAAATTTTTACAGTTGCTGGAAATAACGATTTTTCTGAACGTAATCTTTACTTATTCTGATGCTTTCAAAAATATCTTTGTCACTGGAATCCTGTTCCAGAAACCAATATTTGAGACCTGCCTTTTCTTTGGCTTCGAAGATTGTTTTAAAGTCGATTGTCCCGTTTCCAACTTCAGCAAAATCTTTGGTTCCGGCTTTCATATCTTTTACGTGCCAGAGCGGGAATCTCTTCGGATATTTTTCAAAATAAGCCAAAGGATTATATCCAGCTTTTGAAATCCAATAAAGATCGAGTTCCATTTTTACCAAATCAGAATCTGTATTATCTAAAATGAAATCATAAACCGTTTTATCATCCATTATCTCAAATTCAAAATCGTGATTATGATAGGCAAAATCGATTCCCGATTTGTTGGTTATTTCTCCAGATTGATTGAGTAATTCCGGAAGTTTTTTATAATGTTCTAAAGTCCTTTCCTCCTCGAAGAGATAGGAGCAAACCATATATCTGGAACCGATGAAATGCAAATCTTCAACAGACTTTTCCCAATTATTCAGAAGCGTTCCGTTGCTGTTATGCAAGATCCCTGTTGTATGATGCGAACTGATAACTTCCAGACCGGTATTTTTCAGAATCGATTGGAACTCGGTTCTGGTTTTCCCAAAGAATTTTCCATCGTAACCGTAAATTTCCAGTTGTTGAAAACCCAATTCTGCCAAGCGTTCCAAGGATCTCTCCAAATTCTCAGCAATAGCATCCCGAATCGTATAAAGTTGAATAGCCAAAGGTTTTCTATTATTCATAACAGTTGAAGTTCCGCAAGCATATAAACCCAAAAGTCCCAATCCAGACAAGCTTATAAAATCTTTTCTATTCATTTTTAATTTTCGATGGTTTAAAGGTATTAATTTCTGAAATGTCTTAGAGAAAGATTTAGTTTAATTTAACACCGCTTATTCCCAAACTTGTTTTAAATTTGATTTTTAAATTATCTTTATGACATCGCCGAGTACAAATCCTCAGAAGAAAGATTGTCCAAAATGCGATTGTATATAAACATTAAAAAAATTTAAATAACTTTATATGAAATATTTATTCATCATTATGCTATCATTATTCGGATTTTCAAAAAACAAAGCTCAGGCAAAATCAATTCACAGTTTCAAAGTCGAAGCCTTGGATGGTTCTACAATTGATTTTTCTAAATTCAAAGGCAAAAAAATATTGGTTGTGAATACCGCTTCCGAATGCGGATTTACACCACAATATGCAGATTTGGAAAAGCTTTATGAAGCTTATAAAAGCAAATTGGTTGTCGTTGGGTTTCCTGCCAACAATTTCGGCGGACAAGAACCAGGAGCAAATCACGAGATTGCCACTTTCTGCCAAAGAAATTATGGCGTACAATTCCCAATGGCTGCAAAGATTTCTGTAAAAGGAAACGACATCGCGCCAATCTACAAGTTCCTGACTGACAAAAAAGAAAATGGTGTGAAAAACACCACAATTGGTTGGAACTTTACCAAAATCCTTTTGGATGAGAAAGGCAACATTATTGATAGTTTTGAGAGTAAAACAAATCCGATGAGTGAAAGTATTACTAAGTATTTAAAATAAATTTCAATCTTCACAACAAAATAAAAGCGTTCATATTCTGAACGCTTTTTTTATTTTAATCAACTCTTAAAAACTTTCCGTTTTTATCAAATTCCAAATCGATATCGTTTAGCAAATCGACTTTGATTTTGTTGTTATCTTTATCAATCGATTCTACTTTTACACCTTTATATTTTTGATCAAGATAAGTTTTGATTTTTGCTGGAATCAAAGCTTCAGGAACGCCTTGCTTATCACTTATTTCTTCCCAATTACCATTTTTATCAAAATCAATTTCCGCGCCGCTATTCAGTTTTACCTCATACTTTTTGCCTGCCAAAGTTGTTTTTGATTCATATTTTACAACTGTTGCTTTTGGATAATATTTAGCTAGAAAACTTTTGACATTCGCCGGCATTTGTTGATAATAGGTAGAAAGATTGGTTGGATTTGAAATCTCAGAATCTATCTTTAATGAGATTTTATCATTGGCCTGAAACAATAATGTTCCTGCGAACAACATTGCTAAACTTAGTTTGTTTAACTTCATAACAATTTATTTTTTCGAATTTAATAAAAGTTTAGAAAGCAAAAAAGCGACCAAAATAGTCGCTTTAATCTGTTTTAAATCCTAATTCTTAAACAAAAGGTAATTTCACCACTTTCGCAGGAATATCTTTGTTTCTGATTCTGATGAATATATCTGAACCTAATTTAAAGTTAGCTTTATCAACATAAGCCAAACCTAATCCGATTTTTTTCATTGGCGACATTGTTCCGGAAGTCACTTTCCCGATAACGTTTCCTTCTGCATCCACAACCTCATAATCGTGTCTTGGAATTGCTTTTTCCTGCATTTCGAAACCTATTAACTTCTTAGAAACACCTTCAGTTTTTTGATTTTCAAGCGCTTCTTTATTCACAAAATCTTTATCAAATTTGGTAATCCAACCCAAACCAGCTTCTAGTGGAGAAGTGGTATCATCAATATCATTTCCGTAAAGACAGAAACCTTTTTCTAATCTCAAAGTATCTCTGGAAGCCAATCCGCAAGGCATCATCCCGAACTCTTTCCCCGCTTCTGACAACGAATCCCAAATCTGTTCCGCAAATTTATTATCAAAATAAATCTCAAAACCACCACTTCCTGTATAACCTGTGTTGGAAATAATCACATCATCAAAACCAGCCACAGAACCGACTGTGAAATGGTAATAAGGAATCGCCGACAAATCTGTCTGAGTCAATTTCTGAAGAATCTCAGTTGCTTTTGGACCTTGGATGGCGATTAATGACATTTCATCCGAAGCATTCGTCATTTTAGCACCGAACTTCTCATTGTACTTTGCAATGTGATTCCAGTCTTTATCTATGTTTGAAGCATTGACTACTACGAAATATTTTTCATCTTCCATTTTGTAAACAATTAAATCATCTACAATTCCGCCCGTTTCGTTGGGAAGACAAGAATATTGGGCTTTTCCGTTTTCTAAGGCATCAACATTATTAGAAGTTACAAACTGCAACAAGTCTTTTGCAGAAGCACCTTCAATGAAAAATTGTCCCATATGTGACACATCAAACATTCCCGCTTTTTCGCGGACAGCAAAGTGCTCTTCTGTAATTCCGGAATATTGAACAGGCATTTCGAAGCCTGCAAAAGGAACGATTTTTGCGCCCAAAGACACGTGTTTATCGTATAAAGCGGTTTTTTTCATTTTATATGGAAGATTTATTTTTAGTTGCGCACAAATCTAAAAATTAATGATGAATTATAAATGATGAATGATGAATTTTCTCGTATTATGAATTATCTCATTTCAGAATAAACGTATTAATCTTAACTTTGCCCTATAAAATTAAAACTATGAGCGATACAATCCTTTGTCCAAAATGCCAATCCGAATTCACTTACGAGCAAGATAATCTGCAAGTTTGTTCGCAATGCTTCCACGAATGGGATCCGAAAGAAACTGGAAATGAAGACACAATTCTGGATATGAACGGCAATGAATTGCACAATGGAGACTCCGTCATCGTGATGAAAGATCTGCCAGTGAAAGGAGCACCAAAACCTGTGAAAGCTGGAACTAAAGTAAAAAACATCCGTCTTCGCCCAGATTCTGACCATAATATCGATTGTAAAATTGATGGCTTTGGAGCAATGGCTTTGAAGTCTGAATTTGTTAAGAAGGCTTAATCAAATTGAATATTAAGAAATTAAATCCCGTCAATTTTGATGGGATTTTTTCAAAAAAAAGGAAAAATTTGGCAGGGTAAACTTTCAAAGACTTTGATTGTTCACAGAAGCGAAACTAATTTCCAGTCTCTAAGGCAGAAAGAGAATTAACCAAAAATTTCCTGATGTATTTTCGTTTGTCAAAATTATAAATTTATATCCATTCAACAAACTGAAAATCTATAAGTTATCCATATTTTATCAACAATTCTAAAATTGCTGGAAAAATTAGAATTGTAAGAAAACTTTGTGTTGAAGAAATTCTTGTGAATAAACGATTATCGATTTATGATTGATAATAAGCTTATTCCTGTAATGCGAACCTGCAAAAAGACTTTCTGAAACAGTCGCTTCTACTCCATTTTCAGCAACTTTTATCTGATGTGGAAAATAATGTTTTCTAGAAAGATTGAATTGGTTTATTTCTTCATCGGAGAAAATATTAACTTCACCTAAAAGTTTGGCAACGTAATCATTGTAGGGATTTTCGTAAGTTTCTTTTGGAGAATCATTTTGAATTAACCTACCTTGTTGCAGAACTACAATTTTGTCTGCCCAAGGTAAAACCTCCTCCAGATTATGCGTAGAAATCACAAGACTCAGATTATTTTGCTTCACGTAATTGAACAATTTATCTCTCAATTCAAATTTCCTTGAAAAATCGAGGTTACTGAAAGGCTCATCCAGCAAAAGCATTTTTGGAAGAATCGCCAAAGCGCGGGCAATCGCGACACGCTGTTGTTGTCCGCCACTTAGATTTTTTGGAATTACTTTCGCAAAATCCGTCAAACCTACAACGTCCAACAATTCTTCAACTTTCTCTTTTTTTGATTTTAAATTGATGTTAGAAATATATTTTCCGACGTTGTCATAAACCGTTCCGTAAGGCATCAAATCATAATTCTGAGCCACAAATTTCATCTGAGATTCGCCGGGAACAAGATTGCCTTTTGGACCAAATAATTTTTCGCCATCAAACAATATATCACCACTCTGCCAATCCATCAAACCATAAATCAAACTCAGCAAAGTTGATTTTCCACAACCACTTTCACCTGCCAGCGCAATAATTTGACCTTCATCTACATTCAGATTAAGATTTTGAAACAATGGTTTATCGGCTTGATAATTGAAATATAGATTCTTAACTTCTAACAACATCTTGTAAAATTAGTGGTTGAAATAATAATAATTTTATTATTTTAGCAAAAACACAAATTTAGTTATAATTTAAAAATTTCTTTATGAAATTGCAATGCAATTCCATATGACCTGTAAAAAAAATAAATCTTTCCATATGAAAAAGACGACTTTAATTTCCGCAATCTTATTGATTTCCGCCACTGTATTTATCATTTCCTGTGGTAAAGACAAACCTGTAACCAGCGAAAGCAACGAGGTTCTGACCACTACCAACGGACAAGTTTATGTGGTTGATACTTTGAACAGTAAAACAGAATGGAAAGGATTTAAAGTAATCAAGTCTGACAATACAAGCCATATCGGAGCTTTGAAGTTTGAGAGTGGCGAAGTGACTGTGAAAGATAATAAGCTGGAAAGCGGTCAATTCGTATTGGATATGAATTCTTTAACTAATGAAGATTTGAAAGACTCTGAATCGAACACCAAACTTCTTGGACATTTGAAAAGTGCAGATTTCTTTGACACTGCCAAATTCCCGACTGCATCTTATGAAATCACTAAAGTAACAGAAAACGTTGCAGGAAGCGATTACAATACGATTCTTGATGGAAACCTTACTATCAAAGGCATTACAAAACCAGCCAGTTTCAATGCGAATGTAAAGGTAAAAGATGGCGAACTGAGTATTGCAACAGAACCTAAAGATATCAACAGAGACGAGTTCGGAATCAAATTCCAAATGCCTGCTGCTGAAGGTTTGATCAAAAATGAAATCAATGTTCAGATGAAAGTGAAAGCTATTGAAAAGAAGTAATAAAGATTCAAGAATCAAGATATAAGAATCAAGATTTAAAAAATTAGAATCTGTCTATTATAAAGGCAGATTTTTTTATTTTAAAATCGTATTTTTGCACTCTATAATTTATTATAAGCAATGCTAGAGAAAATTGATGACCTGCTGATTGAAGTACAAAATTTCCAATCTTCTGCCAAAGAAGAGATTGAGCAATTCCGTTTGAAATATAACGGAAAGAAAGGAATTATGAATGATTTCTACGATTCTTTGAAACAAATCCCGAATGAGCAGAAGAAAGATTTTGGACAGAAAATCAACATCTTAAGAAATACGGTAAATGAAAAGCTTGAGGAACTGAAAGCATCTTCCGAAAGTAAAATCATCTTGGAAAAAGAAGACCTTTCCAGACCGGCTTTTCCATTGGAACTGGGTTCTCGTCATCCAATTAACTTAGTCAAAAATAAAATCATCGATATTTTTAAATCCATCGGTTTTGCTGTTGCAGACGGACCGGAGATTGAAGATGACTGGCATAATTTCACGGCGCTAAATCTTCCGGAATATCATCCGGCGAGAGATATGCAGGATACGTTTTTCATTGAGCAGAATCCTGATGTTTTGTTGAGGACACACACTTCTTCTGTTCAAATCCGTTATATGGAAGAGAACGAGCCGCCGATGAGAATTTTGGCACCTGGAAGGGTTTTCCGCAATGAAGCTGTTTCTTCTCGTTCGCACTGCATTTTCCATCAAATTGAAGGACTTTATATTGACGAAAATGTAAGTTTTGCTGACTTGAAACAAACCATTCAGTTTTTTACTACAGAACTTTTTGGTAAATCGAAAATCAGAATGAGACCTTCCTATTTCCCTTTTACCGAGCCTAGTGCGGAAGTAGATGTTTATTGGGGACTGAATTCTGAAACCGATTACAGAATTACAAAAGGAACCGGATGGTTAGAAATTATGGGTTGCGGAATGGTTGATCCCGCGGTTCTTAAAAATGTGAACATCGACCCAGATAAATTCTCTGGATATGCTTTTGGGATGGGAATCGAGAGGATTGTAATGCTTCTATATCAAATGAGTGATATTAGAATGTTCTTTGAGAATGATGTGAGAATGCTGGAGCAATTCAAAACTCTTTAAAAAATTATACAATACATATAAAATATATCCTGCAAACTCGGTTTTGCAGGATTTTTCATTAACTTTATATGAAAAATCACTACAATAAATAGACGTAGAATTATATATTTATGAAAATAACCTTCATAACTGGATATTCTTATAAGATTTTTTAATTTTGTATACTATGATTATCTGTATTTTAAGGCAGGTCAAACCAAAAAAACTATAAAACACAAAAATGGTATCAACTGAAAAAACTGGTAATACACTCAACTATAGATTAAGAAAAATTATTCATTATTTTCTTATTTTTTGTATTCTTTTAATCCAAGTAATTTTAGCAGGTTTTTTTTATAACGAATTCAAAAGTAGAAAAAATCTTAATTTTATTGAGAATCAAATAAAGGAAATCAATTCTCTGGAAAATCTTACCAATGATTCTAAGAGAGAATTATTAAGTTCTCAGGATTATTTTCAAAAATATCTGATTACCAATGATAAGCAATATTTGGAATCCTATTTCAAGTCTGTTAATAAGCTGACCAAGAATCTAGACAGCATCAATAATTATAAAAATCCGAAGCTTGCCAATCTTCTGCTTCCTCAGACAAAAGATTCTTCTGAGTTCAAAAAGTTAAAACTCTTAGCAGATTCTTCTTATCAGTTTTCGACAAAATCGAGTTTCAAAGTTCGTGAGGATCTTCCAAAAATGAAGAAATACGATTTCCATTATAATTATGAAAAATTTGACATTCAGACAAAAACCATTTCTGATACCGTAAAAAAGAAAGGTCTTTTTGGACGTTTGGGTGATGCTATAGCAGGGAAAGATAATGTAAGAAAAGAAAGCACTGTTGTTACTGTAAAAAACGGTGGCGTTACGAATGCTGAAAAGATAAAAACAGAGATGGACAGCATTGTAAACACCATCAATAATCATTACTCCAAAGAAATTCAAAAAATCCAGGTCAACGTTACACAAGGAAAAAGTCATAGTAATAAGTTTTACAAGATCTTCAACACCCTTTTGATTTACGGTAATGATCTGATGAACATCTATGAAACAGCCATCAAAGATTCTAAATTTGAACTTCAAAAAGAATATGACAATCTGAATTCTGAGAAAAATAAAATCAGAAATTATCTGGTTCTCGGAGCAATGATATTGATGTTCATTGTTTCAATCTTGATTATGTTCCTAACTAGAATTGCGTTCATTTATGAAAAACGATTAAAAGCCGCCAATATTCAGATTAAGGAAAACCTTAATTTCAAAAATAGAATTCTCGGAATGCTGAGCCACGAATTGAGATCACCTTTGAAGATTATCGGGATTTTCATCAATAGAATCAATAAAAAAACAACGGACGAAAGCATCAAGGAATATTTGAAATCAATTAGCTTTACCAATAATACATTGTTGATGCAGGCGAACCAGATTTTGGAATACACCAAAAATCAACAGGTTGAAAATAAATTGATTCCGGTAGTTTTTAATCTTAATAATGAAATTGATTCGATTCTCAATTCAATTGAACCTTATATCCAGACGAGAAATAACAAATTTGTCATCGATAAAAACATAGATCCTAATCTTGTGGTCTATTCTGACAATACAAAAATCAATCAGATTTTTATGAATATATTGGGTAATGCTAATAAATTCACGGAAAATGGGCAAATTACAGTTGATACTAAAACCCAGCCTGTAGATGAAAATACAGTTTCACTGATTACAAAAATAACTGATACAGGCGCTGGAATCTCAGAGTCTGATTTGGAAAAAATCTTTGAACCTTATTACCAAGGTGTTTTATCAGAAGATGTGGAGAATCTTGGAGCAGGTCTTGGACTGAGTCTGTGTAAAGAAATTATCGAACTATATTCCGGAAATATTTCTGTTGCTAGTTTGCTAGGAAAAGGTACAACAGTGAGCTTTTCAATCAATTTAAATATTAATAAATAATGTCAAAAAACAAAACCACTTTTTTACTTGCAGACGACCACAGCCTTATCAGACAAGGCATTGTGTTTCTTTTGGAAGAAATCGGTGTAGATTGTGAGATTCTCCAGGCTTCTACTTTGTCAAAAGTATTAGAAGCTGTAGAAACCAATTCTATTGATATTGCCATTATTGATGCTCATTTTCCTGATGGAAACAGTTTGACCATTATTCCACAAATCAAAAAGACGAGACCCGAAATTAAGATATTGATATTTACCGGAATAGATGAAGAGACACAATCATTAAAATTCATCAACGCAGGTGCCAACGGTTTTCTGAGTAAACTAAGTGAGGAAGAAGAAATAAAAAAAGCGATTATGAATATGCAAATCCATGGTCAGTATATCTCACCAGTCACGCAATCTTTGCTTATGAATTCTCTTCAGAACCCAAAAATGATTAATCCTCTTGGTCGTCTTACGGATAGAGAAATGGAAATCGCAGAGATGTACGCCAAAGGTTTTGGTAATCTTGAAATTGCCAACAAGCTGTCTGTTAAGCAAAACACCATCAGCACTATTAAAAAAAGGATATTCGAAAAGCTGAACATTCAAAATATTGTAGAATTATCTGATTTAGTCAAGGATAATCGTTTATAATTCTTTCTTTATCAAAAATATTTTCCGTCAAACTTCAATTTGTAGACAAATATCTACAAGCCTATCGACATACATCTAAGATATTTTCTTGCACAGAATGCTGTTATACTGATATTTTTGTATCAGTAAAAAGTCAATAATTATAATCACTAAAAAATAGTAATTCTATTAATAAACGGTTAAAATTGGAGACTGGATTCTGAAAACACACAATAATGAAATTTGGTATTTTTTTGCAGAGCTTCGGCTCTGCTGAAAATACTAAAAACTCAAATGATGAAAATACAATTTTCAATGATTCTATCACACAAATAATGAAACCAAAGTGTTCGTTTTATGAATTGTAAAGATTTGTAAACGGACACTTTTTTTAAAATTATTTAATCTAAAAACAATAAAGATGAAAGTAAACAACCGAAGAGAAATTGCATTGGCAATGTATGGGTTTTTCCTTCTCCTTATAGTAGATATATTATTTTTGATATTTGCAGCAAAGTTTTGGAAAATAGACAAAGCTTCTTTATATGGTATTTTTCTAATTATATTTTTGTTTTCGATCTGGAGAATATCTTTGCTTAAAACATTCTCACTAGAGGTTTCTGAGCATATTCTATCTGTAAAATATAAGCATCCTTTGGCTCATAATCATAATCCGGTTTTGGAAGTTCCTTTGCAAAAAGTGATGTTTTACAGAATTGAGAAAGGATTGCTCAATTACATAATGATCATCAATATCAATACAAGAAGAGGAATGAAAAGCTTCTATTACAGATTGGGGACATTGCCGAAAAGTGAAGCTTCCAAATTCAGTAAAATGTCGGATTTTATATCCGTTGAAAAAAAAACCTAAATCATAACATATAATTATTTGTTAACCTTGAGAATCCTGCGAATTAAGTTTTGCAGGATTTTTTGGTTTTAAAATCAAATTTCAAGAAAATATCCTACATCAATTTACAAAGGTTTTGGTTTCTATAATTTTGAAAAATAATAAATGAGTAACTTTAAAAAAATAAAATATGAAACCAGAATTTGAAAATATCCCGCTTGTAAAAAACGAAACTAAAAAACGTTTTGAAATTGAAATCAATGGGCACTTTGCTTTTATTAATTACGGCGAAAGAGAACATCAGATTGCACTTGTTCATACAGAAGCCGAACCAGAACTTGCCGGAACAGGAGCTGCCGCTGCTGTAGTTGAAAAAACATTGGAATACATCAAAGAAAGTGGAAAAAAACTGTTGCCATTTTGTCCTTATGTTTTTGCATTTATTAAAAAACATCCTGAGTGGAAAGCGATTGTAGATGAAAGATTCGGTGGTTATGACCAACTTTAAAATCAAACTCAAACTATAAAATAAACTTATGAAAATATTTGCATTTGCAGGAAGCAATTCTTCCACCTCTATCAATAAACAACTGGTGAAATTTGTCCTTAAAAGTTTTCCTGATGAAGACATTAATTTGATAGACCTCAATGATTATCTGATGCCCGTTTTCTCTGTTGATTTGGAGAAAAACGGATTTCCGGAAGAAGCTCATAAATTTTTGAAAAATATTGAGGAATCTGATGTGATTATTTGTTCATTAGCAGAAAACAACCGTTCTTACAGTGCAGCTTTCAAAAATATTTTTGATTGGGCTTCCAGAATCAATGTTAAGGTTTTTCAAGATAAACCAATGTTTTTGATGACCACTTCCCCAGGAGGTTACGGCGGAGGTAATGTAATGGCTGAAGCTTCTAAATTCTTCCCGGCATTTGGTGCAGATATCAAAGAAACTTTTTCACTTCCGAAGTTTTATGAAAATTTTGATTTGGAAAACGGAATCGTAGAACCAGAATTACTGAAAACTTTAAATTCTAAAATCGAAAACTTCAAATCTCAAATCTAATGGAAACTCACGAATATAACGCTGGCGAAATCACCATCATCTGGAAACCAAAAGTATGCATCCACGCCGCAGTCTGCGTAAAAATGCTGCCAAAAGTTTATAATCCCAAAGAAAGACCTTGGCTAAAACCTGAAAACGCAACCGCGGAAGAATTGAAAAATCAAATTAATCATTGTCCTTCAGGCGCTTTAAGCTATAAATTAAATTCTTAAAAATGGTAGTAAGAGTAAAAGCAAGCCTGGGGACAGAAAAATATTATACCGAAGTTATCGCTGGTGAAAACCGACTGATAACAGACGAACCGGTTGATAAAGGCGGCGGAAACAAAGGTTTTAATCCATTTGAAATTTTGGCAACATCTCTTGCAAGCTGTACTGTGGCAACTTTGAGAATGTATATCGACAGAAAAGGCTGGGACATTCCGCAAATCAATGTTGAAGTTGATTTGGATAATTATCCTCAGACCAAAATGGCACAGTTTTGCAGAGTAATAGATTTCGGAGCAACTGAACTTAGTGATGATATTAAAGACAAACTTTACAAAATTGCAGATGCCTGCCCAATTCATAAAATATTGACCAACGACATAGAAATATTAACAAAACTGAAATAAAATGCTGGAAATAACACAAAAAAACAGAGAAACAAAAGGGGAATTCATCGCAACTTTTGATGGACAAAAAGCTGGATTGATGACTTATTCCTGGGCTGGAGATGATAAAATCATCATCGACCATACAGAAGTAGAACCAGCATACAACGGAAAAGGCGTCGGGAAAGCAATGGTTTATAAAGCTGTGGAATTTGCCAGAGAAAAAGGTTTGAAAATCATTCCGCTTTGTCCTTTTGCAAAAGCAACTTTTCAAAAAAATGAAGAAATCAGAGATGTTCTTTAATTTTTGATGATGAATTATAAATTATTAATGAAAACTCCATTTCGATAATGAAATGGAGTTTTTGTTTCAATTATTTTAAAACCAATTCTTCATTCGGTTGTAATCTAAGAAGTAAGAAATTCTAAGCGAGAAATTGTTAATCATTGGAACATTGAACAGTTCATCAAAATTATTTTTGAATTTCATTCTAGACACTTCAAGATAATTGCTGGTTGCGTTTCTGTAAAGCAAAGTCAGCTGACTACCTGGCGCAAACCACCAAGAATAGCGCAAATCGACGTTCCAGGAATTGTAAGTTCCGTTGAGATTCGGGTGATAAGCTGTATTGGCATTAAGACTGCCATCATTGTCCAGAATATAAAATTGCTTATACGTTACATCCGAAAAGTAATGTCTGAAAGCCAAAGCCAAAGTCATCTTTTCATTGAATGTATATTGCCCCGTAACCGAATTTTCATACGTGTTTCGCTGCCTTCTACCCATATAAATATTCTCCGCATCTTTCCCCGAATATCCTACTTCATTATTACTAAAAACCGGATTGAACTGCCAAATAAGATTCAGTTTATCCGAAGCTCTATACCGTAAATACAAAGATGGAACAACGTAGTTTCGTCCTTTTTGATCATAAGCATAATAATCTAAACTAATGTTATACTGAAGTTTTTTCCGGCTGTCACTTTCAAAAAATAACCAGCTGTCAAAATAACCAGGAACATTCAGATAACGCCCAAAAGTTCTTGGTTCATAGATATCTTTTTCACCATAAGGCGTGAACTCTACTCCGCCGCCAAAAGTCTGAAACTTCTTGTTAGTGAATGAGTTATTATTGTTAAACACTAACTTTTGATTCAGAAATGGTTCCAATCTGTGGTAATAATTCAGATTGAAATTTAGAAACATATTGTTTAGCTTTTCAGTTGGCTGGAGAATTCTGTAACCGTACCAAACGTTGTGATTTCCGTAATTGGTTTTGGTCGAAAACCCTAAGTCATTAATATCCCAATCTTTGTTGACATAATTGGCATTGACTTCGAAACGATTTTTTCCTGAAAATTTTCCAATTCCCACAGTTCCCCTATTCCCGAATTTCGTTCCATCATCCATTACCCAACTTCCTTTCACATTTCCATAATAGTTGTAAGTATTCTTCTTGTTCGCGATATTCCACAAAAGTCCTGTAGAATTAGCATCGCGGAAATCTCCCATTCTCATTGTACTTGTGTTGACCAAAGTTACAGAAGAATTTCCTCCAAATCTCTGGTCAAAAACCAAAACGTTGTAATTGGTCCACGGTTCCACCACTTCTTTTCTGGTTGCGCCAGATTCATTGTCCCGAATTGTAGCTTCCATTTTTTCTGTTACACCATTGAAAATCCCGATTCCCAGACCTTTTTTGGTTCTTCCGGAAATTTTAAAAGCATTGAATAATTTTACTTTTCCCGGATATTCTGTTACAGTTTCTTTTTCTTCATCAATAATTGGATATCTTGACGGACTCCCACCAACTCTTCTGGAATAAAATAAATCGCCTTTGCTGAATAATTCCGTTCCTTCCATAAAGAATGAACGCTGCTCAGAAAATTGCTGTTCAAAAGGTGTCAAATTCAGAATCGAGTTATCAAAATTAGCTTGTCCGAAATCCGGAATCAAAGTCATATCAAAAGTAAATGCGTCATTAATTCCGTACTTCAAATCCATTCCACCGTTCACGTTCATTTCTGTTTTGCCGTCATAACTATTGACGTAAGTCGAAAAATAAGGCGTGAAAGATAGTCTGGTTGGCGTTTTTACTTCCGCTACTCCGTTCAGGACGCCGTCATACAAAGTATAATTCCCTTTTTGATTGTCGACGTGGTTCCAGTCATACATCGTATTGGTTCTTTTGATTTTCCGAATCATATTAAGACCAAATTCCTGCAAATCTTTTTTCGGGAAACGGAGTTCAAAAAACGGAATTTTCATTTCCACAGCCCAACCTTTTTCATTGATTTTTACCGCGCTGTACCAAACTGCATTCCAGGACATATCTTCATTTTCAGTCGTCAGTTTTCCGTCTACCTGAACGCCTGCTGCAGTAACAATGAATTCCAGACTCTGTTGATGGTCATTATAGCCATTGATAATTATTCCGAAAAAATCATCATTCGCAATATTATCTCTTTCGGTTAATTCTTTTAAAATCTTCGAAGGTTGCGGGTCATACATTTGAGCTGCAATGTACAATCCTGTGTCGTCATAAAGAAATTTGACTTCAGTTTTTAAACTGTCAGCTTGAGGTTTTCCGTTATTAGGCTGTCTCTCTACAAAATTGGTTGCAATGGGAACATTTTTCCAAATCTCATCATCCAAAATACCATCAATTTTTATGTCCTGGACTTTCTTGATGGCTTGCAATTTCTTTCTCGAAATACTGTCCGAAACAACTGTTTTCTGTGCAGAAATCTGAAAAAAGAAAAATGCAAATATTAAGATACAAAATTTAGTTTTCATAGTTTTATCTTACTTGGAGATAAGACAATAAGACTATAAACTTCGTTACATCAAAACAAAAAAAATCAGCCAAACGACTGATTTTCAATTCAATATTTTATTCTTTATCATAATTAAGGTTTATATCCATCCTTAAGCGTAACTGTTCTGTTGAAGACCAGTCTGTCATCAGAAGAATCTCTGTCCTTGATGTAATAACCAATCCTTTGGAACTGAAAATGGTCCTCCAAAGTTGCATCTTTCAGGCTTGGTTCCGCAAAACCGTGAGAAATATGAACCGATTGAGGATTAATGAACTCCATAAAATCTACTTCCTTTACAGCATCAGGTTGCTCGGTCGTGAACAATCTTTCGTAAGTTCTGATTTCTATTGGCAAAGCGTGTTTTGCTGAAACCCAATGAAGCGTTCCCTTCACTTTCCTAAGGCTTGCCTCAGTTCCGCTTCCAGACCTAGAATCTTCATCATAAGTCGCATAAATAGTTGTAATCTGACCTCTGTCATTTTTCTCAACTCTTTCCGCTTTGATGATGTAACCCGCTTTCAAACGAACTTCACCGCCCAATTTCAATCGGAAAAACTTTTTATCAGCTTCTTCTTTGAAATCTTCTCTTTCGATGTAAATTTCTCTTGAAAATGGCACTTGTCTTGTTCCTGCATTTTCATCCTCAGGATTATTTTCAGTGTCCAACCATTCTTCTTTATCTTCAGGATAATTTTCAATGATTAATTTTACAGGATTCACAACTGCCATTACTCTCGTAGCAACTTTGTTAAGGTCTTCTCTTACAGAAAATTCCAGCAATTGAATATCAATCAGATTTTCTCTTTTTGCAACACCAACCCTTTCGATAAAATTTTTGATAGCTGTGGGCGTATAACCTTTCCTTCTCAATCCAGAAATAGTCGGCATTCTTGGATCATCCCATCCTGTTGTTACACCTTCCTGAACCAATCTTTGAAGTTTTCTTTTGGATGTTACCATATAAGAAACGTTCATCCTTGCAAATTCTCTCTGCTTCGGCGCAACGCTCTTGTTATCATATACTTGATCCAGATACCATTCGTACAACGGACGGTGATTTTCAAATTCTAATGAACATAAAGAATGTGAAATTTGTTCGATATAATCAGATTCTCCGTGGGCCCAATCGTACATTGGGTAGATTTTCCATTTTTCGCCCGTTCTGTGGTGTGGCTCTTTCAGGATTCTGTACATCACGGGGTCACGCATATTCATATTTGGTGAAGCCATATCGATTTTAGCACGCAGACTCATCGCCCCTTTATCGAATTCTCCGTTCTTCATTTTCTCGAAAAGCTCAAGACTTTCTTCAATCGGACGATTTCGGAAAGGCGATTCTACTCCGGCTTCGAAAGGAGTTTTTCTCTGAGCCGTGATATCCTCAGAAGATTGCTCATCTACATAAGCTTTTCCTTGTTTAATGAGTTCTACAGCCCAAACATACAACTGCTCAAAATAATCAGACGTGTACAATTCTTGATCATACTTGAACCCTAACCAATTGATGTCAGCTTTGATAGAATCTACAAATTCTTGCTCTTCTTTGGCAGGATTGGTATCATCAAAACGAAGGTTAACAGGTGCATTATACTTTTGCCCCAAACCGAAGTTGATACATATTGCTTTTGTATGACCGATATGAAGGTAACCGTTGGGTTCCGGTGGAAATCTAAATCTTAATTTAGATGCATCCAAACCATTTTCCAAGTCATCTTCTATAATTTGTTCAATAAAATTGAGTGATTTTTTTTCTTCTTCTTCCATAATCTGAAATATGAAGTGCAAATTTAACGTAATTTCCTCAGAAAAGGAAACGATTATCAGCTAATAAATAGATGATTATTGATATTGAAAATGACACCAAAATGGAAATTAATTGTTTTGTAAATGTTAAATTTCTGTGAACTTTAAACAATTAGTGATATACAGTTCATTTTTTTTTAATTTTGGGATAATTAATAAATCGAAATGAATCGTAAAAAAATCCTTTTAATTGATGATGAGCAGGACATTCTTGAAATCATCTCTTATAATTTGGAAAAAGAAGGTTACCAGGTTTTTACCGCTGGTAATGGTAACGAAGGAATAGCAAAAGCAAAAGAAATATTGCCAGACCTTATTCTTTTAGACGTTATGATGCCGGAAAAAGATGGTATAGAAACTTGCCAGGACCTTCGTAAAATCAAGGAATTACAGAGAACGCTTATTGTATTTTTATCTGCCAGAAGTGAAGAATTTTCACAATTGGCAGGTTACCAAGCTGGCGCAAACGATTACATTGTAAAATTAATCAAACCAAAAATTCTGGTTTCAAAAGTAGCAGCTTTACTTCAAATGGGTGCTCAATCTCAGGAGAACTCTAATTATATTGAATTTGGCGATTTGATTATCGATAAGGATAATTTCAAGGTTACAAAAGGAAAAGAGGAATTTTTGCTTCCGAAAAAAGAATTTGATCTGCTTTATCTTTTAGCTTCGAATACAGACAAAGTTTTCAAGAGAGAAGAAATCTTGGAAAGAGTCTGGGGCAATGATGTGATTGTCGGCGAGAGAACCATTGATGTCCACATCAGAAGATTAAGAGAGAAATTGGGAATCAACACCATCCAGACACTCAAAGGAATAGGTTATAAATTAGTAGTTTAAGGTTTTCTGAAAAGAAAATCTTTTTTTTGAAATGAGGATTAGAAATTCACTGAAAATCAATTGGTTATCTGTTGCAGCATCATTTCTTTTGGTGGCTGTTGTTGGAAGTGTGGTCTTGTTGTTTGAGATTTACACAGATGACATTTATTTCAAAACTAAAGATTTCAATTACTTTCTGGTTTTCACTTTGTGGTTTGTTTTTGTCCTGAACTATTTTGTTTTGGAATTTCTTTTTAGTTTTTACAGCAAAAATCAGATTAGAAGAATTACCAACATTCTTCCGGAAGATATTATTCACGATTTTGACACGGACATCGGTTTCAAAGAATTGGGCGAGAAAGTCCACGAAATGAATCAGAAAAATGCCGAAATCGATATGATGAAGGAAATGGAAAATTATCGAAAAGAATATATCGGCAATGTTTCCCACGAACTGAAAACACCTTTATTTTCCATCCAAGGTTACATAGAAACACTTCTGGAAGGCGGTGTAGAAGACCTTAACATCAGAGACAAATATCTTCAAAGAATTGATAAATCTGTGGAGCGGCTTCTGAATATAGTCATCGACCTCGATATGATCAATCGTTTTGAATCTGGACAAATCGCTCTGAAATACAGTAATTTTGACATTAATCATTTGATTCAGGAAGTTTTTGACCTGTTGGAAATGGAAGCCGAAAGACATTCTATGACGATGCAATTGCAGACCACGCAATCTCAACTTTTGGTATATGCAGACAAACAAAGGATTTCGCAGGTTTTGATTAACCTGATTTCCAACGCAGTAAAATACGCCAACCGAGAAGAAGCTCAAATCATCGTTTCTACAAGAGAAGGGACAAAAAGCATCCATATTTCCATTGAGGATAACGGGATGGGAATCAAACCTGAAAATCTGCCAAGAATTTTTGAAAGATTCTATCGTGTAGAGTCCAGCAGAAATAGAAAAGAAGGTGGTTCAGGATTAGGTCTCGCTATTGTCAAACATATTATGGAAGCCCACAAACAGACCATCAGCGTGGAAAGTGCTTATCTTTCAGGAACTAAATTCAAATTCAAACTAGCTAAACCTTCTTTAGAAAAAATTAAAAAAGCAAAAGCTTCGATTATTGATCAATAAACAGATCAGAAAGCTGTGAATTTATAAAAATATTTTTTTAAAAAAAATTTACAAGAAATTTTTATGGGATTTCATTTGTTTTATATTTGCATCATTAATCAATCTAATAAAAGATAAAGTAAAACAAAAATGGTTTATAAAATAAGAGTAATTCTAGACGCCAAAGACACCATCTTCCGAGACGTAGAAGTCAAAGAGAAACAAACGCTTTGGAACCTGCATTTGGGCATCAAAAGTGCTTTCAGTCTGCCAGGCGAAGAGTTGTCTTCTTTTTATTTTTCTGATGATGAATGGAATGAAGGTCGAGCGGTTCCTTTGGAAGATATGAGTGACGATGGTGATGGCGAAATCATGTCGGACGTTTATTTGCCGGAAGGTTTCCCTGCAGTTGGGGAAAAAATGAGATTCCAGTATGGTTTCATAGAACTTTGGGATTTCTATTGTGAACTTTTAGAGATTATAGACGAGAAGCCAGCTGTTAATTATCCAATCACCGTTTACAGATTTGGAAATGTCCCTTTGAAAGCACCTAGCAAAACAGGCTCCCCAAGCGGAAAAAGCAAAAATTCAGCAATGCCTTTACTGGATGAGGATTTTGAAGATTTCGAATCAGAATTCAAAGCTACAGGTTTTGATGACGATGATGATGACTTCAGCGATGATGAGGAAGAAGATGGGTACAATGACGTTTTCGAAGAAGACGACGAAGATTAATCAAATATTGACACAATATGAACAAGCCCGATTTTTTCGGGCTTGTTTATTTTTAAATTTTATTTTAAAGACATTTTATGTCGCTTTTCCTATCTTCATTTTTCATCAGCAATTCAAAATTCTTCTGTAAATCAGCAATAGAACAACGTTTCATTTCTTTATTTGGAATATTTTCAGATTTTGGATTGTTACCTGAATTAGATTTCAAAGTATATTTTTTCTCCAGACATTGGACAGCTTTATTATCAACAATGTAATATCGTTTTTCCATCACATCATCTTTTGTAATGGGTTTATCCGGCAATCCACCATCAAAACTCCACACTGTTTCATCCTGGAAAACAAAATAAGGTTTTCCTTCATTAACGAAATAAGTTTCTGTGGAAGAAAAATGACTGTCCGCTTGAAAATGCTTTACCACTTTCAGTTTTCCTTTGTCATAATAATAAACCACATCTCCCGATCTCTCCTCGCATTCATATTTAAAATTGGCAGAATCCAGTTTCTTCGCAATCAACATGGAATTGACCAGATTGTATTCTTGTTTGATACCAACAACAGTGGATAAATCTTTATCTAAATTGAGTGAGTGTGAATTGACTTTCGAAGTGATAAGATCCGCAGACACATCAGCTTTCTTATCAATTTCTTTCTTGCAGGAAAAGATTAGAAACAGGCTTGAGATTAACATAACTCTTTTCATATCTGATTTTTTTTGAAGGATTGCAGATTGATAAACAAAAAATATGCAATTAAAATATCAATGCGAGATCTCTTTATTTCTGAAAGCATTTTAATACAGAAAAATCAACACTTTCACAGTATCTAATTCTCGAAAAATATTCAATAATTATAAGATTACAATTCAAATTTTATTTTAATCAATTTAAGGAAAATTTAATATTTAGTAAAAACAATATAATAAAATCAATTTAATTCAAAATAAATTTTAAATTTGTTAATGATAGTGAGAATTTATCTTACTAATCTTTCAGCAGATAAATAGTTGTTGGTCATATAAATTACTTAGGTAATTTGAGGCGATGGACGAGTTTTTTATGTTTCACGAAGTACCAGAATATAATACTTGAAAACATTATGGAAAAAACAAAACCGTCTCTGTATCAAGCAGCCACAGAAGTTTGGGGAAGAGCAATCAAAACCAGCATGCCTTACACGAAAAATCTGGAACTGACGCTGGAACTTCACAAAAAGCTATTGAATATTTTCCAAGCAGGTCGCCACTATTATATGATTTTCAATATCTGCAATATGGAATTGGAATTTATAAGTCCTGATATTAAAAATGTTCTAGGATACGGGCCTGGAGAAATCAATGCCTTCTTTTTTCTGGACCAGATTCATCCGGATGACAAACCTTACTTTTTACATTTTGAAAATAGACTTACAGAATTTTTCAGCGAATTGCCATTAGAAAAAAGAGGCAGTTACAAGTTTCAGCACGATTATCGGATCAAGACAAAGAGTAACGGATATATTCGCCTGTTGCATCAGATTGTAGCAATAGAATTTGATGAAGAAAATTATTACCGAAGTCTTGTTCTGCATACCGACATTACGCATATAAAAAAAGACGGCATCCCTTGCTTTTCTATTATCGGCTTTGATGATGAACCTTCCTATTACAACATCCAGATTACAGAAAGCCTGAATAAATCTTTTGATCTGTTTACAAAAAGAGAAAAGCAAATTCTGAAATGTGTTGTAGAAGGTAAAAAAAGCAGAATAATTGCTGATGAACTATTTATTAGTCATCATACGGTGAACACACACAGGAAAACAATTTTGCGAAAGGCTGACTGCAAATCTCCCATTGATCTTATCAACAAATCTATAAAAGAAGGCTGGATCTGAATCCTTGAAAAAATACCTACAAATAGGTATTTTTTTTTGTTGGTAGCAGATATAACTTTGGTATGTGAAATTGCCAAAGCATATTCTGATTTACCTATAACTACAAATATTTTGGTAAGCTTGCCTTATAACAAAACATTGCTTTGGCTTCTTTAAACTAAAAATCAAAATTATGAAAACAACAATTACAATTTTATCCTTCTTTATTTTTTCTATAACGATTCCGGCTCAGGAAAAAACTAAAAACGATTCTGAAGCGAGACATCTGATAGAAAACGCTACTACAAACCGCATCAATAAAGATTGGAGCCAGATGGCAGAATTTCGCTCAGGAATTGGAGAAACGGTGCAGTTCTACCCTGTCCAGATTGTGGATTTGAAAACTGGAAAGAAAACCAATGCACTGCAAGTGGACATTGCACTGAAGCTGAGGAACAACCAATTGACAGCCATCCAAAGTATGGGAACCGGCAATGCTGTAAGCATCGTTTCTGCATTTATGAATGATGAGGCTTTTTCCGCTTGGGTAGATCTGGATGAGATTGCAGAGTTTATCACCTTTATTGAACTTCATATTGCGCCAAACCTTGATCTTCGGTTTAAGGATAAGAGCAGCGAGTTTGTTTTCAATGCAAAGGAAATTACCATCAAATATCTTGTAGATGAGAAAAGGAGAAGACTTTCTATCATTTTAAACCAGCTTCAGGAAAATGGAATCCCGTTTTACTTTTGGACAGAAGCCCGCGTAGACAAAATCCCTGATCTGCTTCCTATGCTGAAAAACATCAGAGAAAAGGAGTTGCAGTTTTAACGTTCAATTAAATTTAATAAAAAAATTAACTATTATGAAAACTAATACATTATCAAATAAGATATTTAGATTTTTCGGATATCTGATGATTTTAACTTTAATGTTGAAATTAGAATCTTGCAAAACCGAGGATGATACAAATTCTGGCTCCGACTCAGAAACCTCAATTTCAGCTTCAAGATTTGAAATTGTAACTGTAGACCTTGGTACCAAAGTATTGACCCAAACTGAATTTTCCGGAAAATTAGGAACTACGGATATTAAACTCCGAAAAACAGATAACAGTAAATTGGCTTTTATGGTTCCATTTGATCAGGCTCTTGGAGATAATACTCTTGAAATTTCTTCCTTAGGAAAATCTTTGAAGTATAATATAAAAGATGTCGCTTTAACAGATACACCGGAAAATGTGGTACTTCCGTTTAAAAATAATTTGCAAGTGTTTGCTCAAACTCTGGACACTTCTACTGAATCTTTGGCCCTTAAAAATAGTTTTACAAATTTCAATACCATTTTCAGCAGTTCTACGAATGAAGAAAAACAAAACGCAGCGAAATTCTACTCTGTGAACAAGACAATGATAGATGATATTATTTTAAATGATTACAGTCATATCAACAGAGGTATCAATGAAATAACCTATTATGACAGGAAATTTTACGGCGCAGTTTTGATAATGGGAGCAGGCGTTGCAACCTGCGTACTATCACTACAATCATTTTATGCAAGCCCCAATATTTTTGGTCCGCTCGCAATAATTAGTGGCGTTGTTGCAATTGTTGGAATGGATAAAGCTAAAAAATTTGGGAAATTGACGATGGAAAACAACTTAACCATCCTAGACAATATTGATGTTGATGGTTACAGCGTAATCAAAAAAGGTACACTTGCAGGTCTGACTTTAAATTCTGGCGTTACAAAAATTTCTAGTTTTAGCACGAAAAATAGAGCGCTGATAGCAGGTGACAGAAATATAACAAAACCACGAACACAAAACTTCTTCACAGGTTATGATAGATTCAATGATTACATCAATCAACTGAAAAAACCTATTACTGATATTAATACCAAATATCCAATTTTAAAAATCCCATTGATTCCTTTGTTCAGTATTGCGACTACAAATCCTACATCTGTGGTTACAGCCACCAATGCTTCTTTCTCTAACTGTACATTTTCTATGAGTGACGCTAACATTAATTTGGATAATGTCTCCTTCAATGCAGATGGAAAAATCAATCTAAAAGCAAGCATTAAAAATACTTCCGCCGGCAATTCTTATAATGGTGATATACTTTTCACTTACAATGACGAGTTCAGCACAATTACAGGAAAACTCCCCATTACCGTCACCAGAGAAAATCCTTTAGCCGGCATCTGGAAAATGGATTTCAACTTGGATTCTTCTGGGGATTGCGACGAGAATCTGCTAGAGGATGAGGCAGGTATTCCTCCTACATTTCATTTCAATAATAATGGAACGTTGACTTTTGATTCGTGTTCTGTAGAAGATTTGGCGAAACTGAATAATCCAGCCATTTACACAAATACATATAC
>Ga0308157_10003059_pt1 | contig 25372 bp, 20 predicted proteins | sample PhyBR1_FD_201035 | JGI IMG/M metagenome (GOLD analysis project Ga0308157, IMG submission 201035) | Phyllosphere microbial communities from UC Gill Tract Community Farm, Albany, California, United States - DLSLB.R1 | ecosystem: Host-associated > Plants > Phyllosphere > Unclassified | place: USA...
TGGTCGTCACCGTTCCAATCGTGATCTGGATCATGATCGGCTATTTCGAGACAACACCGATGGAGCTTGAAGAAGCAGCCATTATCGATGGTGCTTCCTCGTGGCAGGTGTTCATGAAGGTGGCACTGCCAATCGCCAAACCCGGCGTTGTGGTGTCACTCATCCTTGCAGTGATCTTTTCATGGAACAATTTCGTTTTCGGCATCGTGCTCGCAAGCCGCGAGACACGCACCCTGCCGGTTGCGGTCTACAACATGCTGTCCTTTGAACAGGTCAGCTGGGGTCCGCTTGCCGCCGCAGCACTTGTGGTCACATTGCCGGTCCTGTTGTTGACCGTTTTCGCACAGCGCCAGATCGTTGCGGGTCTGACCGCAGGCGCCGTCAAATAAGAGTTGAGGTTCAAGATGGCATCTGTATCCATCCGAAATGCAATCAAGAAATATGGCAATGTCGGCGTTCTGCACGGCGTGTCAGTGGACATTCAGGACGGCGAATTTGTCGTGCTGGTCGGGCCGTCGGGCTGCGGAAAATCCACGCTTCTTCGTATGATCGCAGGGCTTGAGGAAATCAGCGACGGTGAAATCGCGATTGGTCCGCGCGTGGTCAATGACCTGCGCGCCAAGGAACGCGATATCGCCATGGTGTTTCAGAATTATGCGCTCTATCCGCATATGACGGTGGCCGACAATATGGGCTTCGCGCTCATGCTGAAAAACGCGCCGAAGGAAGAACGCGACAGCCGCGTCAATCGTGCAGCGGAAATTCTGGGGCTTAACAAGCTGCTCGACCGCTTCCCGCGCCAGCTTTCCGGTGGTCAGCGTCAGCGCGTAGCCATGGGCCGCGCCATTGTTCGCGATCCGCAGGTGTTCCTGTTTGACGAACCGCTTTCCAACCTTGATGCTAAACTTCGCGTGCAGATGCGCGGTGAAATCAAGGGGCTGCATCAGCGTTTGAAGACCACCACGATCTATGTGACCCACGATCAGATCGAAGCCATGACCATGGCCGATAAGATCGTCGTCATGCGTGATGGTCTGGTGGAACAGATCGGCGCACCGCTCGATCTTTATGATCGTCCGGCCAATATGTTCGTTGCGGGCTTTATCGGTTCGCCATCGATGAATTTCATCAACGGCAAGATCGACGAGGGTACTTTCCTCGCTGACGGCGGTTTCCGCATGCCGCTGCCCAAAGGGGATTATGCAAGCCTTTCAGGCATGGCCGTTTATGGCGTTCGACCAGAGCATATGAAGATTGCCGAGAACGGCGTGCCTGTCACGGTTGAAATCGTTGAGCCAACCGGTTCGGAAATCATGGTTATGGGCAAGCTGGGAGATCAGCCGATCACCTGTCTGTTCCGCGAGCGTCTGACCGTTCGTCCGGGCGATGTCTTGACCATCGCAATCGATCCGGCAACCAGTCATGTGTTCGAGCCGGAAAAAGGCGCTCGCGTCAGCCTGTAAGTCGTTTGTTTGAAATGAAAAACGCCGGGTGTTGCCCGGCGTTTTGTTTTAGTGCGTTTCTGTTTTATTCGGCTGCTTCCTTGACGGCCATTGGATTGTTCGGGTGGGTCGTCCAGTTGGCATACTGATCCGGGATCGGCGCGTTGGCGCGTGGATCAAAGTCGGAAATCTGCTCCATGGTGATGCAGTCCTCGACCGGGCAGACGCTGACGCAGAGATTACAGCCAACGCATTCCTCGTCGATCACCTCAAAATGGCGCGCACCATCGACCATTGCTGTGATCGCCTGATGCGAAGTGTCTTCGCAGGCAATATGGCAGCGACCGCATTTGATGCAGAGGTCCTGATCAATGCGAGCCTTGGTGACATAGTTGAGGTTGAGATATTGCCAGTCGCTGACCTGACCGACTGCCATGCCACGAAAATCATCCAGCGTCTCATAGCCCTTGGAGTCCATCCAGTCGGACAGACCGTCGATCATTTCTTCAACGACTTTGAAGCCATAGGTCATGGCAGCAGTGCAAACCTGAACCGTGCCGCAACCAAGCGCGATAAACTCAGCCGCATCGCGCCATGTGGTGATGCCTCCAATGCCTGAAATCGGCAGTCCGTGCGTTTCCGGATCACGTGCAATTTCCGCCACCATGTTGAGCGCAATAGGCTTGACCGCTGGACCGCAATAGCCACCATGACTACCCCGTCCATCAATGGATGGGACCGGACACATGTTATCAAGATCGACCGAAACGATGGAATTGATCGTGTTGATCAGTGATACAGCATCGGTGCCATTGGCTTTTGCGCCGCGTGCAGGTTTGCGAATATCGGTGATGTTCGGCGTCAGCTTGGTGATCACCGGCATCCGGCTATATTGCTTGCACCATTTGACGACCATGCCGACATATTCCGGCACCTGACCAACAGCCGCACCCATCCCGCGTTCGCTCATGCCGTGCGGACAGCCAAAGTTCAGCTCAATGCCGTCTGCACCTGTTTCTTCCACGAGAGGCAGGATGGCTTTCCATGCTTCTTCTTCGCAGGGCACCATGATTGAAGCGATCAATGCGCGGTCGGGCCAGCGCATTTTCACTTCCTTCATTTCGCGTAAGTTCACTTCGAGCGGGCGGTCAGTAATCAGCTCGATGTTGTTGAGGCCGAGCAAGCGCCGGTCGGCACCGTGGATCGCGCCATAACGCGGACCATTGACATTGACCACTGGCGGGCCTTCAGAGCCCAGCGTTTTCCAGACCACTCCGCCCCAGCCTGCCTTGAAGGCACGCTCTACATTATAGGCTTTGTCGGTCGGCGGAGCTGATGCCAGCCAGAACGGATTTGGAGATTTGATACCGAGGAAGTTCGTTGACAGATCAGCCATGATTAATCTCCTCAGCCCTGTTCCTGGCCCACGTGGGCATTACGGTCATGCGATGCTGGCGCAGGCGCATGAAGAGCGCCGCCTGAAAGTACCGCATCGGCAAAGCCTTCAATCGCTTCGGGACGTTTGGTCAGCGTTGCATGGATGGATTCGGCGGCGACCTTGCCATCTTCCACCGATGCAACAGTCAGATCCTGACCACCGGCAACACAGTCGCCCCCCGCCCATATGCCCTCAACGGATGTGCGACGTTCCTCATCAACGCTGATGCGCCCTTTGGAAAGTCTGATGCCTGATCCAGCGACTGGTTCAGGTTCGAACTTCTGACCGATAGCTTTGAAGACCTGATCGGCTTCAAGGATCAAATATTCTCCAGTGCCTGAAAGCTTACCGTCTGGTGCGGTTGTATATTCCATGACGATTGCATTGACTGTGCCGTCTTCGTTCCGCTCCAGTGCATGCGGCTGTAACCAGTGACGGATCACCACACCATGAATCTGTGCCAGTTCCTGTTCATAGGCGCTGGCATTCATGCTTTCCTGTCCACGACGATAGACGATAGTCACGTTTTCAGCGCCAAGCTTTTTGGTCTGGATCGCAACATCGACTGCCGTCATGCCGCCACCGATCACCACGATATTGCGACCAACGGGAAGCGACGAAAGGTCTTTTGCCTGACGCAGATTGGCAATGTAGTCAACGGCGTCGATCACATTGGGCGCATCTTCGCCAACAAGCCCCAGATCGTTGACGCCGGGCATGCCCATACCGAGGAACACGGCATCATATCCAGCCTTAAGTGCCTCGATAGTGATGTCCTGACCGAGTGTCTGGTTATATTCGATATTGATCGCGCCAATCTTCAGCACGAATTCCAGCTCACGCTGGGCGAAATTATTGACTGTCTTATAGGCGGCAATACCATATTCATTAAGACCGCCGCCTTTGGCGCGGGCTTCAAAAATCGTCACCTGATGGCCATGCATTGCAAGGCGATGAGCTGCCGAAATACCTGCCGGGCCTGCGCCAACAATAGCAATATGTTTGCCGGTTTCCGGTGCGCGTTTAAATGGGTGGTTGCCCGTTTCCATCAAAACATCGGTGGCATATCGCTGCAAGTGGCCGATTTTGACTGGCTTGCCTTCCGATGTTTCGCGAACGCAGACTTCTTCGCAAAGCGTTTCTGTCGGGCAAACACGGGCGCACATGCCGCCAAGAATGTTTTCTGAAAGAATTGTTTTTGCAGCCCCGATAGGATTGCCAGCATTGATCTGCCGGATAAACAGCGGAATGTCGATGCTTGTGGGACAAGCATTCATGCACGGCGCATCATAGCAGAAATAGCAGCGGTCAGATTCAACGATGGCTTCATGTTTGGTAAGCGGCGGATGCAGATCATCAAAGACATGCGCATAATCGGCCTTTTCAAGCCGCGCGCCATGAATATCCGGCCCTGACATATCAGGCTGAGCCGCATGATCGATTGCATCAATAGGCGAATTATCTGCTGATCGCATGGATCGCATCTCCCATTTTTGCTGCGTTACGGCGCGGGTTCCCTTTGCGCACCTTAACTCTGTTCCGGGCTGCGATCTTTGCCGTCGCGTGACGCCCGTTGATGACAGGATGACAGATTTTTACGGAAGGTCAAATTTTTTATCATCTGGTCAATTTATGACATTTCCATACCAGAAATAGCGAAAGGCCCGGCTTTGAAAGCGCGGGCCTTTGAAAGGAGTTGCGTTGTGAAATCAGAGGGAGTCGGATTTGAGTGCGTCCGGCGTTGGCTCTGCTACAATTTCTGGATCGGAGAAAGTTTCTGCTTCACGTGACAATGCCGGGCGTGAACTGAGCACCAGAGCACAGCCTGCGATGATGACCGATGCGCCGATGAACTGGATGAAAGACAATTGTTCTTTCAAGAATACAGCACCGATCAGAACCGCGATTACGGTCACGGCAAATTCAACACTGATGGCTTTGGTAGGTCCGACATTTCCCACGAGTTTGAAATAGAGCACATAGGTCAGAGCACTCATCACGCAGGCCGAAATAAGCAGATAGGCAAAATCGATTAGTCCCGGTGTGGTTGGCACGGGAACGGCGAAGATCAGCGGCAAGGTAAGAATGCCGCCAAAGACGAAAGCGCCGATGGTTGTTTCCCAGGAACCTGAGCCGGAAAGGCGATGGCTGGCATAATTGCTGCCAAAAGCGGCTGAAAAGCAGGAAAAAAGCACGGCAACGCAGCCCATGATGAAGGCTGGCGTAACTGCGACTGCCGGAAAACCAACCAGCAGCACGATGCCCGTAACACCAAGCAACAGGCCAACAAGGCCGCGTGACGTGATACGTTCAAGTCCCCAGAGCTGGCTGATAACCATTGAGAACAGCGGAATGGATGCGACGCAGATCGCGGCCATTGCTGTTCCGATCAGCGGTGTACCGTAGGACAGGCCGATAAGCTGACCAGCAACGGTTGTGGCACCAACTACGGCGAAAGGTTTCCAGCCTGCGTGAAAATCAAGCCTGCGTCCAGAGAGTTTCGCAATCGCGAAAAGCGTTCCGGCTGCGATGAAGGAGCGGAATGCAACAGCGCCAACCCAGCCAAAGGCTTCGACCACGCGCAGGACCACGAGGAACGATAGCCCCCATGCTACGGCAAGGAAAATATACGTTGCGATATCTCTGGGTTTCATGCCGATAGGCCTTGTTACGGGTTATGCAGTATCGACTAACTCAAAAGGGCGAAAAGCAAAAATCCTTTCGCGTCTCTTCCTATTATAGATTGGAATGAAATTATGCCGTTTTTGCAGCGGCATTATCGAGCGCTTTTTGCGCTGCCGCAGCGCCGATATTGGCAAAGAACCGATCCGCAATCTTGCGCGCCACCGAGCCAAGCAGTTTCGAGCCGAGCTGGGCGATCTTGCCCCCTGCATCACCTCGGATCACGTAAGTGAGGATCGTATCATCACCGTCGATGGTGAGTGTTACATCGGTATCGCCGTGGGCGAAGCCCGCAATGGAACCTTCGCCGCGTCCGGAGATCGTATAGGAGGCGGGTGGGTTCATGTTGGAGAGTTCGAGCATGCCGTGGAAACGGACTTTAAGTATACCAAGGCTGACTTTCAGTGCCGCCCGTATTTCGGTTTCCGACAGACGTTCGAGGTCTTCGCAGCCGGGAATGCAGTTTTTCAGCGTCTCAATGTCGTTGAGCGCGTCCCATACGGCCTGCCGGGGTGCGGCGATTCTTTCTTCTCCGACGAGGTCCATGCTTTACACTGCTCCTGATCAACCTAAATTGATGCATATCCCTATATGGAACCACATCAAAATGGAAAATTTCTGTAATTTAACGGATGCACTTCTCTACTAAAATGCTCTATTAAGACAATTAAATCGATTTGATTGACCGGGAGTACCATCATGGCAAGAGACGCGGCGAAGCTTGAAGCAACGGTCGCAAAGCTGAAAAAGCACTGGACGGACGCTGCACCAAAAGACATGCGCGCAGCTTTCAAAGCCGATCCAGGCCGTTTTGAGCGCTATTCGCTATCTCTGGACGATCTTCTGTTTGACTGGTCGAAAGCACGTGTCAACGACGAGACGATTGTGCTTCTGACCGAAGTGGCCAAGGCCGCTGACGTTGAAGGTCGTCGCGCTGCAATGTTTGCAGGCGAGCACATCAACAACACTGAAGACCGTGCCGTTCTGCATGTTGCACTGCGCGATACCACGTCTAAGGAAGTGCTGGTCGATGGCCGTAACGTTCTTCCGGACGTGAAGGAAGTTCTCGACCGCATGGCTGCCTTCTCTGATGGCATCCGTTCCGGCTCGATCAAGGGCGCGACGGGCAAGAAGATCACCGATATCGTCAATATCGGCATCGGCGGTTCCGATCTTGGCCCAGTTATGGCGACACTGGCGCTGGCCCCTTATCATGATGGCCCACGCGCGCATTATGTCTCCAACATCGATGGCGCACATATTGCCGACACGCTCAATGCGCTTGATCCGGCAACGACACTCATCATTGTCGCGTCCAAGACTTTCACCACCATCGAAACCATGACCAACGCGCAAACCGCGCGCAAATGGATTGCTGATGCGCTGGGAGAAGATGCAGTTGGCGCACATTTCGCGGCTGTTTCCACAGCACTTGATAAGGTTGCAGCCTTCGGTATTGGCGAAGACCGCGTCTTCGGTTTCTGGGATTGGGTTGGCGGTCGTTATTCCGTCTGGTCGGCAATCGGCCTGCCAGTGATGATTGCGGTGGGTGCTGACAACTTCCGCAAGTTCCTTGCGGGCGCGCATTCGATGGACGTGCATTTCCGCGATGCGCCGCTCGAAAAGAACCTGCCAATCTGGCTCGGTCTTATCGGCTATTGGCATCGCGCAATCTGCGATTATTCCAGCCGCGCAGTCATCCCATATGATCAGCGTCTTGCTCGTGTTCCGGCCTACCTTCAGCAGCTCGATATGGAATCGAACGGCAAGAGTGTAACGGTGGACGGGAAGCCTGTTTCCGGCCCAACTGGTCCGGTTGTCTGGGGCGAACCCGGCACCAATGGTCAGCACGCTTTCTTCCAGCTTCTACATCAGGGCACGGACACCATTCCGCTTGAGTTTATCGTAGCTGCCAAGGGCCATGAAAAGCATCTCGATCATCAGCATGAAATGCTGCTCGCCAACTGCCTTGCGCAGTCAGAAGCCTTGATGAAGGGACGCACGCTCGATGAAGCCCGTGCGCAGCTCCAGTCTAAGAAGCTGCCCGAAGCGGAAATCGAACGTATCGCGCCGCACCGCGTCTTCTCTGGTAATCGTCCATCGCTGACGCTTGTTCACGACAAGCTCGACCCGTTTGCATTTGGTCGCTTGATCGCCCTTTACGAACATCGCGTGTTCGTCGAAGCGCAGATTTTCGGCATCAATGCGTTCGACCAGTGGGGCGTGGAACTTGGCAAGGAATTGGCGACCGAGCTTCTGCCGGTTGTTTCCGGCGCTGAATCGGCTGAAGGCAAAGATGCCTCGACCGTAGGTCTGGTTGCCCATTTGCATGCACGCCGTAAAGCCTGATATTAAGGCAAATCAATAAGGCAAGCCGGGCGCTCTGCCCGGCTTTTTTTGTGCATGAATTGGGATGAGACATGAAGACCGAGATTATCGAGTTTGCCGGCGATGTACCGGGTAACGCCATTGGACTGCGTGTGCTGCGTTTTGCAGGCAAAGACAGCGATGCGCCAACTGCCTATCTGCAATCCTCGCTGCATGGTGGTGAATTGCCGGGGCAGGCTGCTCTGCATTTTCTCGTGCCGATGTTGAAAAAAGCTGGCGATGAAGGCCGCATTCTCGGCAATATCACGGTTATCCCACAGGCAAATCCGATTGGCTCGAACCAGTGGCAGGCGCATCAGCATCTGGGTCGTTTCGAGTTTTTCTCAGCGGTCAATTTCAACCGGGCTTTTCCGCTTCTGCCGGATTTCGACACGTCGGAACTGCCCGGCCCGGATGCACCGGTGGCCCTTGCGCAGCGCCTCAAATCAACGCTTTTGAAGCTCGCTCTTGCCAACGATATCGTGCTTGATCTTCATTGCGATGATGAAAGCGAAAACTACGTCTACATCGCCAAGGAATTCGTGGAAGACATGAAGGATCTGGCGATTGCGCTGGGTTCGACCGCGATCCTCGCATGGGACACGACGGCAGACGCGGCTTTCGAGGAGGCCTGCGCGCATCCGGTGCTGCAATTGCCTGCTGATCAGCGCAACATGAAGCGCCGCGCTGTTACCACGGTCGAGTTCCGTGGCCTGAGCGATGTCTATGCTGATATGGGAAAAAGTGATGCGGAAGGCCTTTACAAATTCCTCGTCCATCGTGGCGTCATCTTTGATGAAAACGTAAAGCTTGATCTTCATTACAAGGGTCTGGTGACGCCGCTTGAAAACGTGGAAATGCTGCGTGCGCCAGAAGGCGGTATGGTGCTTTATCACGTTGCCCCCGGTGATGTGGTGGAAGCGGGCGCAAAGCTCGTAACGATTGTCACTCGTCCGGGCGAACCGGAAGGCGACATTACGCTGACCGCGCCACAGGCAGGCCGCATCCTCACGCGCCGCACGCTGCGTTATGTTCGCCGTGGCGATGATCTGCTAAAACTGCTCGCCGCGAAGCCGTCTGCGGTAAAAAAGCGTTCGGGTGCGTTAGAGGCATGAGTGCATCGTCTTCTCCTGAAAAACTGAAAGCGATCCGTGCCATCCTGTTCGATAAGGATGGCACCTTGATCGATTTCGACCGCACATGGTTTACCGTGTCGTGGAACCTCGCACAGCGTACCGCAAATGGCGATGAACATCGTGCGCGCTCTTTGCTCGATGCCGGCGGATATGACTGGGAAGCCTCACGCTTTCGCGCCAATTCGGTGATTGCAGCCGGTACAGTCGAAGATATCGTGCAGCTTTGGCACCCGGATATTGATGAGGCCGGTTTCAAAGCCAAGATCGACGAATTCGACTCCTACACGGTTGCGGAAGGTGCGCGTTCCGCAGTGGCAATTGAGGGCCTAAAGGAGACGCTGCAAACGCTTCGTGAAATGGGCTACATACTCGGCATCGCCACCAATGATTCAGAAGCCGGTGCGCATGCAACAGCAAAGGCATTGGGGATCGACCATTTCTTTGATGTCGTGATCGGCTACGATACGGCAGCACGTCCCAAGCCTTATCCTGATCCACTGCTTTATTTCGCAGAAAAGGTCGGCCTTGAACCAAGCGCCATCGCAATGGTGGGCGACAATCTGCACGATCTGGAAACAGCACAGGCCGCAAAAGCCGGGCTTGGCGTTGGTGTTTTGTCCGGCAACAGTCCGCGGGAGGCACTTGAGCCTCATGCCGATGTGGTGCTTGATTCCATCGCAGGCTTGCCTGACTTGTTCAAGTGATCCTGACTGGATGGTGAAACGCCATCCAGCAGCCATTCTGTCATTTCTGGCCATAGACTTTGTGCAAAGCGCGAACGGAAAAAGCCAAGATGGCCGATTGGCTGGCCCTCGGTATCTGCTGGCGAATACCAGCGCTGCTCAATGGGTGCGTTCACGTGGTAGCTCAGAAAGTGATTCACTGCGCGCCGCGTACCCCATGGGTCATCCTCAAGCCCGACGGACAGAATGGGTGTTTTGACCTTGGCAATAAGGTCTGCAGCGTCAAGCTCGGCGTCATCAAAGAAATAGTTTTTCATCCGGCACCATCGCGCCCAATCACGAAAAACCGATCCGGGAATAGGCTCTCCATTCATCCAGCGCGGTGTGCTCGGTGTGAGATAAGAAACCGGCACGCCGACAATGTTCATGCGCGGCCAGACCCATTTATCATTAAGAAGATGCACTGCACCGGACATGGTTGCGACCATACCATAGCGGGTGAACTTGCCAGAGCATCCCGACACCCCCAGCGCTTGTCCACCGAAGGATTGGCCTATGCCAACCATTTCATGTCCCGGTGCTACAGCTTGTAAGCATTTCAGGGCAGCGGGGAAGTCCAGCTTGGCCCAATCCTTGAAACGGATTGCAGGCACTGCCTTGCGGGCACGGCGGGAAGCGGCGACGCCACGATAATCGTAAGTTAGAACCGCGCGTGCACCGTTGGCGAGGAGGTGCTTGGCAAAGGCGGAATAAAAGCCTTGCGGCACGGCGGTTGCCGATGAAATCAGCACAAGGGGCTTTCTGCCTTCGCCATGGAACAGCTGCCCACGAAGTGGGAAGCCGTCGCTGGCTGTAAAGGTGACTTCTTCAATCATCGGCCATTCCCTTTGACACAAAGCTCTACCGTCTGCGGCTCAGCAGAGCCGCAGTTTGTCATCCTCAATGATTGAGACTGTTTAGTCTCTCAATTCACGACGCAGGATTTTGCCGACATTGGTTTTCGGCAGTGCGTCACGGAATTCGACTTCGCGCGGACGCTTATAGTTGGTGAGGCGCTGGGCGCAGAAGGACTTCACATCTTCTTCCGTCAGGTTCGGGTCGCGGCGCACCACGTAGAGCTTCACCACCTCGCCTGAATGTTCGTTTGGAATGCCGACGGCTGCCGATTCCACGATGCCGGGATGTTCCGCAGCCACTTCTTCGATTTCATTCGGGTACACATTGAAGCCGGAAACGAGGATCATGTCCTTCTTGCGGTCCACAATCTTTGTGAAACCGTTTTCGTCCATGAAGCCCATGTCGCCGGTGCGGAAGAAGCCATCTGGCATGATAGCACGCGCGGTTTCATCTTCGCGGTTCCAATAGCCGACCATGACTTGTGGACCATGCACGCAAATCTCGCCGACCTCACCAAGCGCCAGATCTTTGCCGTCATCGTCGCGGATCGCCACATCTGTCGACGGCATTGGCAAGCCAATAGTGCCGCTGAATTCGGTCGCATCCAGTGCATTGGCAGAAGCAACCGGAGATGTTTCAGAAAGGCCGTAGCCTTCAGTGATGTGACAGCCGGTGAGTTCTTGCCATCGTTCAGCCACGGGGCGTTGCACGGCCATGCCGCCACCGAGTGTGAGAATAAGCGGCTTGAAGTTGAGCGCCTTGAAATCGTCGTTGTTCATCAAGCCGTTAAACAGGGTGTTGAGGCCAGGGAAGATATGGAACGGATATTTCTGCAGCTCTTTTACGAAGGCTGGAATGTCGCGTGGGTTCGGAATGAGAATATTGCGCGCGCCAAGTTTGATGCCGATCATCGCATTCACGGTGAGGGCGAAGATATGATAGAGCGGCAGGGCGCAGACGAAGTTGAGTTCCTTCGGCTTGCCTTTGTTCTGAAATGCGACGTCCATCCAGAGCTGCATCTGCTCGACATTGGCGAGAATATTGTTGTGGCTCAGCATTGCGCCTTTTGAAATGCCGGTTGTACCACCGGTATATTGCAGGAAGGCGAGATCCGAATTGTTGACTGGCACCGGATTAAAAGACTTGCTGCGCCCCTGCGTCAGCGCATCTTTAAAGCGCACATGGTCGGGAATGCTCCACTCTGGCACCAGCTTCTTCACCTTGCGCACCACCAGATTGATGATGTGGCCTTTCAACCCATGCATGTCACCCATCGAGGCGACGATGATGTTTGGCACGTGAATGGAAGCCAGCGACTTTTGGACAGTCGCGGCAAAGTTTTCGAGCACGATCAGCGCTTTGGCGCCAGAGTCATTTAATTGATGCTGAAGCTCGCGCGGTGTGTAAAGCGGATTGACATTCACGACGACGAGGCCCGCCCGCAGGATTGCCGTAATCGCAATCGGATACTGCAGGATATTGGGCATCATCACGGCAACGCGGTCACCTTTGACCAGTCCACGTGATTGAAGCCATGCAGCGAGGGCGCGCGAATTTTCGTCCAAATCCTTATAGGATAAGTCTTTGCCCATACAGGTAAAGGCCGGCTTGTCAGTAAACTGGCGGCACGCGGCGGAGATCATGTCGCCAATAGATGTGGCTTTGCTCAGATCGATCTCATGCGGCACTGATTTCGGGTAGGATTTCAGCCAAATCTTATCCGGTGTAGGCACAGTGGCTGTTGCCTTGTTCGACGTTGCTTTGCCCGATGTTGCTTTGGTTGATGTGGTTTTAGTTTCGGTTGCCTTTTTCGCCATGCCTTCTCCCCGGATTGCTCCGTCCTTTGTTTGAGTAGCAAGCCCGCCACCCTTCTCCCAATGCTGCCCGATCCAGAAAGACGGATAGGCGCGCTCCTCAGAAATTAATGTGGGCGACTTTCGTCGTAATCGCAAGAGTTACATTGACGTAAGCGTAAATTAAAAAGCTGTGCAGCGTCTTTCCCAACTTGTTGGGTTGGGTGGTGTGTAAACACAATAAACATCGCGTTTCGCTGAATCTCGCATTATTTTGCGGTGACAGGCCGATCGAGTTGTGGTGTCAGATAGATATCAGCTAACGGCGAATTTCTCGCTGCGCATAGACTGTATCATTGTTTTGATAGCCTTGCTGCCTGAACCGACCAGATCGAAGCTCCGCTCGCTTCTGAGCCATTCATTGAGGAGCCCACCCAGGACAGCGAGCAGGATTTGCGCCGCCGTGAAAGATGTCCACTCTCTGGAAAGTTCTCCGCGACGCTCCGCGACTTCAAGCAGTCCTATGAAAAGAGACAGAATGTTGGCGCGCGCTTCTTTCAAATGCTCAACGACCGGAGCGTTTTCGCCAACATACTCGCAGCGCTGGTGAATGATGGTGAAAACATTCTGCTGCCGTTCATTGGTAATGAAGAGTTCTATGGCCGTTAGGATCGACTGTTCAAGGACATAGAGAGGATTGGGGTGGTCACAGGCCGCCGCATGTAGCATAATCTCTTCATGTGGAAAGCGAGTGCGGCTGATAAGCGCTTGAAAAATGTCGAGTTTGTCGTGAAAATGGAAATAGATCGCACCTCGTGTCACACCGGCATGACCTGCTATTTGCATCAATGTGGACTGCGTTACGCCGCGTTCTAGAAAAACATGCTCGGCTGCCGTGAGAATGGCGTCACGTGTTTCCGCAGCCTCGGCTTTGGTCCTGCGCATTCGGGTTCTTTCGAAATTCCAAGGTGAAAAAATTCCAAAACCTCTTTGGGTTTTTACTTCACAATTGGGATAACTCATTCGTGATATGTAACATTAGGTGATTGACTATAACACGGTAATTCGTATTTACAAACATTCGTGTATGTTTATCCGGCCGCACCGTGCGACATCAAGGGCAACTCCCATTATGACCATGAACCGTTCTATTCGGCTTTTTGCGGCAGGAGCCGCATTTTTCATTATTGCAGGACAGTCTGTCTATGCGCAGGCTCCTGGAGGCGCTACGCCGCCGCCTCCACCTGTCACTGTCACAGAAATCAAGGCGCAGAACGTTTCCGTCCCTTATGAGTATGCCGCTCGCGTGAGCGCATATCGTGATGTTCAGGTGCGCGCTCGTGTCGGCGGCATTCTTTTGCACCGCAATTTCGTAGAGGGCACGGAAGTCAAAGCTGGCGACGTGCTTTTCGAGATTGACCCGGCACCTTACGAAGCAGAGCTTGCACGCGTTCAGGCGCAAGTAGCGCAGGCTGAAGCCCAGTATCAGCAGTCGATCCGTGATGCCGAACGTGCCGAACAGCTTGTTCAGCAGAGAGTGCAAAGCACGGCTGCCCGCGATACGGCTTTTGCGACCCGCGATCTCAATAAGGCGGCTGTTGCAGCAACCAAGGCACAGTTGCGGACGGCGGAGCTCAATCTGAGCTACACCAAAGTGACTGCCCCGATCAGCGGCATCACCAGCCTTGAACAGGTTTCTGAAGGCAGCCTCATCGGTACAGATTCGGCATCGAGCCTGTTGACTTCGATCACCCAGATCAATCCGGTCTACGTCAATTTCTCCTTCACCGACACGGAAGCCGCGGAAATCCGCAAGCTGCGTGAGGCGAGAGGGGCAACAGGTCAGGATGCCGATCGCCTGCGCATCAAGATTCTGTTTGGTGACGGACAGGCTTATGAGCATGAAGGCACAATCGACTTCACCTCGTCATCGCTTGATACCGAAACAGGCACGTTGGGTGCGCGCGCGGTCGTGGAAAACCCCGATCAGCGTCTGATCCCTGGCCAGTTTGTGCGAGCCGCCATTCTCGGCGTTACCATCGACAATGCAATTCTGGTTCCAAAAGCAGCATTGATGCAGAGCCCGCAGGGACAGTTCGTCTATGTTGTTAACAAAGACGATGTCGCAGAAGTTCGCCCCGTTACGATTTCGCGTGAACTTACTGACGCATGGCTCGTGAGCGACGGCTTGCAAGCTGGCGACCGCATCATTACCGAAGGCGTGATCAAAGCCGCTCCAGGCAAGACGGTTAAGCCGGTCGAAGCTTCGGCTGAAAAGGCTGCAGGTGATGCAGGGACAGAGGCTGGTAAAGAACAGGCGGCAGACAAGAAATGAATAGATTCTTCGTCGACCGCCCGGTTTTCGCGGCGGTTATCTCTATCGTCATTGTGCTGGCGGGCCTCATCTCGATGCGGATCCTGCCGATTGCACAATATCCCGAGCTGACGCCGCCACAGGTTGTCGTCAGTGCGACCTATCCGGGTGCAAGTGCTGAAACGGTGACGCAAACCGTTGCAGCACCGCTTGAGCAGCAGATCAACGGCGTCGAGAACATGCTTTATATGCAGTCCTCAAGCCTTGGCAGCGGCACTATGCAGCTGACCGTGACCTTTGCTCTTGGCACTGATCCGGATCAGGCGACCATCAACGTCAACAACCGCGTACAGCGTGCAACATCGTCCCTGCCGCAGGAAGTGCAACGTCTGGGCGTTACCGTCGACAAACGTTCGAGCACAATTCTCGGCATGGTGGCGATGTTCTCCACCACTGACCGTTACGATCGTACCTATGTCGGTAACTATGCGCTTCTGAACGTCATTGACGATCTCAAGCGTCTTACGGGCGTGGGTGATGTTCAGCTTCTCGGCAACATTGATTATTCGATGCGTGTCTGGCTGCGTCCTGACAAACTAGCACAATATAATCTAACGCCTTCGGACGTTCAGACGGCTATTCAGGAGCAAAACGCGCAGTTTGCAGCGGGTCGTTTTGGCGATCAGCCTGACCCGCAGGCGGGGCCGTTCACCTATACTGCGACAACGCAGGGTCGTTTGCCTGACGCATCAGCATTTGAGAACATCATTCTTCGTTCCGACAAAAATGCTGCAACGCTGAAGCTTAAGGATGTGGCGCGTGTTGAACTGGGGACAGAAAGCTATCTCGTCGACAGTGCTCTGAATGGCACGCCGGCGGTTCCGATTGCGATCTATCTGCAGCCGGGCGCCAACGCTTTGAACACGATGGAGCTCATTCAGAGCCGCATGGCGGAACTGAAGACGAGTTTCCCTGAAGGCATCGATTATTCGGTTCCATTCGATACGACCAAGTTCATTAAGGTCTCGGTCGAGGAAGTGGTCCATACCTTCATCGAGGCGATTATCCTCGTGGTTCTTGTGGTCTTTATCTTCCTTCAGAACTGGCGCGCGACCCTTATTCCGGTCATCGCGGTTCCGATCTCGATCATCGGTACGTTCGCAGGCATGTATGTGCTTGGTTTCTCCATCAACCTGTTGACATTGTTTGGTCTGGTGCTGGCCATCGGTATCGTGGTTGATGACGCCATCGTGGTGTTGGAAAACGTCGAACGTATTATGACAACCGAGAAACTGCCGCCGCGCGAAGCTGCCATCAAGGCAATGAGCGAAGTGACAGGGCCGGTTATCGCGATTGTTCTGGTGCTCTGCGCCGTGTTCATACCGGTCGCTTTCATGGGCGGTCTGGTCGGCGAAATGTATAAGCAGTTCGCTGTTACGATTGCGATTTCGGTAACGATCTCCGGCATCGTGGCCTTGACGCTGACGCCCGCCTTGTGCGCGCTGATCTTGAAGCCTGGCCATCATGAGCCAATGCTGCCGTTCCGCATCTTCAATCGCTTCTTCGATAGTCTGACGCGCGGTTATACCAATGGTGTGCGGTTCTTCCTGAAACGCGCTGCTATCGGTTTGCTGATTTTCGCCGGTCTGTTGGGCGGTACATACTATCTCTTCGAGAAGGTGCCGAGTTCGCTCCTGCCGGATGAAGATCAGGGCTTCCTGTTCAGTGTGGCTATCCTGCCACCAGCAGCTTCGCTGGAGCGCACGTCTGCAGTGCTTCATGAGGCCAGCAGCAATATCCGCAAGCATCCTGCTGTCGAAAGTGTGTTTGAAGTCTCCGGCTTCGATCTGCTCTCGGGTGGTCTGAAGACCAGTGCGGGTACAATGTTCATTATGCTCAAGGACTGGAAAGAACGCACGACGCCAGATCTCGACGCGCGTAATCTGCCCGGTGCTATCATGGGCATGAATGCGGGCATTCAGGATGGTATGGTTCTGGCATTTAATCCGCCTCCGATCATGGGTCTCAGCACCACAGGTGGTTTTGAACTTTACGTGCAGGATCGTACTGGTGGCGGTGTTGAATCGCTGACCAATGCGACCAAACTTCTGACAGATGCTGCGGCCAAGCGCCCGGAACTGACAGGTGTACGTACGACATTCGATCCAAATGTTCCGCAGTACGACATCCAGCTTGACCGTGAAAAAGCCAAGGCGATGGGTGTGCCGATCAACTCGGTATTCACCGCCATGCAGGCGACCTTCGGTAGCGTTTATGTCAACGACTTCACGCTCTATGGGCGCAACTATCAGGTCAATCTGCAGTCGGAAGCCGAGTTCCGTCGTGATCCGAGCGATCTCAAGCATGTGTTTGTGCGCGCCAATTCTGGCAGCATGATCCCGCTGAGCGCACTGGTGACGGTAAAGCGTGTTGTCGGTCCTGATCAGCTCGAACGGTTCAATGCGTTCAATGCTGCAAAGGTTACCGGTAATCCAGCGCCGGGCTACACATCGGGTGACTCGATCAAGGCGATGCAGGAAGTGGCTGCTGAAGTGCTCCCGCAGGGCTATCAGATTGCCTGGACGGGCTCTGCCTATCAGGAAGTCACGACAAGCGGTAGCGGCAGTCAGGCTATGATCTTCGGTTTGATCATGGTGTTCCTGATCCTTGCTGCTCAGTATGAACGCTGGAGCCTGCCGCTGGCTGTTATCACGGCTGTACCATTCGCTATCTTCGGTGCGCTGCTCGCCACCGATCTGCGCGGCCTGACCAACGACGTCTATTTCCAGATTGGTCTGGTGACGCTCATAGGTCTTGCGGCAAAGAACGCGATTTTGATCGTGGAGTTTGCGGTGCTGCAACGTGAAGAGGGCAAGTCGGCTATTGAGGCTGCTGCTGAAGCTGCACGCCTGCGCTTCCGCCCAATTGTGATGACGTCATTGGCGTTCATCCTTGGTGTGGTTCCGCTGGCAATCAGCTCCGGTGCAGGTTCTGCAAGTCGTCACTCGATCGGCACGGGCGTTATCGGTGGTATGTTGGCTGCGACCTTTATCGCAACCTTCTTCATCCCGATGTTCTACAGCCTGATTGCCCGCAAGCCGCCGAAGAAGCGTCCTGACGATGTGGCTGCCACTCCAGCCCCGGTGCAGACTGCTCCGGGCGAGGAAAATGGCCCGGCGCACTAGAGCATAATTCCTTAAACTTGGTTCAGTTTAAGGTAAAATTATGCGCTCATTTTAGAATGTTAGAGCGTCGTGCGCCCGAGTGGGCTCACGACGCTCTAATACAGTGCCCGGCGCAGCCTCCTCGGATGCGCCTGATGGTTACAGCGGTTCCGGCTAATATTGAATCGTAGGAACCGCTGTAACTATTTGTTTTTACGCATTTCCGAACGCAAAACCTGTTTCCACTTTTGCTGGAAATGCTTTAAGATCGAAAAAGAAAAGCCCCGCTCTCAGGCGGGGCTTTTTGTTGAACTTATTGCATATTACGGCATAGTTTAAACTGTTAGAGCGTCCTTTGTATGCCCATTAGGGTACACGTCTCTCTAAGACAGCATGCGGTGCGTCTATGGACGCTTACGCAAGTATGGATCGCGCTTATGAGCAAGCCCCTCGGGGCGCTGTCCATACCTTCCCGTCACGCTCCGCACAATCCATCAATGGCCGTAACCTGGCGTCTCGGCTCTATTGGCGAGCTTGCCTGACCTTTTTAGAAATGCGTCATTATGCTTTGAGCGATGGCCCAAAGAATGATTGCCGCAGGAACTGTTAGGCACGCCAGAAAGATCCCGAAGAACACATAGGTTGCTTCATTCGGTGACCGTTGGGTCTGTGCAGGAGTCTTGTGCCAATGAGTGCTAATGCCTTGGTACATGTATAATTCCTCCTAATCCTCGACTTTGATTATCGATCAAAAGAAGAAATCTTCAAGCTTAAATAAATAACTGGAATTATTGGCAAAATATGATAAAAGCGACACGAAAGTTACGAGAATACGAGCGATAATACGCCGGTGATTTTCAAAAAATCCCACCCAATATTCTGATTTCAAATAATTTTACTTATATACTGTAAGTATCGAATAATCGGAAGTTTCAAAAAACACTGAAAATTAGGCTCTGCGTGTGCACTGAGGTGCGACAAAATGGCACGAAATTAGCTCGTGTTCAGACCAGTTTTGGCTTTGGCTAAGGTGCTTTTTTCGATCAAGCAGCTTAGAGCGTGTTTCGATCTGATTGAATCAGATCGGCGCTCTAATTATCTGTTTTAACGCGCATCTTTGTCCGAAAACCGTTTCACACTTTTCGGGATGCGCTCTAATTTAAAGCGTTTCCAGCAAAAGTGGGAACCGGTTTTGCGTTCGAAAATGCGTAAAAACAAATAGTTACAGCGGTTACAACGATTCAATATTCACTGGAGCCGCTTTAAGTTTGTGGCTGAACGGCGCATTCAACGCGAGTCAGGCGTGAGTGGTTCCAATTAAAACTGAGCTGTCGAACACTCTAATAAAAGCTGTTTGGAAAATAACGCAGATACAGCTCAGTAAGTTTGCCCTGCTGCTGCAGTGATTGAAGCGCATTGTTAAAAGCGCTCGCCAGCGACGCATTTTTCGGTGCCACGGCTATGCTCAGGCCGGGACCGAGATATTGTGGCGCGAGGTAAGGCCCGTCAACAAAGCTGCAGCAGTCATTGACTTGATCACTCTCCAACCAGAATGACAGGGCCATTCCGTCATCAAATGCTGCATCCACTTCGCCTTTTTGCAATGCGGCCAGCAGTGCGGCGCGATCTGGATAGGGTTTGGCGACGGCCTGCGGGAAATAAGATTTCAGAACCTGCTCATGTGCCGTTCCTGCAATGACACCAACATTCTTACCGCGCAGTGCGATAGAAGCGGGCTCCGAGAAACGATTTGCTTTGATTGCCACGAAGCGTGCAGGAAGACGCATATAAGCGCGGGTGAAGACAAACTTTTCCCGGTTTTGCGCATTGGCACTTAAACCAGCGATGATCGCTTCTGCATCGCCACTTTCAAGTCTGGTTTCAAGCTCGTTCCACGGCACAGCTTCTATCTGACATATGTCACTCAATCCCATTTGGCTGCAAAGCGCCTTGGCGAGATCGACATTATAACCGGAAAGCTGGCCAGCGTCATTCAACGCATTAAAGGGCGGAAAGTCGAGCGTGGTTACAAAGCGAAGTCTGTTGAGGCCCTGCAAAGACGGTAAAGCCAGCCTTTCCTTCTGATTGAAGAAGTCAGGTGCCTTGGGTGCGGGTTGCGCGCTGGAGGGGAGGCTGTTCAAAAGCCAAAAAGCTGCGACCGCTATGCTCAAAAGGTGCCGTTTCATCGATGCTTTATGTAAGCAATATCTTATAATTTCACGTTAATAGAGTGGGTGTGGAAAACTATGCAATGATTTTGAATGGGTTGGCACATAAGGACGCAAAAGCAAAATAACTTCCATGGACGACGAATAATTCTGTTTCTATTTTAAATAGAATGAAATAAATATAAATATGTGGGGTTATTTAATAAATACATAAATTAGTTAAATAAATAAACCACATTATGCGTTGAAATAAATATTAGTAATAATTGAAAATAATACAGTAGTAGTGCGGGGGTACTATGAGTAACGGATCGATTGCGTTCGATCTGGGGATATGCACTGCCATATCCGCCAGATTGGAACGCCGCGGCGTGCCGCGTGATTGCCTGAAGCACGCATACGAAGCGGCTATCATAAACGGGACAAGTTTCTGCGATGAAGTCGGACATCAGCCGGGTGTTTCAGAAGAGATGCTCTTTGAAGCGATAGCCGATTATCTTGAGCTGGCATTTACAGAAGAGGTTCTATCGTCCCGGATTTTTGTCACAGGCGAAGAAACGTCGGCCATTTTCACTGAGCCTGGCCAGCTTATGGTGCTCGGTAGAGATGGCACGTCCTATCTCTATCTAGCGCCAACCGAAAAAGGTATCGCGAAATTGCGAGATCATATTCGACAGTCGCCGGACCTGCGGGATCGGATCAGGATTTGCACCCCTTCCTTCATCAAAAGAATTCTGCGTCAGCGTCATCAGAAAGATCTGATTGCACGCGCCCATGCGATGACGCCGCAGCTTTTTTCTGCTTCCCGTGTTCTCGAGACGCCTCAGGCGTTCATCATAGCGATGGGGCTTTATGCGTTCATTGCCAGTATCGTGAACTGGCCGACAGAAACTATTCTGGCCTTACATGTCTGCCTGACATTGTTCTTTTTCGGCTGTGTGCTTATTCGTCTTTTTGCAGCGGTTGGTAGCCGACGCTTGCGCTTTCCTGAGATCATGCCTTTCAAACGACGTGACTTGCCGGTTTATTCCGTTCTTGTGCCTCTCTATCGCGAACAGGCCGTGGTCGGGCAGTTGTTAGCCTCGCTTGAACGGCTCAATTGGCCGCGCAGCAAGCTGGATATCAAGCTCGTGTGTGAGAAGGACGATTTCGATACGATTGCCGAGATCAGAGGGCGGACGCTGCCTTCCAATTACGAACTGGTTCTCGTGCCGTCAGGCGGGCCGCGCACCAAGCCCAAGGCGTTAAACTACGCGCTGCAATTTGCGCGTGGAGAAATTATCGCGATTTTTGATGCGGAAGATCGCCCGCACCCTGACCAGTTGCTTGAGGCATGGCAGGCATTCCAGCGTGGTGGCAAGCAACTTGCCTGCGTTCAGGCACCACTCATTATCGGAAATTTCCGCCAGAATTTGCTGACGCGTATGTTCGCGTTTGAATATGCCACTTTGTTCCGGGGGCCTGCTGCCATGGCTCGCCTCACAGGGCCTTGTTATTCCGTTGGGCGGCACTTCCAATCATTTTCGCCGGTCCTGTCTCGATCAGGTTGGCGGGTGGGACGCCTATAATGTGACGGAGGACGCTGACCTTGGTATGCGGCTTGCCCGTTTCGGTTATGGTATCGATGTTATCACCCGGGGCACTGTTGAAGATGCGCCGGTGGATTATTCTGTCTGGCACAAACAGCGGACGCGCTGGATCAAGGGCTGGATGCAGACATGGCTTGTTCATGGCCGAAATCCTTACACAACCTGGCGTGAGCTCGGCTGGTGGCGCTTCGTGGTCAACCAGATTTATACGCTCGGCATTATCGGTTCAGCGCTTCTGCATCCATTTATGCTTATGACGGTTGCAGTGCTGGTTGCGATGATGGCTTTCGGGCCGCTCGGCTCCGAAAATCTGTGGCTGCTGCGCATTGATCTCGTCAACATCATGCTGGCTTATCTGAGCTTTTATGTGCTTGGTTCTAAGACGATGGAACCGACGGAATTGAGTGGCTACGCCTATATTCTGGCCATACCTGCCTATTGGGTTCTGATCTCCATTTCGGCCTGGCGCGCGCTGTGGCAGCTGGTGCGAAAGCCGCATTTGTGGGAGAAAACTCCGCACCAGCCAAGTGTGTTCTATTTGTTGGAGGATGAAGGGGTAGCTGTTTTGGATGCGAGGAATTCAGCCCCGCGTCCGATAATGGATTGATCTTCGGGACCAATGGCTTCCAGATCCCGGCCTTCATAGGGCAATGTGAGCAAAACGCGCCGGATTGCAGCCAGTCTGGCGCGTCGCTTATCATTGGAGCGGATGATCGTCCATGGCGCATAGCCTGTATCGGTGCGCTCCAGCATCGTGTGCAAAGCTGCTGAATAATCATCCCAGCGTGAAATGCCTGCCACATCCATGGGTGAGAACTTCCAGTTCTTGAGCGGGCTGTGGCGGCGTTCATGGAAGCGCTTGAGCTGCATTTCCTGACCAATATCAAGCCAGAACTTGAACAGGTGAATACCTTCGGTGACAACCATGCGCTCGAAATCCGGTGTTTCTGTCAGAAATGTTTCAAGCTGTTCCGGTGTGCAGAACTGCATGACGCGCTCGACACCGGCACGATTATACCAGGAGCGGTCAAAGGTAACAAACTCGCCGGTCGTTGGGAAAAGCTGCACATAGCGCTGAAAATACCACTGACCACGTTCGGTTTCGGTTGGCTTGGGTAGCGCGACGTTGCGCGCAGTACGTGGGTTCATGAACTGACGGATTGTGAAGATCGTACCGCCTTTGCCTGCGGCATCGCGCCCTTCAAACACCGAAATGACGCGCCCGCCCGTGCCTTGCAGCCAGTACTGCATCTTGACGAGTTCGATTTGAAGACGCTCCAGCGTTTCCTCATATTCCTTCGTTTTCATTTTTTCCGTATAGGGATAGCCACCGGACTGAAGAGCCTGATCATCTATCCAATCGGGAAGCTTTGGATCATTGATATCGAACTTGTGCGTCTCACCATCGATTTTGATCTTCAAGGGCTTATCGGCGGATTTGGAATTGTCCTTTTCTGCTTTCTTTTTGTTAGCTGTCTTTGAACTGTCACCCACGGCAAGCTCCTTTGGTTTATAGAAAAGCACGCTTCGAAAAGTGCCCACATAGCATTATGCATGATATGGGCTGTTTATAAGCCGCGTAAAGGATGGTTTGTTCCCGAAGGAACAATAGCCTGCGTCAGGTCAATTGCTTGCGCGGTGCATTAAGTGAGAGATGTCAGAATGAGTGAAAACAGCAACCAGCCTTCGACCGGTTCCGAGCCAGAAGAAACCCTCTTCGCTCCGCTTCTCCGGGTCAAAGGCGTGCTCATTGCCAGCATGGTACTGGTAGTCTGCATCATGGTGCTGGAATTGCCGCTATGGTTCCGTATCGCTCTGATGGTTTTGATCATTATAGGTGCCATCTGGGTTGCGAGTGCAACGCGCGAAGATGCCATTGAGGACAAGCCGCAGGGCGTCCATACAACCAATGAAATGGCGGATGTTTCGGGAGAACGGCTGGCTGAACTGCTGACCGATCCGATGATCGTCTTCGATCAACGTGGAACTGTGCTTTTTACCAATGCCGCTGCTGTTGATGCATTCCAGTCTCTTGAAAAGGACACTGGCCTTTATCTGCGTTTTCGTGCACCGGAAATGCATGCGCTTATCCAGGGTGTGATTGCAGACGGTGAACCACGTAGCATCGACTATTTCGAGCGCGTGCCGATTGACCGTTGGTACAAAGCGATGGTCAAGGCGTTGCGTGATGCCGATGGTAGGCCAGAGCTTTTTGTTCTTCTTTTCCGCGATCAGAGCGAAACGCGGCGTATCGACCGTATGCGGTCGGACTTCATTGCCAATGCCAGCCACGAACTGCGCACGCCACTTGCTTCGCTGCTGGGCTTTATCGAAACTCTGCAGGGTCCGGCCCGCAACGATGCAGCAGCACGCGACAGGTTTCTCGGCATCATGCAGAAACAGGCCGAACGCATGTCACGCTTGATCGATGATCTCCTGTCGCTATCACGGCTCGAGATGCGAGCGCATCTGTCAGTGAATGAATGCGTGGATATGACCGCTGTGCTCAACCATGTAGCAGATACGCTGAGCCCGCTGGCTGCTGGATTAGACGTCACGATCGAACGCCATCTGCCGGATCGTCCAGTCAATGTGACGGGTACACGCGATGAACTGATTCAGGTGTTCCAGAATCTGGTTGAGAATGCCTGTAAATATGGGCAGGGCGGTAAGCGTGTTATTCTGAAGCTGGATGAAGAAAACAACGGCGGCGCATCCGAGGCTGTGGCTTCCATACAGGATTTTGGTCCGGGCATCGCCGCTGAACATCTACCGCGCCTTACAGAGCGCTTCTATCGCATCGACGTCGAAACCAGCCGTGCACAGAAGGGGACAGGTTTGGGGCTTGCCATCGTAAAGCACATTCTGGCGCGCCATCGCGGACGACTGGTTGTACGTTCGCAGCTTGGTGAAGGTTCAACCTTCCTGGTGCGCCTGCCTAAGCGGGCTTGAACGAGAGCAAATCCCGAAAAATGGGAATGGGTTTGGAATAAATACATGCGTTAAAGCAGGCAGTGAGACGTATTTCTAACGATTCATCGTAAACAGAAAATGCTCTAAGACTTCTGCAAACAAAAGCCCCGGTAGCGTTTTCGCTCCGGGGCTTAGATTTTTCCGATTTGGCCGATCGTTCAGCGCGCGCGGCGACGTTCTGCCGTCGGCTGGAAAGCCAGTTTCGAATGATATCCGCAATATGGGCTGGATTCACCGGATTCACTGCCGCAGAAGTGGAAATCTTCATTGAGCGGATCGCCGATTGGCCACTTGCAGGTGCGTTCGCTAAGCTGCAGCAAGGTCAGCTTGCGGGAAATAGGTACAACAACGTCCGAAGTTGGTCTTACGACCCGTTCAGTCACTGCATCAGCCACATATTCCATCTGAAGTGCGGTTGCACCGACGGTCTGCGTAACGGTTGCCGTGCGGATGGTCGTGGTCGTCTGAGGACGGCTGCCGCCGCCATTGGTCTGGGTTGCAGCGGGACGTGGAGTGGCTGCAACAGTATTAACTTTTTTGCTGCGAGGAGCAGCCGTGGTGGTTTTGCCACGGCCCGAAAGCTTCAAACGATGCACTTTGCCGATCACTGCATTGCGGCTCACGCCGCCAAGCTGTGCTGCGATCTGGCTTGCACTCAAGCCCTCGTTCCATAATTTCTTCAGCAGTTCGACGCGCTCATCTGTCCAGTTCATCGCCCTGGGCTCC
>Ga0308157_10003060_pt1 | contig 25367 bp, 27 predicted proteins | sample PhyBR1_FD_201035 | JGI IMG/M metagenome (GOLD analysis project Ga0308157, IMG submission 201035) | Phyllosphere microbial communities from UC Gill Tract Community Farm, Albany, California, United States - DLSLB.R1 | ecosystem: Host-associated > Plants > Phyllosphere > Unclassified | place: USA...
TCCCCGCCGCGTGGTGCGAGGTGCACCATGTGAACGAACATTCGCGCGGCGGGCCGACGCACACCGACAACGGCGTGCTGCTCTGCTGGAGCCATCACCATAATCTCGACCGCTCCGAGTGGCAGATCGAGATGCGCGACGGCATCCCCTACGTGAAGGCGCCGAGCTGGATCGACAGGCGGAGGATCTTCCGACCGGTGCGAGGGCGCGGTGCCGAGCGAGAACGCATCCGCAGGAAGCGGCGTGAGCAGACCGCCTCCCGCCGGGCGGCACCGGCTCTCGAGCGCTGACTGCGGGGCTCTTCCGTGCCCCGAGCACGAAAACGGGCCGCCGGGGTGCAGATCCTGCCCCGGCGGCCCTCTCGTACGGTCGAGTGTTACTCGTTCCCGATCTTGCCGTCGATCGTGTTGCGGATGTCGGAGGCCTTGTCGGCGTACTTGCCGTCGCCCACCTTGCCCGCGAGATCTTCGGCCCTGTCGAGAGCCGAGTCGCTGATCTCCTCGGCCTTGTCTGACTTCAGCGCGTCTTTTGCTTTGTTGACCAGATCATCGAACCCCATAGGCAGCCTCCCGTGTCGGATGCGAGGCGGTGCGAGCGCACCGCTGGCACTAGTGTGCGCCAGGACCGCCGCGGTTGTCCAGAGATCAGGCGGATCAGCGCAGCGACGTGTGGCGCTCGACTGAGCGCGCACCCCACCATGCGAACAGGCACGAGGCGGCGACACTGACCAGAAGGATGCCGAGCCCGAAGATCTCCGGCGCATCGCTCGACGTGCGGCCGACGATCTCGTCGGCGAAGGTCCGGAACATGCCCTCCGCAACGATGGAGCCCGCGCTCGGCCCGGTGAGCTGCACACCCAGCGGAACGAACAGCATCGCCGCGAAGCCGGTGACCGTGACGACGACGTACATGAGCACGGCACCGATGACCGGCGCGCCGAAGCCCAGGTGGTTGAAACGTGCCCGTGCACCGACCGACATGAGGCCTGCGCCGACGATCACGAGGTAGACCACCTGCAGCAGCAGCGATCCGGCGACCAGCGAGAGCATCGCCGCATCGAGCATGTCGAGGCCGGACCGCAGGAACTCGACGACGCCCTGGTCGGTCGAGATCGCGAAGGCGGCCGCGCAGGCGACGAGTGAGATCGCCGTCACGGCGAGAGCCGCGACGGCCGCGACGAGCCCGTAGAGCACCTTGGCGGCGAACAGCGCGCGTCCGCCCACGGGCAGCGCCATGGTGAAGTAGCCCTCGCGACCGTACATCGTGCGCCAGTAGTTCTCGGCCAGCAGACCGAGCACGACGGGCGTGATGAGGACCGACGCGATGATCGCGATCACCAGGGCGAAGCCCCCGAGCACCGGCACCTTCAGGACGGCGAGAACGAGCGTCACCGCGGTGACGAGCAGCAGGATGCCGACGGTTGTGGCGAGGGCCTTCCACGTCGCGCGGAATTCCTGGGCGAAGATCGTGCCGATCATGATGCGTACACCTTCCGGAAGAGGGAATCGAGGCCCATGCCATGCTCATCGCGCAGGTCGTCTGCCGTGCCGCTCAGCAGCACCGATCCGTCCTTCAGGAACACGACCGCGTCGACGATCTGTTCGACGTCCTGGATGAGGTGCGTCGACACGAGCAGCAGCGAGTCGTCGTCGAAGTTCTGCAGGATCCCGCGCATGATCACGTCGCGCGAAGCCGGATCGACGCCCGAGATCGGTTCGTCGAGCAGGTACACGCGCGCACGGCGCGACATGGCGAGCGAGATCTGCAGCTTCTCGCGCATGCCCTTCGACATCTCTTTGAGGGTGCGATCCCACGGCAGTTTGAAGAAGTCGACCATCGCTCGAGCCTTCGCGACGTCGAAGTCGGCGAAGAATCGTTCGAACAGGGCTATGGAGTCGCCCGGCCGGTGCGAGTCGGGAAGGAACGAGGCATCGGGGAGGAACGACACGAGCGCTTTCGACTCGGCGCCGGGCGTGTGACCCGCGATGCGCACGGTGCCGGTCCAGTCGCCGAGCACGCCCGCGAGGATCTTGAGGAGAGTGGTCTTGCCCGAGCCGTTGTCGCCCATCAGGCCGACGATCCGGCCCTCGGGGAGGGCGAAGCTCAGTTCGTGCAGCGCGGGGCGCCCGCGATAGGCCTTGGAGAGGTTCGTGACCTCCACAGCGTGAGTGGTCATCAGTCGTCCTTTCGTGCGTTCCAGCGCTTTTCCAGCAGGCGCGTCGCTTCCGCGAGGCTCATGCCGAGCCCTCGGGCGGCGGTCGCGAAGCCGTCGGCGGTCGTGGCCGCGAGGGCCGCGCGCGCCTCGCGGATCGCGGCCAGGTCCTGGGTGACGAACCGCCCGGCGGTGCGTTCGGTCGTAGTCAGGCCGAGCCGGTCGACCTCGGCGAGCGACTTCTGAACGGTGTTGGGATTCACGCCGAGTTCGAGCGCGAGCTCGCGCACAGCGGGAACCTTCTCGCCCGAGAGCCAGTCGCCGACGGCGATGCGGCGCCGGAACTCGTCGACGAGCTGCGCCCAGATCGGCCGAGAATCATCGATCTGCATGCGCGGATCCCTTTCGGTCGGGTGCTCGGCTTGTTCTGTATGAGTGTATTACGACACTAGTACAAGCACAAGCGGCCGGGCGAGCACCTCGACGGCGTGATGCGGCAGTCGGTCACATTTACAGGAAAGGGAATGCGACGATTGACGTATGTCCGGTGAGCTCCTCATCCTGATCCTCGTGGTCGTTACAGCGATCGCATTCGACTTCACCAATGGATTCCACGACACCGGCAACGCGATGGCCACGTCCATCGCCACCGGCGCGCTGAAGCCGAAGGCGGCTGTCACGATCTCGGCGGTGCTCAACCTCGTGGGGGCTTTCCTCTCGGTGGAGGTCGCGGCGACGATCACCAAGGACGTGCTGAAGATTCAGACCGACTCGGGCGATCTCGTGGCGGGACTGAATCCGCAGACGGCGATGATGATCATCTTCGCCGGACTCGTGGGCGGCATCCTGTGGAACCTGCTGACGTGGCTGCTCGGCTTGCCGTCGTCGTCGTCGCATGCGCTGTTCGGCGGCCTGATCGGCGCCGGCCTCGCCGGCATCGGCTTCTCCGGCGTCAACTGGGGCGGCATTATGTCGAAGATCATCGTTCCGGCCTTCATGTCGCCCGTCATCGCCTGCGCGATCGCGGCGATCGGTACGTGGTGCGTGTACCGCCTCACGCGGCGCGTCGCGTCGAAGCGGCGCGAGACCGGGTTCCGCTGGGGGCAGATCGGGACCGCATCGCTCGTGTCGCTCGCTCATGGAACCGGCGACGCGCAGAAGACGATGGGCGTCATCGCCCTCGCGCTGATCGCGCACGGGTCCCTGACGACGGCCGGCATCGAGGAGAACGGGCTGCCGGTCTGGATCATCGTCGTGTGCGGTCTCGCGATCGCGCTCGGGACCTACCTCGGCGGATGGCGCATCATCCGCACTCTCGGCAAGGGCCTCGTCGAGATCGATTCGCCGCAGGGAATGGCGGCCGAGGCGTCATCCGCAGCGATCATCCTCACCTCGTCGTCGATGGGCATGGCGCTGTCGACGACGCACGTCGCCACCGGATCCATTCTCGGATCGGGTGTGGGCAGGCCCGGTGCGGCCGTGCGGTGGGGCGTAGCCGGACGCATGGCCTCGGCCTGGCTCATCACGATCCCGGCTGCGGGTAGTGTCGGAGCCCTGTGCTTCTTCCTCGAGCACCTGATCGGCGGGCTCCCGGGCGCGCTCGTGGTATTCGGCCTGCTGGTCGCCGCGGCGACGTACATGTACGTGCACAGCCGCCGCCAGAAGGTCGACGCGTCGAACGTCAACGCCGACTGGGACGAGGGCGCGAGCCCGCGGCGTTCGGACAGCGCGGCCGCCGCCAACTGAGGCCACTTGACGGAGAATGATCATGAGCATTGATTTCATCGAGATCGGCCTGGCCGCCCTGCGCGTGCTGGGACTCGGACTGCTGTTCGGGGCCGGGCTGCCGGCGCTCTTCGCGCTCGGCATGAAGCTCCACGCAGCGGGCGCGGGCGTTGACGAGGACGGCGCGACTGCGCGGCGCAATCCGTTCGCGGCCGCGGGCGCCTACGCGCTGTATGCGGTCGTGATCGCTGCCGTGATCGCAGGCGTCCTCTTTGTGACGCGACAATCGCTGCAGCACTACTTCGGCCTGACGTTGTTTGGAGTCTGACATGGCAGAGAACATCATCAGCGCGGTCCTCAACTGGTTGCGCGCCGGATACCCCGAGGGGATCCCGCCGAAGGACTCGTTCCCGCTCATCGCGCTGCTGCGACGCACCCTGATCGACGAGGACTATGAGGCGATCGTCGCGCAGCTCGCCGCCGACGAGGCGAAGAAGATCCGGGTGCGCCACATTCGCAGCGCGATCGAGCGCGCGACGTCAGAGGACCCGGCGGAGGAGGACGTGCGCGAGGTCGCTGCGCGGCTCGCCGCGGGAGGCTGGCCGCTGAGCGGCAAGGCGATGCGGTTGGCCGAGGAGATCGAGCCCGACGTGACAGAGAGCGGATCGGCAGACGCGGCGTCGAGCAAGGGCCCGGCGGAGGAGCGATAGCTCACGGATTCGGGCACGCCCGGCGCGTCACTTGCCGATCGGCTCACCCCACGAGTCGACCGACTCGCGCGTATCGACGACGTATGCCTGGGGGTGGTCCGGCAGGTAGCGCACGACGAGCGCGTCGGTTCCCGATGCCGATGCATTGCGGTCCGGGTATGTGACGGGCGAGAAGAACGGCAGATCGAGTGTGTAGCGGGTTCCGTCCTCGGCATCGAACGTGACGGTTTCGAATGATGCGAACTCATCGTCGACGATCGTGTCGGCGCGGACCCCGTGATCGTAGATGTAGCCGCGCGTGACGGGACCGAAGATGAGGCTCGCGATCGCGATGGCGAGCCCGGAGAGCACGAAGAGTGCGAGCACGAAGAAGAACCAGCTCCGTGCTTGCGCGGCGATACGTGAGCCGAGCGAGAACTCAGGTTCCTGCAATCCGCGCTCGATCCGCAGCTGCTCGAGTCGCGATCGCGACGGACCGCGCCGGCGTGCGGCACCGATCAGCCCCATAGCGCTGAAGGCTCCGAGGAAGACCATCTCGTATGCGTGAGTGGCGGGGAAGTTGGCCAGCCACACGATCGTGTCCATGATGTTCACGCGAGGCCCTCCTGTCGCTGAATCGTCATATGCACCCGTTCGGGATGCGCGGGTTCGTACATGGCGAAAACCGGGGAACCCACCTGCACGTTCGCGAGCGCAGCGGGGTGCACGAACACCGCGGAGTCGGCCTCGAACTGCGGCGAGCCGTCGGCGGGCATGACGAGCAGCCGCGTGACGATCTCGACCTGCCCCTCCTTCTGCACACCGGTCGGCCGCAGAGCGAGCACGCTCGCCGGCTGCGAGACGCCCTTCGTCCGCGCTCCGATCAGCTCCTCCGCGATCAGACCATGCGCGATCCGCCAGCGCAGCATCATCTGCTCGACCTCGGGCGACTCCGGATCCGCCAGCGAGATGCGATCGGGGGCGCCCGGCGGGAACTCGACGGCGAGCAGTCCGCCCGGCTGCACACCGACGACCTCCGGCGCGGTCAGCAGCTCGGTGATGCTCGAGACGAACGGGTCGCCCGTGACAGGCTGCACGTCTAGGAAGATCTCGTACTGCGGCACGTCGTTGATGGTCGTGCCGGTGCGGCGGACTTCGATCACGGACGCGAGGGCGAGCTCCCGCGAGCCCGACCCGGCGCCGCGCCTGCGTGTCACGATGCTTGCCGAGAACGATCCGATCGTCAGGAGGATTCCCCATGCCACGCCCGCCAGGAGAAAGGAGACATCGACAGATCCGGTGATGTTCGGTATTGGCAGGATCGAGGCGGTCTGATCCGTGCCTGTCAGTTTCTCGACGACGCGGATGAGGAGAAACGCGCTGAGCAGCAGCCAGATGATGCGCGGGATCCAGATGAACATGCGTTGAGCCTATGGCTGCGCCGCCGCTCCCGGTGCCGGGTTCTCGACCCGGTCCCGCGGCGCCCGCATGAGGCTGCCATCATCGTGCGCGTGACAGGATAAGGACATGGGTCAGCAGAAGAAGCCGCGAACGCAGTACGTCTTCGAGGTCGTCGGGACCGAGGCTGTCTCGCCGCAGCTGATGCGCGTGTGGTTCAGCTGCTCAGACTTCGACGGTTTCGCCGCCGCGGCGGCGGAGCGGGCCAGCACGGACGCCTACGTGAAGATCCAATTCGCGCGGCCCGAGCTCGGGCTCACGCCGCCGTACGACCTCGATGAGCTGCGCGGCAGGCTCGCGCCGGAGGACATGCCGTCGCGCCGCACGTACACGGTGCGCAGGTTGGACCACGAGGCGCGCCGCATCGCGATCGATTTCGTCGTACACGGCGATACAGGGGTCGCGGGACCTTGGGCAGCGCGGGCTGTCGCAGGAGACAAGGTCTCCGCATCGGGGCCGGGAGGCAAGTATGCGCCGAGCCCCGACGTTGCCGAGCACCTGTTCATCGGCGACGAGTCCGCCCTCCCCGCGATCGCATCGGCGATCGAGACTCTGCCGGCCGACGCCGTCGGCACCGCACTCATCGAGGTAGAGTCCGCGCGCGACGAGGTCGCCCTCGACGGCCCGACGGGCCTGCGGATCCGCTGGGTGCACCGCGCACAGCAGCCGCACGGATCCGCGCTCGTCGCCGCCGTGGAAGAACTTCCGACGCCGACGGAGGTCGTGGACGTCTTCGCCCACGGCGAGCGCGCATCGATGAAGCGGCTGCGCGCAGTGATCCACGACACGTGGGGGATCCCGCGCGAGCGGCTCTCGATCTCGGCGTACTGGGCGGCCGGGCGCGCGGAAGACGCATTCCAGGCCGAGAAGCGCGAACCCGTCGGTCAGATCTTCGAGTCCGACCAACTCCCGCCCGCCGCATAGCCCCACCGCGTTCGACCTCGGCGCGGGATGACGGCCGGTCGCCTGCACCGACTGAGACACGGTGAGACGCCCGGCATCGGGCGAGTTCCAGGTTCCACGCGATCGCCCGGGTAGCGTAGAGCGCATGCCTGCCGATGAGCTCTCCGAGGTCGTGCGCCTCGCGCGCGACCTGATCCGCATCGACACCACCAACTACGGCGGCGGAAACGCGAAGGGCGAGCGGGAGGCCGCGGAGTACGTCGGCGCCTTTCTCGAGAGCCTCGGCCTCGAGCCCGAGTATTACGAGCCCTTCCCGCGCCGCACGAACGTCATGGCCCGAGTGGCAGGCGCTGACCCCGACAAGCCCGCTCTCGTGCTGCACGGGCACCTCGATGTCGTTCCGGCCGTGGCGGCGGACTGGTCGGTCGATCCGTTCGCGGGCGAGATCATCGACGGGCTGCTCTGGGGCCGCGGCGCCGTCGATATGAAGAACATGGACGCGATGATCCTCGCGTCCGTCGCCGAGCTGATCCGCTCGGGGCAGAAGCCCGCTCGCGACCTGATCCTCGTCTTCTTCAGTGACGAGGAGAACGGCGGGGTCGAGGGATCCGCGCGCGTGGTCAGGGATCGCCCCGAATGGTTCCGTGGCGCGGCAGAGGCGATCAGCGAGGTCGGCGGCTACTCGATTCCCGTCGGCGACAAGAGCGCCTATCTCCTCCAGGTGGGCGAGAAGGCCCTCATGTGGCTGACGCTGCACGCGCGCGGACGCGCGGGTCACGGCAGCCGCGTGCACGCGGACAACGCGATCACGCGGCTCGCCCGCGCGGTCGAGAAGATCGGATCCGCCCGGTGGCCCGTCGAGCTGACCGACACGACGCGCGCGCTGCTCGCCGGGATGACCGGCGTGTGCGGCTCTGAGAGCGACGATCCCGATGAGATCGCTTCGCTTGCGGGGCCTGCCGAAGCATTCCTCGCCTCCACGTGGCGCACGACCACGAACCCGACGGGACTGACCGCGGGATACAAGCACAACGTGATCCCCGATGCCGCGAGTGCGACGGTCGACGTGCGCGTGCTGCCGGGCACCGAGGACCGCGTGCTGGCCGAGCTCCGAGACCTCGTGGGAGACGACGTCGAGATCGAGATCTTCCACCGCGACATCGGTCTCGAGGTTCCGTTCGAAGGCGAGCTCGTCGACAAGATGGTGGCAGCGATCGGTGTGCACGACCCCGGCGTGCCCGTGCTGCCGTACCTCCTCGGCGCCGGAACCGACAACAAGGCCCTGGCCGCCATCGGCATCACCGGCTACGGCTTCGCGCCCCTGAAGCTGCCTCGCGATCTCGATTTCACCGGGATGTTCCACGGCGTCGACGAGCGCGTACCGATCGCCTCGCTCGAATTCGGGCAGCGCGTGCTCACGGACCTCATCCGCACTTACTGACCGCCCAGAAGGATCAGCATGCACATCATCGAAGCGATCATCCTCGGGCTCGTGCAGGGCCTCACGGAGTTCCTCCCGATCTCGTCGAGCGCGCACATCCGCGTCGTCGGCGTGTTCCTGCCGTCGCAGGCCGATCCGGGCGCGACGTTCACGGCGATCACCCAGATCGGCACCGAGATCGCGGTTCTCGTCTACTTCTGGTCGAAGATCGTCAGGATCATCGGGCGCTGGGGAGCCTCGCTCGTCGGCAAGGTTCCGCGCAACGACCCGGACGTCCGCATGGGGTGGCTCGTGATCGTGGCCTCGATCCCGATCGGCATCCTCGGTTTCACGCTGCAGGACTACATCCGCGATGTGTTCCGCAATCTCTGGCTTGTCGCCGCCGTGCTGATCGTGTTCGGCCTGATCCTCGGCGCCGCCGACCGCTACGGTGCCAGGCGCCGTGAGATGGACGAGGTCACGTACCCGCAGGGCATCTCGATCGGCATCGCGCAGGCCATCGCACTCGTCCCCGGCGTGTCCCGCTCCGGCGCCACGACGACCGCCGCACGGCTGTTCGGCTTCAAGCGCACGACGGCCGCGGAGTTCTCATTCCTGATGGCGATCCCTGCGGTGCTCGGTTCGGGTCTGTTCGAGCTCGTGCACGGCCTCGGCGAGGCCGATCCCGGACCCTACGGCTGGTCGGGCGTCATCGTGGCGACCGTCGTCGCGTTCCTCGTCGGCTGGATCGTCGTCGCGTACCTCATGCGCTACCTCGAGCGCGGCAGCTTCATGCCGTTCGTGATCTACCGCATCCTGCTCGGCATCGCGATCATGGTGATGCTCGGCTTCGGCGTGCTGACGCCGTTCGCCGGATCGTGATCCGTCAGGGACGGCGTCCCCTGCCGGGGCCGCCGTCGTCGCGCAGGTAGCGCTCGAACGCCTGCGCGATCGCGTCGCCGGACGCCTCGGGGGAGTCCCACGTGTCGCGCGTCTCCTCGAGCTGATGGATGTAGTCGGTCATCTCCTCGTCGTCGGCCGCCGCAGCATCGACGGTGGCCTCCCACGCGGCGGCCTCCGTCGGAAGCGAACCGAGGTCGAGCTCGCGGCCCGTGATGTCGCCGAGCTTCTCGAGCAGCGCCAACGATGCCTTCGGAGACGGCGTCGCGCCCGCGACGTAGTGCGGCACGCTCGCCCAGAGCGAGAGGGTCGGAATTCCGGCGCGCTCGGCGCCATCGGCGAGCACTCCCAGGATCCCCGTGGGCCCCTCGTACCTGCTGCGATCGAGATCGAGCCCGCCGCGGATCATCTCGTTCTCGCTCGTCGCGTGAACGGCGATGGGTCGGGTATGCGGGACATCGCTCATCATCGCGCCCACCGTGATGAACGCCGTCACGTCCTCCGCGAGCAGCCCATCGACGAACTCGGCGGTGAAGCCGCGCCATGCCCGCGCCGGTTCGACCCCGTGCGCGGTCCAGAAGCCGCTCGCGTGAGCGGGGCGGCTGAGCGTCGCCTCGGGCCACTCGAGCATGCGCTGTCCCTCGCCGTCCATGCGCATCATCGGGCGGGTGTACTGGTAATCGAAGTACAGCTCGGGATCGACCGAGACGACGTCGGTCGCCGGCTGGAGACCTCTCAGCACGCGCACGCACTGGGAGGCGGCTTCGCCGGCGTCGTTCCAACCGTCGAATGCGGCGACCGCCACGCGCGGTCCGAGAAGCTGCTTCGACTGCTCATCCATCGGGATCCCTCCTGAAGGTCTTGCTCCAGGCTATCGCTCTGACGCAACCGCATAGGCTGGTGCGGTGACTCTCACCGACATCGCCCTGCCCAAGGCTGTTCTCTGGGACATGGACGGCACCCTGGTCGACACCGAGCCGTACTGGATCGCCGCCGAGAAGCGGCTCGTCGCCAGTTTCGGACGCAGTTGGACGGACGAGCAATCGCTGCAGCTCGTCGGCAACGACCTCGAGGGGTCCGCCGCGGTGCTGCAGGGGGCCGGCGTGGCCATGCCCGTCCCCGCGATCGTCGAGCGGCTCACTGATGAGGTGATCGCCCAGCTCGCCGAGCGCGGCGTGCCGTTCCGACCCGGCGCCAAGGAGCTGCTCGCGTCGCTCCGCGCGGTCGGCGTGAAGACGGCGATCGTCACGATGTCGCGCCATCGCATGGCCGAGCGCGTGGTGAACACGATCGATTTCGACGCGTTCGACGCGATCCTCGGCGGCGACGACGTCGAGCGCCCGAAGCCGTTCCCGGATCCGTACCTCGCGGGCGCCGCGGCGCTCGGCGTCGACATCGCCGACTGCGTGGCGCTCGAGGACTCGCCGACGGGCCTCGCATCCGCCGTCGCATCCGGCGCTGCGGCCATCGGGGTCGAGCACCTCGTGGCGCTCGACGGCATCGGCGCGCGGGCGGTGTGGACGAGCCTCGCCGGCCGCACGCCCGACGACCTCGGCCGGATCTGGAGCGCTGCCCGCTCGGAGGAGCGCGCGTGAGCGCTGTGCGGGGCGCGTTCGTCTTCGGCGACCGCGTGCAGCTGACGGGTCCCAAAGGCAAGCTGCAGACGATCACACTCGTCGAAGACGGTGAACTGCACACCCATCTCGGCGTGCTGCGCCACCGCGACATCGCCGGGCGGCCCGACGGCTCCGTCATCGCCAACAGCGAGGGCCACGAGTACCTCTGCCTTCGGCCCCTGCTGCGCGACTTCGTGATGTCGATGCCGCGCGGTGCGGCGATCGTCTACCCGAAGGACGCGGCGCAGATCGTGGCGCAGGCAGACATCTTCCCGGGCGCCGTCGTCGTCGAGGCGGGCGTCGGATCCGGCGCGCTGACGATGTCGCTGCTGCGGGCGGTGGGATCCGGCGGTGCGCTGCATTCGTTCGAACGGCGCGCGGAGTTCGCCGAGGTCGCGCGCGCGAACGTCGAGACGTTCTTCGGTGAGACCCCTGAGCAGTGGGAGATCCACTTCGGCGATCTCGCCGAAGCGCTGCCGCGCGACCTGCCGAACGGTTCGGTCGATCGCGTCGTGCTCGACATGCTCGCCCCGTGGGAGGTGCTGCCCGCGGTCAGCGAAGCGCTCGCGCCGGGCGGGGTCGTGACCTGCTATGTCGCGACCGCGACGCAGCTCAGCCGCGTGGCGGAGTTCATCCGCGGCCTCGGCTGCTTCACGGAGCCGGACTCGAGCGAGACGATGGTGCGCGGCTGGCACGTCGACGGGCTCGCCGTGCGACCGGATCACCGCATGGTGGGGCACACGGGCTTCCTCATCACCACGCGCAAGCTCGCGCCCGGGTCGATCGCCCCCGAGGTGAAACGGCGCGCGTCGAAGCGCAGCTACGGCGACCAGGACGAGGAAGCGTGGACGCCCGGCTCGGTCGGCGACCGCGAGATCACCGACAAGAACCTGCGCAAGCGCGCGCGCGATGCCGAGAAGGCCGCGTCGGGGGCGCGACGCGCCGCGGAGCTGCGGAGCGTCGAACCGCCGAGCGATGACGCGGTGGGCGGATCCACACCCGCATCGGTTTAGACTGTGCCGGTGCGCAAGACGACAGCCGTAGCCAGTGTTCTGGGCCTCGCCGCCCTCGCCCTCGTGGGATGCTCCGCCGCTCCTGCGACTCCCGAGACGTGCGGTCGCACCGATGACAGCGCGCTGGCGGCCGTCGACGTGTCGGGCGACTTCGGCCCCGATATGACCGTGGATGCCCCCGAGGGCTTCCGTTCGGCCGCACCCGAGGTGAGCGACGTCGAGGTCGGCGACGGCCCCGTCATCGAGTCGATGGATCAGGCGGTCGCGTTCGACGTGCTGTTCGTCGATCCTGCGACCGGCGCGAAGATCCCGCTGTGGGACGCGCCCGGCAGCCTGACGCGCGTCGCGACGCCGACGGCCGTCTCCCAGCAGATGCTGCCCGCGATCGAAGATGCGCTCACCTGTGCGAGCGAGGGGTCGCGCATCGTGGCCTCGCTCGGCGAGGAGGGCGTGACGCCCGAGTTCGGACAGCAGCTGCAGAGTGTGCTGCAGCAGGTGGGGCAGTCATCGAGTGAAGAGCCCGTCGAGGCGCCCGAGCTCGACAGCGTGCTGCTCGTCATCGACGTGAACCGCGTGCTGCCGGCCGCGGCCGACGGCTCGCCCGTCTACAACGCCGCATTCGGAATGCCGAGCGTCGTGCGCGACACCGACGGCGTCCCCGGCATCTCGGTGCCGGTCGCCGACGCGCCCACGGAACAGACCACGCAGACGCTGCTCGAGGGCGACGGGGCAGAGGTCTCGGAGACCGACGCCGTGACGGTGCAGTACACGAACGTCAGTTGGTCGTCGCGCTCGGTGACGACATCGACGTGGGAGAGCGGTGCGCCCGAGACGAGCACGCTGGCCGAGCTCCCCGAAGGATTCGCCGAGGCGCTCGAGGGCGTCACGGTCGGCTCGCAGGTGCTCACGATCGTCCCCGACGAGTCGGGCGACGCGACCGTCTCGGTCATCGACGTGCTCGGAGCGGTCCCCGCAGCCTGAGCCGCACCGTAGAATTGCCGCGTGGCACAGCGGATCTCGCCCGAAGAGCGGCTCATGAACCTCACGGTCGCCCTCCTGGGCACCGAGGTCGGACTGACGCGCGCCGAGATCTTCTCGTCGGTCACCGGATACGTCGAGCAGGTGCGCCAGGGCACCGATGACGCGGCTATCGGGCGCATGTTCGAGCGCGACAAAGAGACCCTGACCGGGCTGGGAACCCGCATCGAGGTCATCGGCGACGCGGTGAATCCGCGCAATATGCGGGACGCGCGATACCGGATTCCGCGCGAGGACAACTCGCTTCCCGACGACCTCGAGTTCACTGCCGGAGAGCTCGCCGTGCTGAGCCTCGCCGCCGATGCCTGGAGCGAGGCGGCGATGTCGCGCGAGGCGCGCGCCGGGCTGCGCAAGATCCGCGCGCTCGGTTACGACATCGACGAGCCGATCCTCGGCTTCACCCCGCGCCTCGATGCCCGAGACGACTCGTTCGCCCCGCTCGAGGAAGCGATCGCCCGCGGCGCCGAGGTGACGTTCGATTACCTGCGTCCCGGCTCGCAGCGCGTGCGGACCAGACGGGTGCGTCCGCACGCGCTCGTGATGTTCGAGGCGCGCTGGCATCTGCGCGGGCGCGATGAGGGAGTGGCGGCCGAGCGCACGTTCCTGCTCAGCCGGATCGTATCGCCGGTGACGGCTACGGGCGCGAAGTTCGAGCCGCACGGCCTCGATGCGAGCGCGGAGGAGGCCCTGGTGGGCCTGCGAGAGCTCGCCGAGCGGCAGCACGCCGTGATCGAGGCGATCCCCGGATCCGAAGCCGCGCTGCGTCTCGGGCGGCGATCGGTCGCCTCGGCCGATGCCGACGAGCTCATCGTGCCGTACGTCGATCCGTACGTGTTCGCCGATGAGCTCGCGTCGTACGGTCCGGAGGCGCGCGTGGTGCGCCCGGAGGAGCTCGTGGGCCTCGTGCGCGATCGGCTCCGGGCGGTGCGGATGCGGCACTCGGGGCCGGCGGACCTCGACGCGGCGGGCCGAGCGGATCCGGTGCGGCCCGCGCGGCGACGCAAGGCGGACTCGACCGAACGGGTGCGCATCTATCTCACCCTCGTGCCGTGGCTGCTCGAGCGCGGCGCGGTGCCGGTCGCAGATGCGGCGCACGAGTTCGGCGTGACCCCCGATGATATGCGACGCATGCTCAGCACGCTGACGGTGGTCGGCGAGCCGACCGCCGGCTTCTACTCGGGCGAGATGTTCGACATCGATTGGGACGCGCTCGAAGGCCACGACACGATTCGCCTGACGCACACGGTCGGCGTCGAGCGCGTGCAGCGCTTCACGACCCGAGAGGTCGCGGCCCTCGTCGCCGGCCTGCAGCTCGTGGCCGCCCTTCCCGGCGCCGCAGATGCCGGAACGCTCCCGGCGCTGCGAGCGAAGCTCGCGCGAGGCGCCGGTGCGGACGCGTCCGACGCCGTGCTCGTCGATCAGCCGCAGGACGACACGCGCGCCGAGTTGTCGCGCGCCGTGCGCGAACGGGTCGAGGTGCGGTTCGCCTATCACCGACCGGACGGCGAGACGACCACGCGCACGGTGGATCCCTCCGGCCTGCTGCTCGCGGCGGGCCAGTGGTACCTGAAGGGGTGGTGCCACCTGCGTCAGGCCACCCGCACCTTCATGTTGGAGCGCATCGACGGCCTGGAGGTCACGGCGGAGCCTGCGCAGCACGCGACTGCGACGGAGCCCGTGCTGTTCACTCCGGGAGACGACGACATCGTCGCGACGCTGCGCTTTCCCACACACGTGCGACCGCTCATCGCCGACTTCCTCGAACACGCCGAGCTGTCGGAGCACGGGCGCGACACGTTCGCGCGGATTCCCATCGCCGACGTGGCGACCCTCCGGCGGCTCGCCGCACGGGGCGGCGGGTCCATCGAGGTGCTCGCGCCGCCCGAAGCCAGGGAATCGGTGCGCGATTGGGCAGTCTCGGGGCAGATTCATCTGGATGAGACGAGTGCTTAGCAGCGTTTCGGCGCTAGACTGACCGAAACGTACCTCAGAGCTTGGAGTTCAACGTGCATCTCCCCGGTGGAGTTCAGATCCTTCTGATACTCGTCGTCATCCTGCTGATCTTCGGCGCATCCCGGCTTCCCGCGCTCGCGAAGAGCATGGGGCAGTCCGCTCGTGTCTTCAAGAGCGAGATGAAGCAGATGAAGGACGACGGCACGACGCAGAGCGAAGCGGCAGACGATCAGAACGGCTCGTCGACGGCGTCGTCGACCGCGGCGCCGACTTCGACCGAGGGCGCGTCGCCCGACACGCCGAAGCAGTAGCGGCGGATGGCAGGCTCCCTCCCGAGCGAGGGTGCCGCGGGCGAGCGCGTCCTGCCGAAGGAGCGACGGATGACTCTCGCGGGGCATCTCCGCGAACTTCGTCGGCGGCTCATCATCGCGGCCCTCGCCCTCCTCGCCGGCATGATCGCGTCGGCGTTCCTCACCGACTGGATCATCACCTGGCTCACCTTCCCGATCCAGAAGGTCGCCGAGAACATCGGTGATTCCGATTTCACGCGTTTGACGTTCACGACGGTCACCGGGCCGTTCGATATGCGCTTCCGCATCGCGCTGATCGCCGGCATTGTGCTCTCGTCGCCCGTGTGGCTGTGGCAGATCTGGCGATTCATCACGCCGGGTCTGACGCGGCGCGAGTTCTGGTATGCAATCGGCTTCGTCGGTGCGGCGATTCCGCTCTTCGCCGGCGGTGTGGTGCTCGCCCTGTTCCTCCTGCCGAACATCATCACGGTGATGTCATCGTTCTTCCCGGACGACATCGCTCAGGTCGGCCAGCTGTTCACAGCGATCGAGTACTACAACTTCGTCTTCCGCACGCTCATGATCCTCGGCGTGGGATTCGTGACGCCCGTGTTCATCGTGGCACTCAACCTCGCGGGCGTGGTGCGGGGCAAGCAGGTGATCCTGGCGTGGCGCTGGGTGCTGATCCTCTGCCTCGTGTTCGGCATGCTCGTCTCGCCGCCGGCAGACGTGATCACGATGGTCCTCGTGGCCGGCATCCTGTTCGTGCTCTACATGCTCGCGGCGCTGCTGTGCCTGCTGTTCGATTGGCGGCGGAAGAAGAGCAACCCCGACCTCTTCGTCGAGCTCGACTGACGCGGAGCGCCGAACGGCGCTCCGCGTCAGTGCGGATCAGTGCTGGTGCGGTTCGCCCAGCTTGAACGCGAGACGGCCGTGCGCGTAGGCGCCGCCGGCCTTGAGCGCCGAAGCCACCCACGCGGCCTCGGCGATCTCGGCCTCGGTCGCGCCCGCCGCCATCGCGTTCGCGGTGTGCCCGTCGATGCAGTAGACGCACTGCGTCGTGATCGCGACGGCCACCGCGATCAGTTCGCGGTACTTCAGCGGAACCTCGCGACCCTCGGTCGCGAAAACCGCGCTGTTGAAGTCGTTGAAGGCCTTGAGCACATCGGGCGTGTGCTCCTTGTAGGTCGAGACGTACTTCTTGTCGGACGGGTCGAGGTAGTGATCTGTCATGCGGCGATCGTATCGCCGCGCGCCCGATAGTGTCGTCGTCATGACGCTCGTCCGAATCGCGCATTGCGGCAGCGCACCGGATCCGGGCGCACACCGCCCCGGCCCGTCGTCGGAGGAGGTGCTGCCATGAGCACGGTTCTCGACGCGCTCCGCGGTGTGCTCGATGAGCACGAGATCCTCGCGATCGACGATCGCTACGTGACCGATGCGACGGGCGCGCTTCCCTCGTCGCCGCCCGTCGCGGTCGTCGCGCCCGGATCCGTCTCGGCCGTGCAGGAGGTCGCGCGCCTCGCGACGGAGCACCGCACGCCGATCGTCGTGCGCGGAGCCGGGACCGGGCTGTCGGGCGGGGCCATCGCGACGCCGGGCGGGATCGTGCTGTCGACGGAGCGCCTCGATGCTATCGACATCGACCCCGATGACCAGGTCGCCGTCGTCGGTGCCGGTGCGATCACGGACCGGATCGATCGCGCGGCGCGTCGGCACGGCCTCATGTACGCGCCCGATCCCGCGTCGAGCACGCGCAGCTCGATCGGCGGCAACATCGCCACCGGTGCGGGCGGCCTTCGGTGCGTCAAGTACGGGGTGACGCGGGACGCCGTGCTTCAGCTCGACGTGGTGCTGATGGGCGGTGAGCTCATCACGACGGGGCACCGCACCGTGAAGGGCGTGACGGGCTTCGATCTCACGGCGCTGTTCGTCGGCAGCGAGGGCACACTCGGGATCGTCGTCGGGGCCACGCTGCGCCTCGTGCCTGCGCCTGTTCGCGAACGCTCGCTCATCGTGTCGGCCGCCGACCTCGACGAGGCGGATCGAGCACTCAGAGCGGCGACCGGATGCGGGGTGCGTCCCGCGTGCGTCGAGCTGATCGACAGGGGCGCGCTGCAGAACATCGACGAGAACCTCGGCATCGACCTCGAACGCCGCCACGGCGAGGCGCTGGTACTGGTGCGCACCGACGGCTTCGGGGCCGACCTCGAGATCGAGCAGATCGCGCGCACTCTCGCAGCTGACGGGCTCGCTCCCGAAATCCTCACTCCGGAAGACGGGCACCGCTATGCCGAGCTGCGCCGATCCGGGCGCGGCAACCGGCCCGGCACGTGGAAGATCGGGGCGGACATCGCGGTCCCGCGCTCGAGGATCCTGCCGATGCTTCAGTCGCTGCGCGCGATCGGCACCGATGCCGACGTGTCCACGGAGGTCGTCGCGCACGCGGGCGACGGCAACCTGCACGCGACGGTCTTCGTGGCACGCGCGGCGGGGGAGACCGCGCCGCCCGCTCGTCTCGAGCATGCGGCCGACGCCGTCGTTCGGCGGGCGCTGGCCCTCGGAGGCACCCTGTCGGGAGAGCACGGCATCGGCCGAGCGAAGCGGCCATGGCTGCTCGACGAGCTCGGCGAGGTGCAGGTCGAGCTGCAGCGCCGGGTCAAGGCCGTGTTCGATCCGCTCGGGTTGCTCGCGCCTGACGGATTCCTCTCGACCGACCACTCGACCACCATCCTGACCCGCGACGAGGCCCCCGCGTGACGGGCGCACTTGTCGGGGTCGCTATGCTGGCCGTCGCGCGCTCGATCGACGACGCCGATGCCCATCTGGAGGCCGCACCGCGATGACGATTCGCATCACCCGAACGAACTGGCTCGACCCGCGTGCCGTCGCGTTCCGCGATCAGATGGACGCGGAGGTGCAGCCGCTCTACGCGCATCTGCGCGATCGCGTGCCGCTCGTCGAGACGGATCCGGAGACGATCCTCGTGACATTGGTCGCCACATCGGACGGTGATCCGGTCGGAACGGTCGCACTCAAGCGCACCGGACCCTTCGGCGAGGTCAAGCGGCTCTTCGTGCACGAGCGCGGCCGGCGACTCGGCGTGGCGCTCGCGCTCATGACGGAGATCGAGCGAGCGGCGCGCGAAGAGGGCTACCGGGAGCTGTTCCTGCAGACGGGCAGCGCGCAGCCGCACGCCATGGCGCTGTACGAGCGCGAGGGATGGCTGCCGGTGATCCCGTTCGGCCCCTACGAAGGCGACACGCTCCTCAGCCGGTGCTACGTGAAGAGCCTCGCCGAGCCGATCGTCGCCGCCGAGGTGAATCAGGACGGATCCGCCGACGGCGTCTTGGCGCACGTCACCGCGCTCGATGCGTCGGGCGCCGACATCGCGTTCATCGACGACGGCACCCTCGACGGCGCGGGCGGGCCCTCGCTCGATGCCGCGCTCGTCGCGGCTGCCGCGGCCGAGGAGACCGCGCGCATCGCTCTCGCGCCCCGCGTGCGCGTCACGCACACCGAGCCGTTCAACGTCGCCAAGGCCGTGCAGAGCCTCGACTGGAGCGCCGCGGGGCGCGCAGCCTGGCTCGTGGACGTCTCGAGCACCGCTGCGGAGGCGGCCGCCGTCGGACGACGGAGCGCACCGCAGCCCGACGAGGCGTGGGCTGAGGCGGCTGCCGTCATCGACACGGCGCGCCGGCTGTGGGACTCCTGGGAGGACGATGCGGAGATCCGCGACATCGCCACGGGCCGCTTCATCGACGCCGACCGGCTGCACTACGTCGATGTCGAGACCGAGTGGTTCAGCGTGAAGGGCCCGTCCATCGTGCCGAGGTCGCCTCAGGGGCAGATCCCGGTCGCGGTCGAGGCCGGCACCGACGACGCCTCGATCGCCGTTGCCGCCCGCGAGGCAGACATCGTGCGCGTGTCGGGTCCGCACGCGGCCGACATCGTTCGCCGCGTGCGCGTCGCCGCCGCACATCGCCCGATCCGAATCCTCGTCGACGTGGATCCCCGCGAAGCGGTCGCCGCCCCGCACGGTCGCGACGACGACGAGCAGCTGGCGGCGTGGGCCGCGTTCCTGCGCGCCGAATCCGGTGCCGACGGCGTCGTGCTGACGGGCGACGCCGAGACCAATGCGCGCGCCGCCCGCACGATCGCCCGCCGGCCGGCGACGGCCCCCACCCTGCGCGCGGCGTTGGGGCTGGAGCGGCCGGCGAGCAGGTACGCCGCGGCGACGAAGGGACCGACTCGATGAGCAAGCGCCAGGTGCACCTCGGAGCACATTTCCCGGGCGTCAACGCGACGACGATCTGGACGCGCCCCGAGTCGGGCAGCCAGATCGATCCCGCGTCGTTCACCCACTTCGCCCGCACCGCCGAGCGCGGGTTCATGGACCTGATGTTCCTCGCGGAGGGGCTGCGGCTGCGAGAGCATGCAGGCCGGATCCACGACCTCGATGTCGTCGGCAGGCCCGATACGCTCGTGCAGCTCGCTCAGATCGCTCGCCAGACGTCGCACATCGGACTCGTGGCGACGCTCAGCACGACCTTCAACGAACCGGCGGAGTTCGCGCGCCAGCTCGCGACGCTCGACGCACTGTCGAACGGGCGCGCTGCGTGGAACCTCGTCACGAGTCACGACGCGTTCTTCGGGGCCAACTTCCGCCGCGGCGGGTTCCTCGCGGACGAGGACCGCTACGCGCGCGCCGAGTCGTTCACGGACGCCGTCTTCGCGCTGTGGGACGCGGCAGGCTCGGACGAGGAGGTGCGCGTGTCGGACCGCTTCTTCGACATCGCCGCGCGTCCGAGCGTGCCGCCGACGCCGCAGGGCCGCCCCGTCGTGATGCAGGCGGGCACGTCGCCCGAGGGCCGCGAGATCGCGGCGCGGTTCGCCGACGTGATCTTCTCGCCCTTTGCAGCCGGATCCGCGGCCGCATCCTTCGCCGCCGACATCCGTGAGCGCCTCGTCGCGCACGGCCGCGCGGAGGACGCGCTGAAGATCCTTCCGGCGGCGGGGTTCGCGCTCGGCGACACGCACGAAGAAGCGCTCGAGCAGGCGACGCGAGATCGCTGGGACCAGGTGAGCCCGGCGACCGCGGTGCGCCAGATCGAGACGATCTGGGGCCGCGAGTTCGAGGGGTTCGACCCCGAGGGCGCGCTGCCGCCCGCGAGCGACGTCGTCGAGGGCGTGGAGCTGTCGGCCGGTCGTGCGAAAGTCCATGCGGACCACCGTGCCCAAGCGATGCAGCTCATCGAGCGCGCTCAAGCCGAGGGCCTCTCGGCTCGCGCGGCTGTGGTCGCGACGTCGACGCGCCTCTCGCCGCTGATCGGCACCCCCGCCGAGGTCGCGCGCGTGATCGACGAGTCGGTGCAGGCGGGCCTGAGCGACGGGTTCATGCTGATCCCGTCGATCACTCCGACGGGGCTCGACCGCTTCGTCGACGAGGTCGTTCCCGAGCTGCAGAATCGCGGTTCGTATCGCACCGAATGGGAGGGCGCCACGCTGCGAGAGAACCTCGGATCCGCCCGTGCGTGATCTCGCGTGGTGAGATGGGGTCATGACGCCCGCGACGCCCGCTGAAGACTATGCCGAGGCGCGCGCGCTGCGGGAATACCCCGAGACCGCCGCGTTCGCCGCGGCGCAGCGCTTCGACCTGGATCCGTTCCAGCTCGAGGGGTGCCGTGCGCTCGAACGGGGATCCAGCGCGCTCGTCGCCGCTCCCACGGGGGCGGGCAAGACGATCGTCGGGGAGTTCGCGATTCATCTCGCCATGACGTCGGTGCGCGACAAGGCGTTCTACACGACGCCCATGAAAGCGCTGTCGAACCAGAAGTTCCGCGAGCTGCAGAACGTCTACGGCGCCGAGAACGTCGGACTGCTGACGGGCGACACGAACATCAACTCCCACGCCCGCGTCGTCGTCATGACCACCGAGGTGCTGCGCAACATGATCTACGGGGGATCGAGCGCGCTCGACGACCTGCGCTACGTGGTGATGGACGAGGTGCATTATCTCGCCGACCGCTTCCGCGGGGCGGTGTGGGAAGAGGTCATCATCCACCTCCCGCAGAGCGTGCGCCTCGTGGGGCTGTCGGCGACCGTCTCGAACGCCGAGGAGTTCGGCGACTGGATCAGCACTGTGCGCGGCGGCACCGAGGTGATCGTATCCGAGACGCGCCCCGTGCCGCTCGAACAGCACGTGCTGGCGCGCGGCGAGCTGGTGCCGCTGTTCGAGGGAGCGGGAACCGACGTCAACCGCGATCTGCTGCACCTGGGGCGCGGGGCGTCCTCCGGCGGCGGAGGACACCGCGGGCGCGGCCGACAGCAGTACGGACCGCCGCGCGGCGGGGGCCGCCTCGACCGAGCGAAGGCGATCGAGCTGCTCGATCATCAGCACCTGCTTCCGGCGATCTTCTTCATCTTCAGCCGGGTCGGCTGCGACCAGGCGGTCATCCAGACGCGGCACGCGGGCATCCGTCTGACGACGCCGGATGAGCGCGGCGAGATCCGCCGCATCGTGCGCGAGCGCACGGCGGCGCTGCAGGACGAGGATCTCGGCGTGCTCGGCTTCCACGAGTGGTCGCGCGACCTCGAGCGGGGCGTCGCTGCGCACCATGCGGGCCTCCTGCCCGCATTCAAAGAGGTGGTCGAGGAGCTGTTCCAGAAGAAGCTGGTCAAGGTCGTCTTCGCGACCGAGACTCTCGCACTCGGCATCAACATGCCGGCGCGCACCGTCGTTCTCGAGAAGCTCGACAAGTTCAACGGCGAGACCCGGGCGCCGATCACCTCGGGCGAGTACACCCAGCTGACGGGCCGTGCGGGACGGCGCGGCATCGATGTTGAGGGCCACGCGGTCGTGCACTGGACTGCCGGCATGGATCCGCACGTGGTCGCCTCGCTCGCATCCCGTCGCACGTACCCCCTGAACTCGTCGTTCCGCCCGACCTACAACATGGCCGTCAACCTCATCGACCAGTACGGCAGACCGGCCGCGCGCGACATCCTCGAATCGTCGTTCGCGCAGTTCCAGGCCGACCGTGCGGTGGTCGACATCGCGCGCGAGGTCAGACGGGCCGAGGAATCGCTCGAGGGCTACCTCAGCGCGATGACCTGCCACCTGGGCGACTTCGCCGAGTACGCCGGACTGCGTCGCGAGCTGAACGACCTCGAGAAGAAGGCGCGAAAGGACGTCTCGGCGTCGAAGGCGCGCCAGGAGCAGCGGCGTCAGAAGATGGCGCGGCTGAAGAAGAACCTGCAGCGCCACCCGTGCCACCAGTGCGCCGACCGGGAGAAGCACGCGCGCTGGGGTGAGCGGTACTACCAGCTGAAGCGGCGCGCCGACAAACAGCGCCGCGAGATCGACGCGCGCACCGGCACGGTCGCACGCCGGTTCGACCGCATCGTCGACGTGCTCGTCGCGCTCGACTACGTGGCGTTCGAGAGCGGCACCGCAACCCTGACCGAGGCCGGGCGTCGCATGAAGCGCATCTACGGCGACCGCGACCTGCTCGTCTCCGAGGCGCTGCGCCAGGGGCTGTGGACGAGCCTCGATCCGGCGTCGCTCGCGGCCCTCGCGTGCTCGCTCGTGTACGAGCCCCGGCGCGGTGAGCTGAACGACGACGCTGCGCTGCCTCGTGGCCCGTTCCGCGACGCGCTCGACGCGACCGACCGCTTGTGGGCCGACCTCGACGACCTCGAGCAGGATCACCGACTGCCGGGAACCGCGCCGATCGCTCCGGGGCTCGCGCAGGCGATGCACATGTGGGCGAACGGGCAGCTGCTGGACCGGGTGCTCGGATCCGCCGATATGGCCGCCGGTGACTTCGTGCGCTGGACGAAGCAGACGATCGACCTGCTCGACCAGGTGTCGATGGTCGCCGACGGCGACCTCGCGCGCACTGCGCGCCGCGCGCTCGACGCGGTGCGCCGCGGCATCGTCGCCTACTCCGCGGTCTAGCGTCCCCTGATTCGTCATTTCTGGCACATCTCATGGGCCTATCCGCTGAAGAGATGTGCCAGAAATGAGGAATAGCATCGGAGGGTGCGTATCGACATCGTGACCATCTTCCCGAGCTTCTTCGATGTGCTCGACGTCTCTCTGATCGGCAAGGCGCGCGGCTCCGGACTGCTCGACCTGCGCGTGCACGATCTGCGCGATCACACCCACGACCGGCACCGCACGGTCGATGACACGCCGTACGGCGGCGGCGCCGGCATGGTCATGAAGCCCGAGCCGTGGGGCGAGGCGCTCGATGGGATCCTGGAGGAGGACGCTGTGCTCGTCGTGCCGACGCCGTCGGGCGAGGTCTTCACCCAGACCACGGCGCGCGAGCTCGCCGACGAGTCCCAGCTCGTCTTCGCGTGCGGTCGGTACGAGGGCATCGATCAGCGCGTCATCGACCACTACGCGTCGCGCGGCCGCGTGCGGCTCGTGAGCATCGGTGACTACGTGCTCAACGGCGGCGAGGTCGCGTCGATGGCGATGATCGAGGCGATCGGAAGGCTCATCCCCGGCGTGGTCGGCAATCCCGCCAGCCTCGTCGAGGAGTCGCACGAGCTCGGCATGCTCGAGTACCCGATCTATACGAAACCCGCCTCGTGGCGCGATCTCGACGTGCCCGACGTGCTGCTGAGCGGTCACCACGGCAGGATCGCCGAGTGGCGCCGTGAGCAGGCGCTCGAGCGCACGCGCGAGCGCCGCCCCGACCTCCTGGAGCCGCCTGCCTGATGGGCAGGGGCGGGCGCGTTACGCCTGTGTGAGGATCACGGGCCCGTCGGCGGTGATCGCGATCGTGTGCTCGCTGTGTGCGCCGCGGGATCCGTCGGCGCTCTTGAGCGTCCAGCCGTCGTTCTCGTCGGTGATGAGCTGGTCGGTCGTCTGCAGGAACCACGGCTCGATCGCGATGACGAGGCCCGGCTTCAGCGGGAAGCCGCGGCCGGCCCGGCCGTTGTTCGGGATGTGCGGATCGCCGTGCATCGTGCGGCCCACGCCGTGGCCGCCGAAGTCGGTGTTGATCTTCAGGCCCTCGGCGTGCGCGATCTCGGCGATCGCGGCGGAGATGTCGCCGACCTTGCCGCCCGGCTGGGCCGCGGCGATGCCGGCCGCGAGCGCGCGCTCAGTCGTGTCGATGAGGCGCAGGTCTTCGTCGCGGGGCGTGCCGACGACGAAGGACACGGCCGAGTCGGCGACCCAGCCGTTGACCGAGACCGCGAAGTCGAGGGTCACGAGGTCGCCGTCCTTGATGCGGTAGTCGAACGGCCTGCCGTGCAGCACGGCGTCGTTGATCGACGTGCAGATGACGTATCCGAACGGACCGGAGCCGAAAGACGGCGCGTAGTCGAGATAGCAGCTCTCGGCGCCCGCGGCGCGGATCAGGTCGTGCGCGCGGCGGTCGATGTCGAGCAGGTTCATGCCGACCGTCGTCTCGCCGCGGAGCGTGTTGAGCGTCTCGGCGACGAACCGGCCGGCGGGCCGCATTTCGTCGATCTCTGCGGGGGTGCGCAACTCGATCATGGAAGTCCTTTCGCGTGTGCCCCCATTGTGGCGCACTCATCCGCGTGCGCGCTGACACGCGCGTTCGGCAGGGCCGTCCGGATATGGCAGAATAGATCTTCGTGCCGTGATCGGCGCGCCCGTCGGTGCGCCAGGTTTCGTCTCTGCCACAGGGGAGTCGAGGGCGGATCCGCGAGGACCGTCTCACGCGCACCGCTCATCTCATACCTTTTCACGCGGCCGACCTGTGGCGACTGCAGAGAGCGATTCATCATGAACATCATTGATGCCGTCGACGCAGCCTCGCTGCGCTCTGACATCCCCGAGTTCGGTCCCGGCGACACCGTCAAGGTGCACGTCAACATCGTCGAGGGCAGCCGTTCGCGCGTCCAGGTGTTCCAGGGCGTCGTGCTCGGCCGCCAGGGCGCGGGCGTGCGCGAGACCTTCACGGTCCGCAAGGTCAGCTTCCAGGTGGGCGTCGAGCGCGTGTTCCCCGTGCACTCGCCGATCATCGAGAAGATCGAGCGCGTCAGCCGCGGCGACGTGCGCCGCGCGAAGATCTACTACCTGCGCGGTCTCACCGGCAAGAAGGCGAAGATTCGCGAGAAGCGCGACAACGCCTGATCTCCGATCAGATTCATAGCGATCGCCCCGTGACGCCTGCGTCGCGGGGCGATCGCTCTATGGGAACCTGGAACCGATGACAAGCGAATC
>Ga0308157_10003064_pt1 | contig 25343 bp, 22 predicted proteins | sample PhyBR1_FD_201035 | JGI IMG/M metagenome (GOLD analysis project Ga0308157, IMG submission 201035) | Phyllosphere microbial communities from UC Gill Tract Community Farm, Albany, California, United States - DLSLB.R1 | ecosystem: Host-associated > Plants > Phyllosphere > Unclassified | place: USA...
AGCTTATAGCGGAGGATTAGATACCTCGTATTGTTTGAAATATTTAAAAAATGAAAAAGGATACGAAGTTCACACTGTTCTTGTTGACACAGGAGGATTTTCTGCTGAAGAATTATCAGCAATAGAAAAAAGAGCTTACGAATTAGGAAGTGCACAACACGCCAACTTAACGATTTTAGATAAATATTACGATAAAGCTATAAAATACCTGATTTTCGGAAACGTATTAAAAAACAATACTTATCCATTATCGGTAAGTGCTGAACGTGTTTTTCAGGCAATTGAAGCTATAAAATATGCGAAAAAAGTAGGTGCAACTGCAATCGCTCACGGAAGTACTGGTGCAGGAAATGATCAAATTCGTTTCGATTTGATTTTCCAAACTATTGCTCCAGAAATCGAAATTATTACTCCAATTAGAGATTTAAAATTATCAAGACAAGAAGAAGTAGATTATTTGGCTCAAAACGGAGTTCACTATTCTTGGGAAAAAGCACAGTATTCTATCAATAAAGGACTTTGGGGAACAAGCGTTGGAGGAAAAGAAACTCTAACTTCTAGTCAGCCATTGCCAAGTGAAGCTTATCCTTCGCAATTGCAAAAAGAAGGTGAAGAAAAAGTAACGCTTCATTTTGAGCAGGGAGAATTAGTTGGTTTAAACGGAAAAACAGATAAACCATCAAATAATATTGTGGCTCTTGAAAAATTAGCAAGCGCTTATGCAATTGGTAGAGATATTCACGTTGGAGATACAATTATCGGAATTAAAGGAAGAGTTGGTTTTGAAGCTGCTGCTCCATTAATTATTATCAAAGCGCACCATTTATTAGAGAAACATACTCTTGGAAAATGGCAGCAATATTGGAAAGAGCAATTAGGAAATTGGTACGGAATGTTATTCCACGAAGGTCAGTTCTTAGATCCAGTGATGAGAAACATTGAAACTTTCTTGCAAGACACTCAAAAAACAGTAAATGGAACCGTAACAGTTTCATTAAAACCATACCATTTCTCACTTGACGGAATCGAATCTGAAAACGATTTAATGAACACAGGTTTCGGTCAGTACGGAGAAATGAACAATGCTTGGACATCTGACGATGCAAAAGGATTTATCAAGATTTTAGGAAATGCACAAAACATATTCTCATCTGTAAACAAATTAGATCATGATTAATGTCGGAATTATTGGTGGTTCGGGCTACACGGCCGGAGAACTCATCAGAATTTTAATGTATCACCCAAAAGTAAACATCGATTTTGTTTACAGTACAACAAATGCTGGAAAGCCACTTTCTGTAGCACACCACGATTTGATGGGAGATATTGAAATGAATTTCACAGCTGAAATCAATCCAAATGTGAACGTTGTCTTCTTGTGTTTAGGTCACGGAAAATCAATTTCATTTTTGAAAGAAAATCAGTTTGCAAGTCATACTAAAATCATCGATTTAGGAAATGATTTCAGATTGAATAAAGATGCACATTTCGAAGGAAAAGATTTCGTTTACGGATTGCCTGAAATTAATAAAGCAGAAATCAAAAAGACAAATTATATTGCAAATCCAGGTTGTTTTGCAACTGCTATTCAGTTGGCTTTGTTGCCTTTAGCAAAACATAATTTGCTGAATAATGATGTTCATATTAATGCCACAACAGGAAGTACAGGAGCAGGAGTAAGTCTTTCAGAAACTTCTCATTTCAGTTGGAGAAACAACAATATGTCGCATTATAAAGCTTTTGAACATCAGCATTTAGGAGAAATTTCAGAAAGTTTGGTGCAATTGCAAGACGATTTTGACAGCGAATTGCTTTTTATTCCGAATAGAGGAGATTTTCCAAGAGGGATTTTTGCAACGCTTTATACATTATGCGATGATAGTTTGGAGCAATTGGTTGCTAAATACGAGGATTTCTATAAAAATGAGCCTTTCGTAACCGTTACCACAACAAATATCAACATGAAACAAGTGGTGCAAACGAATAAATGTATTATTAGTTTATTGAAAAAAGGAAACCGGGTTCTCATAACATCAATTATCGATAACTTAACCAAAGGTGCTTCAGGACAAGCGATTCAAAACATGAATTTAATGTTCGGTTTAGAAGAAACCACAGGTTTACATTTGAAACCAAGCGGATTTTAATAATAGTTTCAAGTTTAAAGTTTCATGTTGCAAGTTAACTTGAAACCTGAAACCTGAAACCTGAAACAAAATAAACAAAAAAACACATGAACTTATTCAACGTTTACCCATTATACGACATAACTCCAGTAAAAGCAGTAGATTGCACAATCATTGATGATAAAGGAGTAGAATATTTAGATTTATACAGCGGACATGGTGTGATTTCTATCGGACACACACAACCGGATTATGTAGCAAAACTTAAAAATCAAATTGACAATTTAGGTTTTTATTCTAATGCGATTCAGAATCCATTACAAGTGGAATTGGCTCAAAAATTAGGAAAACTTTCTGGTCTTGAAGATTACGAATTGTTTTTATGCAGTTCTGGTGCTGAAGCAAATGAAAATGCTTTGAAATTAGCTTCTTTCCATAACGGAAAATCAAGAGTTGTGGCTTTTGATAATTCTTTCCACGGAAGAACTTCTGCAGCAGTTGCAGTTACTGATAACAAAAAAATTGTTGCGCCAATTAACGCACAACAAGAAGTAACGTTTTTACCTCTAAACCAAATCGAATTAGTTGAAGCTGAATTAGCTAAAGGAGATGTTACAGCAGTAATTATCGAAGGAATTCAAGGAGTTGGTGGTTTAGATCAAGGAACAACTGAGTTTTTTCAAGCTTTAGAAAAAGCTTGTAAAAAATACGATGTTGTTTTAATTTTAGATGAAGTACAGTCAGGATATGGAAGAAGCGGGAAATTCTTCGCGTTTCAACATCACGGAATCAACGCTGATATTATTTCAGTTGCCAAAGGAATGGGGAACGGTTTTCCAGTTGGCGGGATTTTAATTTCTCCAAAATTCGAAGCAAGTTTCGGATTATTAGGAACTACTTTCGGCGGAAGCCATTTATCTTGTGCAGCAGGAATTGCAGTTTTAGATGTAATTGAAAAACTGGATTTACAAAAAAATGTAAACGAAGTTTATGAATATTTCTTAGAAAAAATCAAAGAAGTTGATGGAATCAAACAAGTAAAAGGAAAAGGCTTAATGCTTGGAGTAGAGTTTGATTTTGATGTTGCAGCTTTAAGAAAGAAATTAATTATCGAAAAACACATTTTTACAGGAAGCGCGAACAATAAAAATCTATTAAGAATTTTACCGCCTTTGACTGTGAAAAAAGCAGATATCGATACGTTTGTAAAAGCCTTGAAAGAAAGTTTAGAAGAGTTGAAAAACTAATTTTCATGAAAGCAAAGTTATTTATCAGTACTTTAATACTCTGGATAGTTAATGTCTTAATTTACTATACTTTTAATTATCCTGAGCATTTTTCATTATTTGATATTATAACGCAACATGTTGAGTGGAAGCCATTATTGTCTTTATATGGACTAATAATTTTAATTACAGCTTTTTTCTGCCTTGTTTTTTATAGAAAAATAAGTTTTTCAAGAAAATTAATTTCTTCTCTGATTTACATTAATATTTTATGCACAATTTTGAGTTTTTCTTACGGTTCATATAGATTTTATATAAATAAACAAGAATTAGATGAATCAATATTATCTTTTCAAGATATGGCAAGAGATGATATAAAGAAAGATAAAATAAGGGAATTTGGGGCTGGTTTGGCCTTGCCTCCGAGAGACAAAAGTGAATACAGAAATTTTTTGAAGAAGGATTCTATTAAAGAGAGCTATGGATTAATTAGTGTAAGCTATTGTATAATTTCTGAGAGTTTAGAAATCTCAAAAGCTGAATATAGAAAAATTACTGAACCTTATCTGGAAAAAAGAAATGGAAAAAATTGGAGAGAAAAAATGAAGAAGGATATTGATGCTATAAAATAAACCAACCAAAAAAACAACCAACTACAAATTATGAATCCATTATCAATTGAAACACGCAATGCAGTTTTACGCACTATGGCAAAGCTGATCGAGCAGGAGCGGAATGAGATAATCCTGACCAATCAGGAAGATCTTGCCGATTACGACGGCTCAGATTTAGCGATGGAAGAACGCTTAAAAGTAGATGATAAAAAAGTCGACGAGATGATTTTGTCATTAAACCAACTAGCTTCTCAGGAAGATCCCGTTGGCGTTGAGCGTTTTCATTTTACTCATGATAATGGAATAAAAGTGGTAAATAAAACCGCTGCTTTTGGAACGATTTTAATTATTTACGAATCTCGTCCAGATGTTACAATCGAAGCGGGTGGAATCGCTTTTAAATCTGGAAATAAGATTTTATTGAAAGGTGGAAAAGAATCTTTAAAATCAAATTTGAAGATCGTAAGTCTTTGGCATAAAGCTTTAGAAGAAAACGGAGTTTCAAAAGACTGGGTGGAATATCTGAATTACAACAGAATAGAAACTCAAGCATTTTTAGAAAAACCAACTCAAAAGGTTGATTTAATTGTTCCGAGAGGCGGAGAAAAACTTATTGAATTTGTAAAAGCACACGCAACTTGTCCAGTAATCGTAAGCGGACGAGGAAATAATTTTGTTTACGTTCATGAAAAAGCAGATACTGATTTGGCTCTAAAAGTAATTTTGAATGCTAAAACATCTAAAATTTCGGCTTGTAATGCTTTGGATAAAGTTTTAATAGATTCAAAATTGCCAAACTTTGAAGGTTTTGCCGCAATGTTGATAGAAGCTTTAATAGAATCAAAAGTGGAAGTTATTGTCGATAAATCCTTAGAGAATTTCGAAAACACCAAAACAATTGAAAATGAAGATATTTGGTACGAAGAGTTCTTAGATTACAAAATTGTAATCGGAACCATAGATTCGCAAGAACATGCTATTGATATGATTAATAAATACTGCGGAGGACATTCTGCCGCAATTATAACTAGAGATGATGAAGTTGCACAGCAGTTTATGGAATCGATCGATGCCGCAGCAGTTTACCAAAATGCTTCAACCCGTTTTACAGACGGAGGACAATTTGGTTTAGGAGGAGAGTTAGCAATAAGTACTGATAAATTACATCAACGCGGTCCAATTGGTCTTCAACATCTTGTTACCAATAAATGGTACGTGTATGGAGAAGGACAGATTAGGTAATTTAGATAATGTGAAAATTGAGGCAATTAGATAATTAGAAAATTCTAAAAGAAAAAACTTAGAATCTTAGCATCTTAGAACCTTAGCACCTTAAAAAAAAATGAGTAAGAAACGGATTTTATTAAAAATAGGAAGTAATACTTTAACCAAAGAAACCAATCATATTTCGCGGGGAAAGATTGAAGACCTCGGAATACAGATTGCTGCTTTGAATGACGAATATGAGTTTATCATAGTAAGTTCAGGAGCAATTGCAGCGGCAAAGCAATTTGTAAAGTTGGACAATCAGGATAAAGATGTTTTTGTAAAACAGGCTTTAGCTTCTATCGGACAGCCACATTTAATGCGGATTTACAATGAAAATTTTAAGGATTTAGGATTAAATACTTCACAGTGTTTACTTTCTTATTCTGATTTTGAAAAAGAGCAGACAAAAAAGAACATTGTAAATACCATTAATGTATTGGTTAAAAACAATTACATTCCGATTATTAATGAAAATGATACCGTTGCTACAGATGAGATTCGGTTTGGAGATAATGATAAATTAGCGGCTTTAACAGCGGTTCTTTTAAATGTTGATATTCTGATAATTGCGACCAATACAAACGGAATTTACACAAAGAATTCAATTCACGATGAAAATCCGGAAACAATCAAATTGGTAAATGATTTGAAGTCACTTGAAAAAGAAATCGGCGAATCAAAATCATCACATGGAACAGGAGGGATGCAATCTAAAATAGAGGCAGCAGCAATTTCAAAAGCAGCCAACATCGAAACTTGGATTGTCAATGGATTGAATGATAATTTTATTCTGCGAGCATTGAAAGATGAAATTCCTTTTACTAGGATTGTGTGAAATTGAACGCGGATGAAACGGATTCGCTATCGCGAAGACGCGGATTAAAACGGATTTTATCTTTAGTTTTAATTTAAATGTAGTATATTTCATTCAAATTTGTTTTTTATGAAATTATTGCATCAAGAGTTAACCGAAGTTATTATCAAAACTTTTTATGAAGTTTATAATGAGTTGGGATATGGATTTTTAGAAAGAGTTTATCAAAATTCGTTGTATTTAGAATTAAAGAATAAAGGACTTAACGTTGAAACACAGAAGAAAATAATCGTTTATTATAAAGGAATTAAAGTTGGTGAATATTATGCGGATTTAGTAGTAGAAGATTTAATTATTTTAGAATTAAAAGCAGCAGATTGCATAGTAGTGGAATTTGAAAATCAAATTTTAAACTATTTAAGAGGAACAAACTGTGAAGTAGGATTACTTCTAAATTTTGGAACAAAACCGGAGTTTCGAAGAAAAATTTTTGAAAACAGCAAAAAAACAAGAATATAAAAATCCGTTTAAATCCGTGTCTTCGCGATAGCGAATCAGTATAATCCGCGTCTAATTTTTAGACAACAAATAAAAAGAACAAAAATAAAAGAAAGCAAATGAACTATATCTCAATAAAAGAAATCAACTCATTATCAAAATGGGTAAAACAAGCGATCAAAATCAAAAAGAATCCGCTTAAAAATCAAAGTTTAGGAAAGAATAAAACTCTTGGAATGTTATTCTTCAATCCAAGTTTAAGAACGCGTTTGAGTACTCAAAAGGCAGCAATGAACTTAGGAATGAATGTTATGGTAATGAACTTTACTAACGAAGGATGGACTTTAGAATTTGAAGACGGAGCTGTAATGAATTCTGGTGCATCAGAACACATCAAAGAAGCGGCAGAAGTAGTTTCTCAATACTGTGATATTATTGCAATCCGTGCTTTTGCTGGTTTGGTTGATAAGGAAAAAGATTATCAAGAAACAGTAATTTCAGGATTTTTGAAATACGCTACAGTGCCAATTGTTAATATGGAAAGTGCTATTCGCCACCCGTTGCAATCGTTGGCAGATGCGATTACAATGGAAGAATTCAAACCTAGACACAAAGATAAACCAAAGGTGGTTCTTTCTTGGGCGCCGCATCCAAAAGCGTTACCGCAGGCAGTTGCTAATTCATTTGTAGAAATGATGCAGATGCAGAAAGATATGGATTTTGTAATCACACATCCAAAAGGTTACGAGTTAAGCCCAGAAATCACACAAGACTGTAAAATCGAATACGATCAAAACAAAGCTTTCGAAAATGCTGATTTCGTTTACGTAAAAAACTGGAGCAACTTCAACGATTATGGAAAAGTAACCAATAGCGATCCAAATTGGACGGTTACGGCAGAAAAAATGGCTTTGACCAATAACGGAAAATTCATGCACTGTCTTCCAGTTCGTCGTAACGTAATTGTAAGTGACGAAGTTTTAGATGGAGAAAATTCAATCGTAATCGAACAAGCGAACAATAGAACGTATTCAGCACAATTAGTTTTACAGAAGATTCTTAAGAAAATATAATTTAAGGTGCAAAGGTTCAAAGTTGCAAAGGGGCAGAGGTTTAAAACCTCGAGAAAAACCTTTGCACCTTTGTACCTCTGAGCCTCTGAACCTTAAAGACAATGAATGTATCAGTAATCAAAATAGGTGGAAACATCATCGATAATCCAGCAGAATTAGAGAAATTTTTAACCGATTTTTCTAAAATAGAAGGCTATAAAGTTTTAGTTCACGGAGGTGGAAAATCAGCTACAAAAATGGCGCAGAGTATTGGCTTGGTTCCGCAAATGATTGACGGACGCCGAATTACAGATGCTCCAATGCTTGACGTTGTCGTGATGATTTACGCTGGACAAATCAATAAACATATTGTAGCGCAATTGCAGGCGAAAGACAATAACGCGATTGGTTTTTCTGGAGCTGACGGAAATTTAATTCAGTCAACAAAAAGAAATCACCCAACAATCGATTACGGATTTGTAGGTGATGTAAAACAAGTCAATACTAAACTGTTAGCGACTTTGTTGGAAACTGGAGTTGTTCCCGTTTTCTGTGCGATTACACACGACAAAAACGGACAATTACTAAACACCAATGCTGATACAATTGCAAGCGAATTATCAATTGCTTTATCTGAAGTTTTTGATGTTACGCTGACATATTGTTTTGAAAAGCAAGGTGTTTTGATGGATTCAGAAGACGATTCGTCTGTAATTACAGAAATCAACGAAGCATTATATAATAAACTAAAAGAAGAAAAAGTAATCCATTCCGGAATGATTCCAAAACTGGATAACTGTTTCAATAGTTTATCAAGAGGTGTGCAGAAAATCAAAATTGGACATCACAGAATGCTCCAAAACTCAGATATTTCGCATACAACGATTACGTTGTAAAGTTATAGCCACGAATTACACGAATTGATACTAATTTTTTTCTGCTTAAAAAAGAGAAAATAATTTTAAACAGACAGTAAAAAGTTTATTTTGATTTTAAATCTCTAACAAAAAGATAATTTGTGAAAATTCGTGCAATAAGTGGCAAAAAAACAGGACTGCGCAATACTTTTAAATATTAATTTAAGAAATTTGCGCAAATTAATTTTCTGGCTAAGATTTAGTAAAAACATTGCTTAAATAACTTAGAATCTCAGTCCCGATAGCTATCGGGATAGCCTCAGAACCTAACAAAAATGAAAAATATAGATACGCTTACCAAAGAAGCAATTAGTTTATTAAAAAGTCTAATCGAAACCCCTTCATTTTCAAGCGAAGAAGATCAAACGGCTCTTTTAATTGAAAATTGGTTCAATCAGAATGAAATTCCTTTCAAGAGAGAAAACAACAATGTGTGGGCTTTCAATAAATATTTTGACGAAAATAAACCAACACTTTTATTAAACTCACATCACGATACGGTACGTCCAAATCAGGCGTATACAAACGATCCGTTTAAAGCAATTGAAAAAGACGGAAAATTATTTGGTTTAGGAAGTAATGATGCTGGAGGATGTTTAGTTTCGTTACTAGCGACTTTCGTTCATTTTTACGAAAATCAAAACCTTTCTCACAATATTGTAATTGTAGCTTCCGCTGAAGAAGAAAGCAGCGGAAAAAATGGTTTAAATAGTGTTTTAAAGAGTTTGCCAGAATTAGATTGCGCTATTGTTGGCGAACCAACTTTAATGCAATTAGCAGTTGCAGAAAAAGGTCTTTTGGTTTTAGATGTAAAAGTAAAAGGAACTGCCAGCCATGCCGCACATCAAAATGACGATAATGCATTATACAAATCAATTCCGGTAATGGAATGGTTTAAAAACTATAAATTCGACAAAATCTCAGATGTTTTAGGTCCTGTAAAAATGACCGTAACACAGATTAATGCAGGGAAACAGCATAATGTTGTGCCTTCAGAATGTGATTTGGTTGTAGATATCCGTGTAACAGACCGTTACACCAATGCTGAAATCTTGGAAGTTGTAAAAGCAAACGTAAATGCTGAAGTAACGCCAAGATCCATGCATTTAAATGCATCATCAATTCCAGTTGCGCACGGTTTGGTTCAGGCTGGAATTGCATTAGGAAGGACAACGTATGGTTCGCCAACACTTTCAGATCAGTCGGTTTTAAGCTGTCAGTCTTTAAAATTAGGACCAGGAGAAACATTGCGTTCGCATTCAGCAGACGAATTTATTTTTGTAAATGAAATTGAGGAAGGAATCGACTTGTATATCAAAATACTAACTGATTTCTTTAAATTATAATTAAACGAAATTAAACCCGACAGGTTTTTAAAACCTGTCGGGTTTCTAAAAATAGTACCTATGAAACTTTGGGAAAAAGGAATACCAACAGATAAACAAATCGAACAATTTACCGTTGGAAACGATCGTGAACTGGATTTAGTTTTGGCAAAGTATGATGCTTTGGGTTCAATCGCTCATGCTAAAATGTTGGGGCAGATCGGTTTATTGACTCCAGAAGAAACAACATCTTTAGTTGATGCATTAAACGAAATCATCGCTGATATCGTAGTTGGAAATTTCGAAATCGAAGACAGTTTCGAAGACGTACATTCTAAAATAGAATACCTTCTAACTGTAAAACTAGGCGATGCAGGAAAGAAAATCCACACTGCACGTTCTCGTAATGATCAAGTTTTAGTTGATGTTCATTTGTATTTAAAAGACGAATTAAAAGCGATAAAAGAACAAGTAAAGACCTTGTTTGACTTGTTGATGGAATCGGCAGAAAAACACCAAAACGTTTTATTGCCTGGTTACACACATTTGCAAATCGCAATGCCATCGTCATTCGGAATGTGGTTTTCTGCTTATGCTGAAAGCTTAATTGATGATGTAACTATGTTGAATGCAGCTTCAAAAATTGTAGATCAGAATCCGTTAGGTTCTGCAGCAGGTTACGGAAGCTCATTTCCAATCAATAGAACATTTACAACAAAAGAATTAGGTTTCGAAACCTTAAAATACAATGCCGTTGCAGCACAAATGAGCCGTGGAAAAGCTGAAAAAACGGTTGCTTTTGCGATGACAAGCGTTGCAGGAACGTTATCAAAATTTGCGATGGACGTTTGTTTGTATATGAGCCAGAATTTTGACTTTATTGGTCTTCCAGCGCATCTTACAACAGGTTCGAGCATTATGCCTCATAAGAAAAACCCGGATGTTTTCGAATTAATCAGAGGAAAATGCAATAAGATTCAGGCACTTCCTTACGAAATCACTTTAATTACAAATAATCTTCCAAGCGGATATCACAGAGATTTACAGCTTTTAAAAGAAGGGTTATTTCCAGCAATTCAAAACTTAAAAGCTTGTTTGGATATTGCTATATTTTCAATTAAAGATATCACGATTAAAGATCATATTTTAGAAGATAAAAAATATGATTATTTGTTTACTGTAGATACATTAAACGAAATGGTGGTAGAAGGAATGCCGTTTAGAGATGCTTACAAAGCTGTTGCAGAACAATTGGAAGCAGGAACGTATAAATCACCAAAAGCTACAAAGCACACGCATGAAGGAAGTATCAATAACTTATGTCTTAATGCAATTAAAGATAAAATGAAAGCTGCTTTTTAATTTCTGGTAAGATTGTAAAAAGTGAAATGTAAAAAGTAAAAAGGTCATTGATTTGTTTCAATGACCTTTTGTTTTATACAAGAATTAGTTTTTTACTAGTTTAAATGTTTTGCTTCTGTTGTCTATTTGAACTTTACAGACATAAATTCCTTTTGCAAGATTACCAACGTTTAATTCTAATTTTTCATCTGGAGAAACATTTTGAGAATGTGAATATATTTTTGATCCATTAGAAGAAAATAAATTCACTTCGGCTAAACCATTATCAGAACTTGAAAAATCGATATTTAACAGACGATTTATAATTGATGGATAATACTTTAAATCGAGATTATTTACATTGTCATTAAGCCCCAAATTGTTGCAGCTTGTAGAAAGTGCGCCTTGAGCAGTAACTTGAAGTGTCGCTCCAGCGCCGCATGAAGCGTTGGAAATATATCCTGAAACGTTAGCAATAGGCAAAACACTATAAGTATATGAAGGTTTTGTTACTGTAGTTCCAGAATTTGCAGGTGCATTCAAACAATCAGTAAAAGCAATTCCAATTGTTCCGCCATCAGTGCTTACGTAGCTTTTAAAAGCAGTTCCGATTTTGGCAAAATCTGTTCCTTCAACATAACAAGTTGTATTGTTGCTTCCGCCACCTAAACCAATTGCCAATGAACCTGATACAGAAGTATTATAATAGCAGTTTAAAATATGAAGTTCAGCATTTCTTGCTCTTGGCATTCTTTCTTTACAGCCTTCAGCCCAATAGCAGTTTTTAAAAGTAATGCTGTAATGACCATCAGAAGGAGCATCCGTTTTAGAAGAACCAACTAAATCTGAAAATCTATGATCATCAGCGCCGCCGGAACCTCCAGCTTTTGGAGCTTTCAAATAAATAAATTTACACCAAGAAACAGTTACATTATCGGCTGCACCTTTATTGTCAAAATTGCCATCCATCCCGTCTTGAAATTCACAATGGTCTACCCAAAGATTAGTTGCTTCAGAGGTAAGGTTATCACGTCCGTCTACATCATAAGCACCAGGACCTTCAAAAATTAAATTTCTGATGATAATATTATTAGAACCAGGTTTTAAACTTAGAATTCCTGAGCCAGCAGCCGTTTGATCCAAGTTAATTAATCGTGCTCCAGGAAGTCCAATTATAGTTTTGTCATTGACTAGTAAGCTCGTATATGTGCAATTGATGGTTCCTGAAACTAAAATAACTTGCGGAGTAGTTAATTTTAGTTTTGCTGTTAAATCGGCTAAAGTAGTAACTGTCACTGGAGTTGCATTTCCTCCGCCAGTTGCAGAAGCACCAAATCCTTCTGGTGCACTCATGAAATAATTTTGAGCAAACAAAAAGGAGCAAGGTAGCAGTAATGCTAGTAAAATAAGTTTTGTTTTCATTTTTAAGTGTGGTTTTTTGTGGTTTTTATTGGTTAATGTAATCGATTGCACAAATGTAAAAGATTCAGATTAATTTCAAATTAATTTATTAAATATTTATGTTTTAAAGTTTTGATTCATAGAAATATAAAGGTAATTTTTACACTTTTGTTTAAGATGATTTGCAGAAGTATTGCTTAAAAAATGGAAAGGTTTTATAGTAAAAGCAGAAAATTCATGCTAAATACATATATTTGATGTACCAGTTTAAAACATACCAATGGAAAAATTCAAAGATCAGTCTACTCTTCATCTTTTTGAAAGAGGCTTAATTACTGAAAATCAGTTTGAAGAAGTTAAAACGTATCGAAATCTAAACATCTTTTCATTAAACGCAGAATTAAAACTATTTCTTTATTTATCAGTATTACTGTTTACTTCAGGAATCGGAATTCTGATTTATGAAAATATAGATACAATAGGACATATTGCGATTCTATCACTACTTTTAATTGTGATTGCAGTTTGTTTTTTTTATTGTTTCAAACATTCTAAAGGTTTTCAGAAAACAGAAACAACATTTGAGCATCCTGTTTTAGAATATCTGGTTTTGGCGGGAAATATTTTGACCTGTATTTTCATCGGATATCTCCAGTTTCAATATAAACCTTTTGGTGAGCATTACGGATTAGCTACTTTGGTTCCTACAATAGTAAGTTTCTTTTGCGCTTATTACTTTGATAATAGAAGTGTTTTGACAATTGCCATTACTGGTTTGGCAGCTTATGTAGGGCTTTCGGTTACGCCACAAGATATATTTAATGACAGTAATAATTTGTATGCAAGCCAAAGTTTAAGTTATTCTGCAGTAATGTTAAGTGTTTTATTGGTTCTATGGACGATTTACAGTCATAGAATTTCTCTCAAAATTCATTTTTCTTTAGTTTTCCTCACTTTTGCATTGCATATTGTAAGTATTGCGGCAATTAGTAATCTAACGGGTTATGATACCTTAACTTGGGTAATATTTGCTATAATTTTAGCTGGTTCCACGTATTATTTTTATAAAGTTAGTTACCAATATAAAGCGATGTCTTTATATGTATTTATGATTGTTTATGCTTACATAGGAGGAAACATTGTTTTGTTTAGAGTTTTTGAAAACGTTGATTTCTCAGATATTTGGGAATTGCTTGTTTTCTTGCTACCAGCGTATTTTGTCGGCTCGATTATAATGTTCATTAAATTGATTAAAAACTTCCATAAAGAAATAGCAGAATGATAGTATACAACAAACAATTATTGGATAACGAAGTCTTAACTGATGAAGCAGATGCTTTGTATAAAGGAGGTTTTATTAGCAAAGAGCAGAAGAAATTTATAGAAAAAGAATTGCCTGTTTTAAAAAGTCAGAATAATATTCTCGTTAGACTAGGTTTCTTTTTGCTTGGCTGCTTGTTATATGGTTCAATTTGCGGAGCAATTTCTTTGTTTGGACTAAGCGCTGAGAATACATTTTTTAAAATTTGCTGCTATATTTTTGCTGCAGTTGGATTTGCGGGAGTAGAATTTCTAGCCAATCAAGAGTATCATAATCACGGTCTAGATGATGCTTTTATATTGAATGCACTTTTATGTTTGGGAGTAGCAGTAGGGATAACAACAGAAGGTTACGAAATGGTAATTGCATTTTTTGTAGCAGTTGGAGCGCTTTTTATGTTTCTAAGATATTTACATGTGCTATCAATGCTCGTGTTCTGTCTTTCTGCAACTGCGTTTTTGTTTTTCGGAATGTTTGAATTTGGAGATATCGGAAAAGCCATTTTGCCATTTGTAGCAATGGTTTTTGCAGGAGGTTTTTATTTTTTGACCAAAAAGATGATGAATTGTTTAAGCGAAAGTTCTTATTATAACGGATTATTATTGGCAAATAGTTTTTGTCTCGTTTTATTTTATCTTTCTTGTAATTATTTGGTTGTGAGGGAACTTTCTGCAGAACTATTAGGAACAGAAGTAAAACCAGGAACAGATATTCCGTTTGCGTATTTCTTTTACGCATTTACTTTTGTAGTTCCTGTGCTTTATTTGGTTCAAGCTTTAAAAACAAAAGATAGAATAATGCTTTGGTTGAGTTTTTTGGCGATTGCATTTTCAATTTATACCATTCGATTTTATCATTCGGTTTTGCCAATCGAAGTTGCGTTAACACTTGGAGGTGTCGTTTTATTTGCAATTGCTTATTTTTCAATTAGGAAATTAAAAGAAAAAGAAAGCGGTCTGACCTTTAAACCAGATAGAATTAACCATTCAGATAGCTTATTAAATGCGGAAGCTCTAGTTGTGGCTTCAACTTTCGGAATGAAACCTGAAGTTAAAACAGATTCTCCAATGGAGTTTGGAGGTGGAGGTTTCAGCGGTGGAGGTTCTGACGGAAGCTTTTAAGTTTAATTATGAGTTATGAATTATGAGTTGAGTGCTAATTTGAATTAAAATTGGACTTGGCGTAAAAATATAAAAGCCTGGAATTATACAAATAATTCCAGGCTTTTAATTTTTAAAATTTGTTGTATTCTAAGTTAAGTAATTAACTCATAACTCATAATTCATAACTCATAACTTAGACCCTGCTTTTCAATGCTTCAGCATCAATATCACTGTGCGAAACATCATAAATTGCCTTTCCGTTTTTGATTAATATCAATTGTGGAGATTCGTGATATACTCCAAATTTGTTTGCAATTTCATTTGAAATATCTCTGTGTGCTATCAAGTCTAAAAAGTATGCATCAACAACACTATCAAGCTCATATTCTCTTTCAAATTGCTTTAAAGCCATACGGCTAATGCTACATCTTGTGCTGTGTTTAAAAATTACGACTGGTTTTTCGTTAGAAATGGCTTCGATTTCCATTAACTGAAGCATATCTGTTAATTCTGTCCAGTTAACTTTACTTTTTGCGGCTTCTGAGTTCTCTGAACTTCCGAAGATTGAATTAAAAAAACTCATATTTGACTTGGTTTATGACTTTTTGACGTATTAAAACAAGAAAAACTTGATTTTTTACGACATTTTGTCTGTTTTTTTACTGTGGAATATAATTTGAATATTTGAATGCAAAGTTAAATTATTTGAGTTAAAAAAGTACCTCAATAAATCGTAACTTTAATCTTATAAATTGTCAAACAAATAAAATCAATCAAAATCGTAAAAATATGAATATAAATAAGTTTACCATTAAATCGCAGGAAGCCATTCAGTTGTCGCAGCAATTAGCGCAGCGAAATGGCCAGCAGCAAATTGAAAATGAACACATTTTCAAAGCAATTTTTGAAGTTGATGAAAACGTGGCGCCATTTATTCTAAAAAAATTAAACGTAAATGTGCCGTTGTTTTTACAAATTTTAGACAGTACAATTCAGAGTTTTCCAAAAGTTTCTGGAGGAGATGTTATGCTTTCCAGAGATGCCAATAAAGCTTTGAATGAAGCTGAAATCATTGCCCAAAAAATGAACGACGAATACGTTTCGATCGAACATTTAATTTTAGCCATTTTTGACTCAAAAAGCAAAGTATCTCAGATTTTAAAAGATCAAGGAGTTACAGGTAAAGGTTTGAAAGCGGCTATTGAAGAATTAAGAAAAGGTGAAAGAGTAACTTCGGCTTCAGCTGAAGAAACGTATAATTCACTAAATAAATTTGCTAAAAACTTAAACGAATTAGCACGTACAGGAAAACTAGATCCAGTTATCGGGCGTGATGAAGAAATTCGTCGTGTATTGCAGATTCTGACTCGTAGAACAAAAAACAATCCAATGCTTATTGGTGAACCTGGAGTTGGTAAAACCGCAATTGCAGAAGGTTTAGCACACAGAATTGTGGACGGAGACGTTCCAGAAAACTTAAAGGAAAAAATCGTTTTCTCGCTTGATATGGGAGCTTTGATTGCCGGAGCGAAATATAAAGGAGAATTTGAAGAGCGTTTAAAATCGGTTGTAAAAGAAGTTACAGCTGCAGAAGGTGATATCGTTTTGTTTATTGATGAGATTCATACGCTTGTAGGAGCGGGTGGAGGTGAAGGCGCAATGGACGCGGCAAACATCCTAAAACCAGCTTTGGCTCGTGGGGAATTGAGAGCAATTGGAGCAACGACTTTAGATGAATATCAAAAATATTTTGAGAAAGATAAAGCGCTTGAAAGACGTTTCCAAAAAGTTCTTATTGATGAACCAGATACCGAAAGTGCCATTTCAATTCTTCGTGGAATTAAAGAGAAATACGAAACACACCATAAAGTTCAGATTAAAGATGAAGCGATTATCGCGGCTGTTGAACTTTCGCAAAGATATATTACAAATCGTTTCTTACCAGATAAAGCGATTGACTTAATGGACGAAGCGGCTTCTAAACTGCGTATGGAAATCAATTCAAAACCTGAAGAATTAGATGTTTTGGATCGTAAAATTATGCAGCTGGAAATTGAAATTGAAGCTATTAAACGTGAAAAAGAAGAAAGCAAACTGAAAATTTTAGGTATGGAATTGGCCAACCTAAAAGAAGAGCGAAACGAAATCTACGCAAAATGGAAGCAAGAAAAAGATATTGTTGACGGAATTCAGGCTGTAAAACATGAAATTGAAGACTTTAAATACGAAGCTGAACGTGCTGAACGTGATGGTGATTACGGAAAAGTAGCCGAAATTCGTTACGGAAAAATAAAAGAAGCGCAGGAAAGACAAGAAACTCTGCAAAAACAATTGTTAGAATTCCAATCTGGAAATTCTTTAATCAAAGAAGAAGTAACTAGAGAAGATATTGCAGAAGTTGTTGCAAAATGGACTGGAATTCCAGTTACAAAAATGCTTCAGACAGAAAGAGAAAAACTATTGCATTTGGAAGACGAATTGCACAAACGTGTGGTAGGTCAGGAAGAGGCGATAGAAGCGGTGAGTGATGCTGTTCGTAGAAGCCGCGCCGGTTTACAGGATATGAAAAAACCTGTTGGTTCATTCTTATTCTTAGGAACAACAGGAGTTGGTAAAACGGAGCTAGCAAAAGCTTTGGCAGAATATCTTTTTGATGATGAAAATGCTATGACTCGTATCGATATGAGTGAGTATCAAGAACGTCACAGTGTGAGCCGTTTAGTTGGTGCGCCTCCAGGATATGTAGGTTATGATGAAGGAGGTCAGTTGACAGAAGCTGTTCGAAGAAAACCTTATTCTGTTGTATTGTTAGACGAGATCGAAAAAGCGCATCCGGATACTTTCAATATTTTATTGCAAGTTCTAGACGAAGGACGTTTGACAGACAACAAAGGACGTTTGGCTGATTTTAGAAATACGATTATTATTATGACCTCAAATATGGGAAGTAATATTATTCAGGAGAAATTTGAAAACCTGAAAGGAAGCGTTGAAGCGGCGACAGAAGCTGCTAAAAACGAAGTTTTAGGGTTATTAAAACAAACTGTTCGTCCTGAGTTTATTAACCGTATCGATGAGATTGTAATGTTTACACCGCTGACGGTAGAGAACATCTCAAGAATCGTAAACTTACAATTGAAGAGTGTTACAAAAATGTTGGCTCTGCAAGGCATTACAATGGATGCAACTCCAGAAGCTATTGCTTACTTGGCCGATAAAGGTTACGATCCGCACTTTGGGGCAAGACCAGTAAAACGTGTGGTTCAAAGAGAAGTTTTAAATCAATTGTCAAAAGAAATTTTGGCAGGAAATATTACAACAGATAGCATCATTTTGTTAGATGCTTTCGATGGCAAACTGGTTTTTAGAAACCAGACCGTTAAATAATTATTTTTTTAGTTAATCTTGAAAAAGCATCAGTGTCAAAGCTGGTGCTTTTTTTGTTAATATGTAATGAGATTTAATATTTTTTAACGGTTATTTTGTGTAAGAAATAATCTATATTTGAATCAACTATTAAATCAACTATATGAAAATAAACCAAAGAACATTTTTAATTCTAGTTCTTGCCAGTTTTTCATTTGTAACTCATTCTTACGCGCAAGAAAGTATTGTTGTTACTGGAGGAAAAGGTACAGGATCTGGTGGAGCTGCAAGTTATTCAGTAGGGCAAATTGCCGATATACAATTGAAAGGAAGTGGCGGCTCTGCACAGCAAGGCATTCAGCAAGCTTACGAAATAGCCACTCTAAGCAATGACAAATTCGATGAAATTAGTTTAGTAATGACAGCTTTTCCTAATCCTGTTGTTGATGAATTAAATCTTATTGTTATAAACAATAAATTTGAAAACTTGTCTTATAATTTATTTGATATTAATGGACGAATATTATCAAAAGTACTCCATATCACTTCATCAGAAACAAAGGTCTCTATGCAAGGATTGACACAGGGAGTTTATTTTCTTGCAGTGCATAACAATTCTAAAACAATCAAAACTTTTAAAATCATTAAAAAATAAAATTCTAAATAGCAGAAAGATATATGAGAAAAATTACTCTAGCATTTTTATTATTAAGTTCTTTTACAATCTTATTCGCGCAAGCGCCACAGAAAATGAATTATCAATCTGTGATTCGTAAAACAGATGGGACATTGCTTTCAAATACCTTAGTAGGTATAAAAACCAGCATTTTGCTTGGTTCCGCTACAGGAACAGCATCTTATGTAGAAACTCAAACCACAACAACAAATGCAAACGGATTAGCAACTATAGAAATAGGGGGAGGAACTCCAGTTACAGGTACATTTTCGGGAATTGATTGGGGTGCAGGATCTCATTTTGTTAAAACAGAAATTGATCCAGCAGGAGGAACCAATTATACCATTAGCGGTACAAGTCAGCTTTTAAGTGTTCCTTATGCTTTGTATGCTGGAAGTAGTGTAAATAAAGGGAAAACCAGTATAATCATTACCGGAGATGTTACAGATGCAGAGGCAGCAGCGCAGATATCTGCTGAATTTGGACCTTATACAGAAAATATCTACATAACTAGTACAACAAATTTAACAACTATAGATTTGAGTGTAATAAAAAAACTAGTATACTTAAAAATTCAAAATAATTCAAAATTAGTTAGCTTCAATTTAAGTAATCTTGTTGAGGTTTATAATGATTTAGATGTCGGTAATAATGATGTGCTAACTTCAGCTGCATTTCCTGCTTTGAAAATACTGCATGCATACGATACAGGTATTTTAAATAATCCCGCTTTAACATCAATCTCATTTCCTGTTTTAACCTCTTGTAAGGGACTTTATTTCCAAAACAATTCAACTCTTACTTCTATTGACTTACCATTATTAGCATCGATTACGGACACAAATTTATCGCTCAATTTTAATAAAAATGCGCTTTCTAGTTCGCAAGTCAATTTAATTTTACATCGATTACTAAATATTCCTGGCAACGTACAAAGTTATTTCCAATTGCAAGATCAAAATCCGCCTGCTCCTCCTACAGGCCAAGGTATTTTGGATAAAAACGCTCTTATAAGCAGAGGGAACTCAGTAACAACGGACTAACATATTTTGCATTACAATCTTACTAAAAACACCAGTATTTTATCTGGTGTTTTTTTTATCCGTGAATTCTGAAACTTTTCATCTAATTCGTATAACAAGATATTTTCAAAAAAGAATCAATTTTAAATAAATAAAAAATCAGCAAAATATTAATTTAAAATCAAAAGACATGAACAATATTTTCAGAGGATTACTAGCAGGATATGGAGCAAAGAAGTTAGGAGGTGGATGTTTTGGAACCATTATAGTTTTTATTATACTATGGGTTCTGCTAGGGCAGTGTAATTAATTTTACAAAAAGAACACTACAGAAAAATAGGAAGAAAAATCACAAATTTTGATGTTGTATTATTGGGCAGATTAAGTCAAAATGTCTAGATTCGCATCACTAAAAATAAATTTAAAAAATGGGTTCAGGTTTTTTCGCTCTATTAGATGATATTGCAGCAATTATGGATGATGTTGCAGTAATGAGTAAAGTTGCTGCAAAGAAAACTGCTGGAATTCTTGGTGACGATTTAGCTGTAAATGCAGAAAAAGCTTCTGGATTTGCATCTTCACGAGAATTGCCGGTTTTGTGGGCAATCAGTAAAGGTTCTTTACTGAATAAAATTATCATTCTTCCAATTGCATTTTTGTTAAGTGCATTTTTTCCAATTGCCATCATGGTGATTTTAGTTTTAGGAGGATTGTTTTTAGCTTATGAAGGAGCTGAAAAAATCTATGAGTTTATTGTTCCTCACAAACATGAGGAATCGGAAGGAATTACTGATGAAGTGCTTACTGAAGAAGAAATTTTAGTAATCGAAAAAGAGAAAGTAAAATCTGCAATCGTTACTGATTTTATCCTTTCTGTAGAAATTGTAATCATCGCTTTGGGAACTGTAATCGGAAAACCATTAACGTCTCAGATTATTACTGTATCAATTATTGCAGTGATTGCAACAGTTGGAGTTTACGGAATCGTGGCGCTTATTGTTCGTATGGACGAAGTAGGTTTCAAAATGATCCAGCATAGCAAAAAAGAAAATAGTATTTTAAAGTTTGTCGGAAATATTTTAGTTCAGGCACTTCCGAAAGTTATTAAAGCATTGACGGTTATCGGTACAATTGCCTTAATTTTAGTAGCGGGTGGATTGTTTGTTCACAATATCGAATTTTTCCATCATCTTCTGCCAAGTTTCCCTTCAATTGTAAAAGAGTTTGCAATTGGTCTTATTATTGGTTTTATTGTTTTAGGAATCGTAAATCTCTTTAAAAAGATATTTCAAAAGAAAACAGCATAAATATATCCAAAATATACTTTAACGAAAACATCAGCTTTATAGCTGGTGTTTTTTGTTTTATAGGACCTGTCAAATCGATTTTATAAAGGGAAAACGAGATTTTTTCGGTTTTATAAAAAAAACATCATTAAAATAGTGCTTTTTTTTATTTGAATAAATACTTGATTTTTAGCTACTTAATTTTTTAGTAAAATTTTTAACATTTTGCATAAAGCAACCATTGCAACTAAGCTACATCTTCATAGTAATTAACAATTAATTATTATTTTATATGAAAAGTTTTAGATTAAAAACAGCTTTAGTAGTATTATTTTTATCAATTGGATTTGTTTCATGCAGTAACGATGATGATAAAGACCAAACACCAGCTCCAACTACAAAGGCAGCTTTAGTTACAGAAATTAAAGGACCAGCAACCGGAAAAGTAAATGATGAACTAAGCTACGATGTGACTTATACAGTTGATAATGCTTGTGCAGAATTTGATAAAATCTCAGAAGTAACAATTGGATCTGTAAAAGGGTTACAAGTGATTGCAAAATATCCATCACAAGTTTGTACACAACAAGTACCTGAGCCAAAAAAGACAGTTTATAAATTTAAAGCAACTGCAAAAGGAACTTTCGAAATTAAATTCAAAAAATCAGAAACTGAATTCTTAACTCAGAAAGTTGTAATCGAATAACAACTATTTTTGGTTGATATTTTTTAGGTTGAAAAACCATTTTACAGAGATTTTAAATTGATGTAAAATGGTTTTCTTTTGTAATTAAAAATGTGAACGAAAATTTCTATCTTTGAAAGGTTTGAAAAAAGTATAATTATGGGAGCCTTAGAGTTGAGAGAAAGTGTGTTAGAATATATAAACACAGCTGATGAGCGTCTTTTAAAAGTTGTAAAAGCAGTAATTGAAAGTTATCAAGAGGAAGAAATAGTGGCATTTTCGGTAGATGGAAAACCAATTACTAGAAGTGAATATAAAGCTGAATTGGCTAATGCTAAATTAGAAATTGAAAGGGGAGAATATACTTCACAGGAAGATTTAGAAAAAGAATCTGAGAATTGGTAATGGAAAAGTTTTTGAAGGTAGTTTGGACAACTACTGCTAAGAATCAATTAAGAACAATTTTTGATTATTATAAAGAGAAATCTGTCCAAGCTGCAAGCAATATTAAAAATGAAATTTTGGATTCTACTAAAAATGTAAGTTTTAGTGAACAATATCAAAAAGATGAAATTGAACCCAAATATAGAAGAATTATAGTTAGGGATTATAAAATATTATATTTGGTAGAAGGTGAAATAATTTATATTTCAAAAATATTTTCAACCAAACGAAATTTTACACAACAAATATAAAAGGAGCTTATAAGCTCTTTTTTTATATCATATTGTTAAGTAAATTAAACTGACTTTGACATTCCTTTAAAAAGTATTATTTTTGCACTCTAAATTTTATGTCATGCCGAAAAGAAAATATAAAATATCAGTAATTCAGTTAAATCTGAATGATGTTGCCGAAAATAATCTTAAAAAATGTATCAGCTGGGTAAGAGACGCTGCAAGTCAAGGAGCAGAGGTTATCTTATTGCCTGAATTATATAGCAGTCATTATTTTTGTCAAAGTGAGGATGTAGAGAATTTTGCATTGGCAGAACCACTTTACAGTACTTCATTTATTGCATTCAGCGAATTGGCAAAAGAATTAGGAGTGGTAATTATTGTTCCTTTCTTCGAGAAGAGAATGGCTGGAATTTATCATAACAGTGCTTATATTATTGACACTGATGGAACTGAAGCAGGTTTATACCGTAAGATGCACATTCCAGACGATCCTCATTTCTATGAAAAATTCTATTTCACTCCAGGAGATTTAGGTTTCCAAGCGATTGAAACTAAAAAGGGAACTGTTGGAACATTAATTTGCTGGGATCAATGGTATCCAGAAGCGGCTCGTATTACAGCGCTTAAAGGAGCTGAAGTTTTATTTTATCCAACAGCAATTGGATGGCATCCAAAAGAAAAAGAACAATACGGAGAAAATCAGTATGGTGCTTGGATGAATGTAATGAAAGGTCACGCTGTTGCAAATGGTGTTTTCGTTGCAGCTGCAAACCGAATTGGTCTTGAAAAATACCTTGAAGGAACTGAAGGAATTCAGTTTTGGGGAGCTTCTTTCATTGCTGGACCGCAAGGAGAAATTTTAGCTCAGGCTTCTCATGATAAAGAAGAAATCTTAATTGCTGAGGTTGATTTAGATCTTCAAGAAAATGTTCGTCAAAATTGGCCATTCTTCAGAGACAGAAGAATTGATGCTTTTGGAGATATTACAAAAAGAGCAATTGATAAATAAAAACGATTTTTCAAAAATATAAAAAGGGCAAAATATTATTTTGCCCTTTTTTTGTAAGCTTTGAAGAAGCGAAATATTTATAGCACCACAATAAAACAAAATGAAAAAGCTCCAGTGGAGCGACATGTTCTTTTACAATCTAACACATGTCGCTCCGCTGGAGCTTTATATTGTAAACGTATATTTTTTGCTTTAAATATTTCGCTTCTTCGAAGCTTTAAATAACTATTCAAAATTTAGTTTTTTTTAAACTCTATTTTTATAACAAAAAGGAGCTATTCTATTGAATAGCTCCTTTTCTTGTTTTTAGCTTTATATATAGATTACTTCACTTGGAAAGTAACTCGTCTCACGATTTGACGTGCTTCTTTAGAATTTTTGTTAACAGAAGTATCTTCTCCATTAGCAATTACATTCAATCTTGAAGCATCGATTCCAGCATTAACTGCTACTTTTTTTACAGCTTCAGCTCTTTTTCTTGATAATTCGGTGTTGTAGTTTGAATTTCCAATTTCATCAGCATAACCAATAATATCAGCCGATTTTCCTGGATTGTTTTTCAAGTATTTCACTAAGAAATCTACACCAGATAAAGAAGCGTTTGTTGGTTTAGACGAATTGAAATCGAAGTAAACATTTACATAACCACCGTTGATTAATTCTTCAACCGTATTGTTTGTAGCTGTTCCAGCGCCTTTTTTCTCGTAAGTTTTGTCTAAGTAGCTTTCTAACTCATCTGGAACACCATTTTGATTTGTATCAATAGATTGTCCTTTTGTATTAACAGCAACTCCTGCAATACTGTTTGGTTCTAAATCGTATAAATCAGCAACTCCATCTTTGTCTGAATCTATAAGACCAGTCTCGATTAAGTCCACTCTTTTTTCCAATTCACCAATTCTATCTTCTTCACCAACCCAGTCAGCATGTTTTTGGTTTTTTCCTAGGTAGAAAGTTAAACCTACAGAAGCATTTAATAAAACGCCATCAAAAGCACCTGTAGAAGTATTTCCCATTCCGTCAAAATTCCAGTTTTGTCTTCCATTTACAATTCCTGTAAGATCTCCTGTCAAAGCTACTCTGTTGCTTAATCTAATTTGTCCGGTCAAACCAGCAATTCCGTGCGCCATGTAATCCTGTCCACCAAATCCTGTTTCGGTGCTAATTTGAGAAACCCCGAAACCACCATGAGCTAAAAGTCCAATCGTGTTGGTCCAAGTTTCGAAATTTAAAGCACGTCCCACATTGATAACCCCTTGTAAACTTGCTCTAACATAGCGACTGTCAAAATCTGGAGTGTTTTTTTTCTCTTTAAATTGGTCGTAACCAACATCTAATTTTACCCCAAATTTCGGACTAAACATATATCTAACACCTAAATCTCCGTGGAAAAAGTTTAATGATTCTGTAGTATAACCTGGAGTCATTGTTCTGGTTGGTTTGTTAACCCCGCCATTCAGTTCGATCGACCATTTGTTGTATTCTTGATCTACGCTAGGTTTGGTAGAAGTGGTAGCCATATTTTGAGCGCCTGCAGCAAATGATAGTAATAATAAGGATACTGATACTAATTTCTTTTTCATGATATCAAAAATTAAATTGTTTTTATTTT
>Ga0308157_10003066_pt1 | contig 25318 bp, 24 predicted proteins | sample PhyBR1_FD_201035 | JGI IMG/M metagenome (GOLD analysis project Ga0308157, IMG submission 201035) | Phyllosphere microbial communities from UC Gill Tract Community Farm, Albany, California, United States - DLSLB.R1 | ecosystem: Host-associated > Plants > Phyllosphere > Unclassified | place: USA...
TTCCTGTTGCGAATGGCCAGGTAGGGCATGAAGAATTCCTTGAGCAGGCGGTGCTGCGTGGCGGTGTCGTCGCTGGCGACCGCGTGGTAGAAGTCCATCGCCGTCTTCGGGATGAAGTTGAACACCGCCGACGAGTACACCGGCGTGCCCAGCGCCTTGTAGGCGGCGGCATAGACCTCGGCCGTGGGCAGGCCGCCCAGGTAGGAAAAGCGGTCGCCCAGCTTCATGAAGATGGAGGACATGGTCTCGATGTTGCCCACGCCGTCCTTGAAGCCGATCAGGTTCGGGCAGCGCTCGGCCAGGATCGCCAGCGAGTCGGCGGTGAGCTTGCAGACGTTGCGGTTGTAGACGATGACGCCGAACTTCACGCTCTTGCAGACCGCCTCGACATGGGCGATCAGGCCTTCCTGGCAGGTTTCCATCAGGTAGTGCGGCAGCAGCAGGATGCCGTGGGCGCCCAGGCGCTCGGCTTCCTGTGCGCAGGCGATGGCAAAGCGGGTCGAGCCGCCGACGCCGGCGATGATGGGCACCTTGCCGGCGCAGGTGTCGACCGCCGTCTTGATGATGACGGGGTATTCCTCGGCCGTCAGCGAGAAGAACTCGCCCGTGCCGCCGGCGGCAAACAGCGCCGTGGCGCCATAGGGGGCCAGCCATTCGAGGCGCTCGGCATAGCCCTTGGGGTTGAAGTCGCCCTGCGCGTCGAAGTCGGTGACGGGGAAAGACAGGAGGCCGGAGCTGACGATGGTTTTGAGGTCTTGCGGGTTCATAAAGGGTTCTTCAGAAAAAAATTGGAATGGAGGTGGGTGGCAGATGGAGCGCTGCAGGGTGGGTTCGCCTGCAGGTCTTCATGCCGCCTGCCATGCCCCTGCACGCCCACTGCCGCGCAGGCAATGGGGTCGCGCTGGAGAGGCGGGGCTTGTTGCTACCGGGCTTGGGTCACTTGAACAGGCTGGGCAGCCACAGCGAGAACGCCGGCACGTACGTCACGAGCAGCAGGCATGCGGTCAACGCGCTGTAGAACGGCAGGATCGATTTCATGACCTCCCCCACCGATATCCCGCCGATGGCGCATCCCACGAATTGCGTGACCCCCACCGGTGGCGTGTTCAGGCCGAGCGCGCAGTTGATCAGCATCACGATGCCGAACTGCACCGGGTCCATGCCGAACTGGGCGGCGATCGGCAGAAAGATCGGCGTGCAGATCAGGATGGTGGCGGCCATGTCCAGGAAGGTGCCCAGCACGAAGAGCAGCACGTTGATCATCAGGAAGATCATCCACGGCGTGGCGGAGATGGAGGTCATCAGCTCGCCCGTCTTCTGCGGCACCTCGTACAGCGCCATGAAGTAGCCGAAGGCCGAGGAAATGCCGATCAGGAGCAGCACGACGCCGGTCGTCTTGCAGGCCTTGGCGCATGCCTTGACAAAATGCTCCCACGACAGCGAGCGGTAGGCCAGCACCGTGACGATCAGCGCCCAGAGCACCGCCGTGGCGGCCGACTCGGTGGCGGTGAACACGCCGGACAGGATGCCCGCCAGGATGATCACCACGATCAACAGACCCGGCAAGGAACTCAGGAAAGCCACCAGCACTTCCTTCCAGCCCGGGAAACTGCCCCGGGTCGGATAGCCCCGCTTGACGGCCACGTAGTACGCGGCGGCCAAGTTGCACAGCGTGAGGATCAACGCCGGGATGATGCCGGCCAGAATCAGGCTGAACACACTGACCGAGGCAATGCCGGTGGTCGCCAACGCAAAAATGATCAGGTTGTGCGAGGTGGGCATGATGGCGCCGACCAGCGCGGCGTGGGTGGTGACGTTGACCGCGTAGTCGGCGTCGTAGCCCTCTTTCTTCATCAGCGGAATCATCACCGAGCCCATGGCCGACACGTCGGCCAGCGGCGAGCCGGCCACGCCGCCAAACAAGGTGCAGCCGATCACGTTGCTCATGCCCAGGCCGCCGCGCACATGGCCGACCAGGCTGTTGGCAAAGCGCACGATGCGCTGGGCAATGCCGCCGTAGAGCATCAGCTCGCCGGCGAACACGAAGAACGGGATGGCCAGGAAGGAAAACACCTGCATGCCGCCGATCATCTTTTGAAAGACGATGGCAATCGGCATGCCTGAATAGAGCACGGTGCAGACCGAGGCGAGCCCGATGGAGAAGGCCACCGGCACGCCCAGCACCAGCAGCAGCGCAAAGCTCAAGGAGAGAACTGTCAGTTCCATTTTCTTCTTTCAATCAGTACCAGGACGGAACGACTTCTTCGTCGCGAAGCAGCGCCACGATGTGTTCAATGGAAAACATCACGATCAACACGCCGGCAACCACCAGCGAAAAATAGTCGATGCCCACGGGCAGGTGCAGCATCGGGTCCAGTTCGTCCCACTTCAGGCGGGTCCAGAGCATGCCGCTTTGCACCATGATCCCGCCAAACAGGGCCACGAGCATGTGGATCAAAATCTCCAGCTTCAGGCGCATCGATTCAGGCAGCAGCGAGATTATCGAATCCAGGCCGATGTGGCCCGCATCGCGCACCCCGACCGCCACGCCGAACGCGGTGACATACAGCACGAGCTGCAGGGCCAGCGCTTCGGCCCAGGTGGGGGTGTCGTTGAAGACATAGCGGCCGATCACCTGGATCTGCACGCTCAGAATGATGCCGATCAGGCAGAGGATGCCGAGAATCAGGCTGGCTTTGCTCAGCAGCCCGCACAGGCGCGAATAGGCATGGCGCGCAGGCGGCCGCTCGTGCTCGGGGTCAACGGCCAGGGCAACAGGGCTCACGGCCGCTGTGGTGGCTGCGGCTGAGGCCGACATTTGGGTAGCACTCATAGGATTCCTAGAAAAACGTGCGAAGCCCGGCCGAACGTTGGCGGCCGGGCTTCAAACGCTCATGATTTACTTGTTGTCCTGAACGGCCTTGACCAGGCGCTGCAGGTCGGGCGTGGTGATGAACTTGGCATACACCGGCGCCATCGCGGCCTTGAACGATGCCTTGTCCACGTCGGAGACGATCTGCGCGCCGGCCTTGGTCACGATGGCCAGGGCCTTGGCTTCCTGCTCGTCCCACTTCTTGCGCTGGAACGTCACCGATTCCTTGGCCGCGGCGCGGAACATGGCCTGGTCGGCCGGCGACAGCTTGTCGAAGATCACCTTGGACATCACCAGCATTTCAGGGGCCATCGAGTGCTCGGTGCGCGAGTACACCTTGACCGCCTCGTAGTGCTGGAAGCCTTCGTACGACGGGATGTTGTTTTCGGCGGCGTCGATCAGGCCGGTCTTGAGCGCGGTCAGCACCTCGCCGGTGGGCATCGGCGTGGCGTTGGCACCCATGGCGCCGACCAGCGACACCCACAGCTCGGACTGCTGCACGCGGATCTTCAAGCCCTTGGCGTCGGCAATGTTGCGCACCGGCTTCTTGGCATAGATCGAGCGCGCGCCACTGTCGTAGAACGCCAGGCCCACCAGGCCCTGGCTCTCGCAGCCCTTGAGGATTTCCTCGCCGATCGGGCCGTCAAGCGACTTGCGCATGTGCGCGATCGAGTCAAACAGGAAGGGCATGGTGGGCACCAGGCTCTTGGGGCAGGTCGAGTTCAGCGAGCTGATGTTGACGCGGTTCATCTCCAGCGCGCCGATCTTGACCTGGTCCAGCGTTTCCTTCTCGGTGCCCAGGGCGCTCTTGTTGAACACCTTGATCGTGTACTTGCCGCCGCTTTGCTTGGACAGCACTTCGCTCATGTGCTTGACGGCGGCGACCGTCGGGTAGTCGTCGCTGTTGTGCACGTCGGCCGAACGCAGTTCGACGGCCTGGGCCGAGACGCAAAGACCGGCAAGCATGCTGACTGCCAGCGCGGCGGCGCGCAGGGAAGGACGGCGGATTGATTTCATGAGAGTCTCCTGATTGGAATTGAAAATGCTCGACTAGAGCGACATGGGAAAAGGCGAAAAAACAGGTTCGGGCAGGCCGCGCACACCCGGGTTGAGGGCAAACACGCCGCCGGCCAGCGGCTGGTCGGACAGGTCGACGCCTTCGGGACGGATCGACGTGACAAACAAGGTGTCCAGGCCGGCGCCGCCAAAGGCGCACATCGCCGGCTTCTTGACCGGCACGGCCAGCGAGCGGTCGAGCCGGCCCTCGGGCGTGAAGCGGTGCACCAGTCCGGCGTCGTTGCCGCAGATCCAGTAGCAGCCGTCGGCGTCCACGGCCGCGCCGTCGGGCCGCCCGGGGTAGGCGTTCATGTCGATGAACAGGCGCCGGTTCGAGGGCGTGCCGGTGGCCGTGTCGTAGTCGAACGCCCAGACCGACTGGCTTGAAGGGTGCGAATCCGACAGGTACATCGTGCGGCCGTCGGGGCTGAAGGCCATGCCGTTGGGCGTGATGAAGCCGTCCAGCAGCTTTGTCAGCCCGCTCTCTTTTTGATAGCTGTAAACGCAGCCCACGCTTGCGCCGGCGGCCATGTTCATCAGCATCGTGCCGGCCAGAAAGCGCCCCTGTCGGTCGCAGCGGCCGTCGTTGAAGCGCATGCCGGCCATGGCGTGGGTGACGGGCGCCAGGCTTTCAAAGCCGAGCTGTCCGTCCGCCTGCACGGTGAGCTGGAACACGCCGCTTTCGGCGCCGGCAATCCAGGTGCCGGCCGTGGGCGTCATGGCCACGCAGGCCAGCATCTCGGGCGCCAGCCAGCGCGAGGCCTGGCCGGTGGCCGGCGTCCAGCGGCACAGGGCGCGCGCCGGAATGTCGACCCAGTACAGCGCCTGCTCGGCGTCGTGCCAGACCGGGCTTTCGCCCGTGCCGTTGCGTGCGTCGAGCACCAGTTCGGCCGGTGTCATGTCGTGCTGCGCCACGGCGTCAGTTCTCGAACGGGCCGGCCACGACGAAGCCGCCGCCCTGGAACTGCGCCACGGGGTCGTTCAGGTCGGGGTTGGACGTGCGGGCATAGACGGCCTCGCGGAACACGTCCGAGCTGTCCTGCGGCACGTAGCCGATGTGGCGCGCGCGGCTGTTGTCCCACCAGGTCACGGCGTTGTCGGACATGCCGAAGATGATGCTGTGGCCCAGCACCGGCGTGGTCAGGCAGGCGGTGATGAGGCGGTGCAGGTCGTCAAAGCTCAGCCAGGTCGCCAGCATGCGGCGGTCGCGCGGCTCGGGGAACGACGAGCCGATGCGCACGCAGGCAGTTTCGATGCCGTAGCGGTCAAAGTAAAAGCGCGACAGGTCCTCGCCGAAGGCCTTGCTCAGGCCGTACATGCCGTCGGGCCGGGCCGGGTGGTCAGCGGTGATGGTTTCGCCCTGGCGGTAAAAGCCCACCACATGGTTTGAGCTGGCAAACACCACGCGCTTGACGCCGTGCTTGCGCGCTGCCTCGTACAGGTTGTAGGCGCCCAGGATGTTGGCCTGGAAGATCGGGCCGAACGGCCCTTCGACCGAGACGCCGCCCAAGTGGACAATGGCGTCCACGCCCTGCACCATCGCATCGACCGCGCCGGCGTCCGCCAGGTCGGCCAGCACGACCTCCTCGCCCGCGGCCGCGTCGCCAAAGGCTTGGACGTCGGACAATCGCAGGACCGCGCAGTTGGCCTTCAGGCGTTCGCGCAGGGCCTTGCCCAAGCCGCCGGCGGCGCCGGTCAGCAACAGTTTTTCATGCACTTTGATCGTCATCTTTTAACAAGCCATTTCGTTGTAAAACACTGGACTTTTCCATTGGGTTTGCTAGAGTCAAACCATTCAAACATCGGTCATATGTTGTCTGATGACTAAAATTGTCTAAGTAGTCCCCACACCTGTCAACGGTTTTTAAATGAACTCATGGAAAACCCCTAGTCCCGCCACTGGCGGCACCCTCCACCCCCCACCCGCAGTGCCGCTGCGCACGCGCCGACCGCGCGGACTGGTCGGGGAAATCGTCGAAAACCTGATGGCCAGCATCCGCAACGGCCAGCTCAAGCCGGGCGACAAGCTGCCCACCGAGGCCGAGATCATGGCCAGTTTCGATGTGAGCCGCACGGTGGTGCGCGAGTCGCTGTCCAAGCTGCAGGCCTCCGGGCTGGTCAAGACGCGCCACGGCATCGGCACCTTCGTGCTCTCGCCCGAAGAGGCAGGCAACTTCAAGATCGCCGCGGACGACTTTTCCACGGTGGCCGACGTGATCTCGGTGCTGGAGCTGCGCATCAGCCTGGAAACCGAAGCCGCCGGCCTGGCCGCCCAGCGCAGGACGCCGGAAAACCTGGCCGCGCTGGAGACCGCCCTCCACGCCTTTCACGACTCCATCCACCACGACTCGGACGCGGTGCCGCCGGACTTCCAGTTCCACATGGAGATCGCCCGCTCCACCGGCAACCGGCACTTTGCCGACCTGATGAACTACCTGGGCACCATGCTCATTCCGCGCACCCGGGTAAACACCGCGCTGAGCGCGCCCGAAGGCCGGCTCAAGTACCTGCAGCGCGTCAACACCGAGCACGAAAGCATCTACAACGCCATCCGCGACCAGGACGCCGAAGCGGCCCGCGCCGCGATGCGCACCCACCTGTCCAACAGCCGCGAGCGCCTGCGCCGCGGCAGCAACCCCCACACCCTGCAGCCGGTGGCCGCCAGCCTGAAGGAGCTGGTGATCAAATCCATCAGCTGACCTGCGCCTGGCCAGCCTTTGATTTCGAGTTGTATGTTGTACGACAACTTGAGATTGCCCGCCACTGAAACACAAATGCGGCACAGGCCTTTGCCGTCCGCATACCCGGACGCTACGGGCACGCCGCGGCGCCATCAACCCGGCCCTCGCCCACCCGCCACGACGCAGGCGGCGCCTTGTTCCTTCTCCTCGCCGCGGCATCTCGCCAAGCCATGCGCCGCCGCCGGCCCGGTCGCTGCCCCCCTTGCCCGAACGCGCAGCCTGCCGCCCCGCGCCGATTGGTGGCGGTGGGCGCCATCCGCTTGCCCGACAGCTTCATTTAGAGCTTGAAAAAGGCGGCTGCGCCGGACGCGCCGGCCCGGGCAACCTTGTGCCGGCCGAGTCGGCGCAGCGGCGCTGCGAGGGCGTCGTTTCAGGGCCCGCTTCCGCACCCGATCCGGGCTGATTTTCAGACCCCTTTCGCCCGCCAGTCCAAGCGGGGCGCGCACTTTCAGCTATAAAACTCGTAGCACGCAAAATTTTGCGTTATATTTCCCCGCAGGCTTTTACCCGCCCTTTTTCACCCCCTGTGACCCGATTGAACCGAGGAAATACACCATGAGCGCCAAAGAAAATGCCGCCGTAAGCCTGTTGCTCGAACTGCTGGAATCGCGCTACGCCCTGCGCGTGCTGTGGGCGCTCAAGGACGGCCACCCCCAGACGTTTCGCCTGCTGCAGGACAGCATCGGCAACATCACACCCAACACCCTGAACACCCGCATCAAGGAGCTGCGCGCCGCCGGGCTGCTCGGCCATGGCGACAGCGGCTACACCGTCACCGCGCTGGGCGCCGACCTGCTCAAGCGCCTGAGCGACCTGCAGGCCTTTGCCGGCAAGTGGGCCGTCAGCCAGACCAAGGTCGGCGCCGGCGCGGCGCAATAAGCAGGATACGGCGCACACATTGCGCGTGCACCGCGCCTGCGGCAACGGCCCGCAGCGCTGACATTTCCTCGCCAAATTCAAACACCCCTGCCTTGAAAAGGGATTTGCCATCCCAAGCTACCGGGTCTCGCAGCTTCAACTTTTCCAACAACATGTCCGAGAACACGCAACCCGAACAAAACCAGGTCCTTACCGGCGAGCCCAGCCCCGAAGAACTCGAAGCGGCGCAGGCGGCCAATGAACATGACGCCATGAACGCGCTCAAAGAGGCCGAAGCCCAGGTGGCGGCCCTGCAGGCCAAGAACACCGAACTCTCCGACGGCTACCTGCGCGCCAAGGCCGAGGCCGAGAACGCGCGCCGCCGTGCCGAGGACGAAATCTCCAAGTCGCGCAAATTCGCCCTGGAGAGCTTTTCTGAAAGCCTGCTGCCGGTGCTCGACAGCCTGGAAGCCGGCCTGGCGATCAAGGAAGCCAGCCTGGAGCAACTGCGCGAAGGCTCCGAGGCCACGCTCAAGCAGCTCAAGAGCGCGCTGGAGCGCAACAAGGTCATCGAGATCAACCCGGCCGCTGGCGCCAAGTTCGATCCGCACCAGCACCAGGCCATCAGCATGGTGCCCGCCGCGCAGGAGGCCAACACCGTGGTCACCGTGCTGCAAAAAGGCTACCTGATTGCCGAGCGCGTGCTGCGCCCGGCGTTGGTGACGGTGGCTGCGCCGCAATAACCGCTGCGGCGCCTTGAACAGCAAATAAACGTCTGAAATGTGTCTGCTGCTCTTGAACTTGTAAAAGTTATCCGCAAGTCCTGAGCAGCCTGACGACCCGGGCAGCGGCCCCAAGCGGCACGCCCGGCATCGACAACCTCAACCAAACAAGAAACTGGAGTTCATCATGGGAAGAATCATCGGCATCGACCTGGGCACCACCAACAGCTGCGTCGCCATCATGGAGGGCAACACGCCCCGCGTCATTGAAAACTCCGAAGGCGCCCGCACCACCCCGTCCATCGTCGCCTACCAGGAAGACAGCGAAGTGCTCGTGGGCGCCTCGGCCAAGCGCCAGGCTGTCACCAACCCCAAGAACACGCTGTACGCCGTCAAGCGCCTGATCGGCCGCAAGTTCACCGAAAAAGAAGTGCAAAAGGACATCGGCCTGATGCCCTACTCCATCGTGGCCGCCGACAACGGCGACGCCTGGATCGAGGTGCGCGGCAAGAAATTGTCTGCCCAGCAGGTCAGCGCCGACATCCTGCGCAAGATGAAGAAGACCGCCGAAGACTACCTGGGCGAACCCGTCACCGAGGCCGTGATCACCGTGCCTGCGTACTTCAACGACGCGCAGCGCCAGGCGACGAAAGACGCCGGTCGCATCGCCGGCCTGGATGTCAAGCGCATCATCAACGAGCCCACCGCAGCCGCGCTGGCCTTCGGCCTGGACAAGCAGGAAAAGGGCGACCGCAAGATCGCCGTGTATGACCTGGGCGGCGGCACGTTCGACATCTCCATCATCGAGATCGCCGACGTCGACGGCGAAAAGCAGTTCGAGGTGCTCTCCACCAACGGCGACACCTTCCTGGGCGGCGAAGACTTCGACCAGCGCATCATCGACTTCATCATCGACGAGTTCAAGAAGGACTCGGGCGTGAACCTGAAGAACGACGTGCTGGCCCTGCAGCGCCTGAAGGAAGCCGCCGAAAAGGCCAAGATCGAGCTGTCCAACAGCGCGCAGACCGACATCAACCTGCCCTACATCACGGCCGACGCGTCAGGCCCCAAGCACCTGAACATCAAGCTGACCCGCGCCAAGCTGGAAAGCCTGGTCGACGAGCTGATCGAGCGCACCATCGCCCCCTGCCGCGTGGCCATCAAGGACGCCGGCGTGAGCGTGGGCGACATCCATGACGTGATCCTGGTCGGCGGCATGACCCGCATGCCCAAGGTGCAGGAAAAGGTCAAGGAATTCTTCGGCCGCGACCCGCGCAAGGACGTGAACCCCGACGAGGCCGTGGCCGTTGGTGCCGCCATTCAGGGCCAGGTGCTCTCGGGCGACCGCTCGGACGTGCTGCTGCTGGACGTCACGCCGCTCTCCCTGGGCATCGAGACCATGGGCGGCGTGATGACCAAGATGATCAAGAAGAACACGACCATCCCGACCAAGTTCGCGCAGACCTTCTCGACTGCCGAGGACAACCAGCCAGCCGTGACGATCAAGGTGTTCCAGGGCGAGCGCGAGATTGCCTCGGGCAACAAGGCGCTGGGCGAGTTCAACCTCGAAGGCATCCCGCCGGCCGCACGCGGCACGCCGCAGATCGAAGTGTCCTTTGACATCGACGCCAATGGCATCCTGCACGTGGGCGCCAAGGACAAGGGCACGGGCAAGGAAAACAAGATCACCATCAAGGCGAACTCGGGCCTGTCCGAAGCCGAGATCCAGCAGATGGTCAAGGACGCCGAGCTCAACGCCGAGGAAGACAAGAAGAAGGTCGAGTTCGTGCAGGCCAAGAACAGCGCCGAGGCCATGGTCCACAGCGTGAAGAAGTCGCTGGGCGAGTACGGCGACAAGCTCGAAGCCGGCGAGAAGGAAAAGATCGAGGCCGCCATCAAGGACATGGAAGATGCCTTGAAGAGCGACGACAAGGCCGCGATCGAGAGCAAAAACGCCGCCCTGATGGAAGCCAGCCAGAAGCTGGGCGAGAAGATGTATGCCGACATGCAGTCCAGCCAGGGCGCTGGCGCCGAGGCAGCGGGCGCGTCCGCCGGGGCCGAGCAGCCTCAGCAGGCCAAGCCGGCGGCCGACGACAACGTGGTCGATGCCGAAGTCAAGGAAGTCAAGAAAGGCTGATGTGCGCCGGCCCTTGACGGCTTGTCCCACAGCATAGAAAAGCGCAGCTGATGCAAAAGCGGAAACCAGGAGCAATCCCGGCTTTCCGCTTTTGCTTTTTACCGCTCCTTACAATGCAGCCCTTCCTGGCCACTGTTGCCCTTTTGTGAACCGCCGACAACCTTTTCAACAATGATTGCCTGACCTGACATGGCCAAAAAAGACTACTACGACACGCTGGGCGTTCCCAAGAACGCCAGCGACGACGACATCAAGAAAGCCTACCGCAAGCTTGCCATGAAGTACCACCCGGACCGCAACCAGGGTGACAACAAGGCGGCCGAGGAAAAATTCAAGGAGGCCAAGGAAGCCTACGAGATGCTCTCGGACGCCCAGAAACGCGCCGCCTACGACCAGTACGGCCACGCTGGCGTGGACCCGAACATGCGCGGCGGCCCCGGCGCCGAGGGCTTCGGCGGCTTTGCCGAGGCGTTTGGCGACATCTTCGGCGACGTGTTCGGCGGCCAGCGCGGCGGCCAGGGCGGCGGGCGGCAGGTCTACCGCGGCGGCGACCTGAGCTACGCGATGGAAATCACCCTCGAAGAGGCGGCCACCGGCAAGGAAGCGCAGATCCGCATCCCGAGCTGGGACGACTGCGCCACCTGCCACGGCAGCGGCGCCAAGCCCGGCACCAAGGTGGCGACCTGCACCACCTGCCACGGCAACGGCGTGGTGCAGATGCGCCAAGGTTTCTTCAGCGTGCAGCAGACCTGCCCGCAGTGCAAGGGCTCGGGCAAGCTGATCCCGTCTCCCTGCGTGGCCTGCCACGGCGTGGGCAAGACCAAGAGCAACAAGACGCTGGAAGTGAAGATTCCGGCCGGCATCGACGACGGCATGCGCATCCGCTCGACCGGCAACGGCGAGCCGGGCACCAACGGCGGCCCGCCGGGCGACCTGTACATCGAGATCCGGCTGAAAAAGCACGACATCTTCGAGCGCGACGGCGACGACCTGCACTGCTCGATGCCGATCAGCTTCACCACGGCGGCGCTGGGCGGCGAGATCGAGGTGCCCACGCTCGCGGGCAAGGCGGCCATCGACATTCCCGAAGGCACCCAGGCCGGCAAGCAGTTCCGCCTGCGCGGCAAGGGCATCAAGGGCGTGCGCTCGAGCTACCCGGGCGACCTGTACTGCCACATCACGGTGGAGACCCCGGTCAAGCTCACCGAGCACCAGCGCAAGCTGCTCAAGGAGCTCGACGAGTCGATCAAGAAGGGCGGCGCCAAGCACTCGCCCAGCGAAGAAGGCTGGACCGACAAGCTGAAGAACTTCTTCGGCGCCTGACGCCCTGCCCTGTCCGGTGCGGCCCCGGCCGCACCGCGCGCACAATGCCGGCATCCGTCCGGCATTTTTTATGCCTGCACCGCGCAAGGATTAAGGCTCAAAAATGCCCGCAGCCCAATCCTGGCGCTGTTAGCATGCTCCTTTTTCAATAGCAAAACCGCGCCTGCGGCAGCGCTTGGGCAAGCGGCCCGTAAAATGATTTGGGCATGCCCCTGATCACCCTCATCGCCCTTCCCTTCCTCGGCAGCGTGCTGGCGGCCTTGCTGCCGGCCAACGCGCGCAATGCCGAGTCCACGCTGGCCGGGCTGATCGCGCTGGTATGCACGGTGCAGGCGGCGCTGTACTTTCCGCAGGTCGCCGCTGGCGGTGTGCTGCGCCAGGAAATCGAATGGCTGCCGGCGCTGGGCCTGAACCTGGTGCTGCGCCTGGACGGCTTTGCCTGGATGTTTTGCATGCTGGTGCTGGGCATCGGCGCGCTGGTGGTGCTGTATGCGCGCTACTACATGGCGCCCAGCGACCCGGTGCCGCGCTTTTTCTCGTTCTTCCTGGCCTTCATGGGCGCCATGGCCGGCATCGTGCTGTCGGGCAACATCATCCAGCTGGCGTTCTTCTGGGAGCTGACCAGCCTGTTCTCGTTCCTCTTGATCGGCTACTGGCACCACCGGCGCGACGCGCGGCGCGGCGCGCGCATGGCGCTGACGGTGACGGGCAGCGGCGGGCTGTGCCTGCTGGCCGGCCTCTTGGTGCTGGGCCGCATCGTCGGCAGCTACGACCTGGACGCGGTGCTGGCCGCCGGCGCGCAGGTGCGGGCGCACCCGCTCTACCTGCCCTGCCTGGTGCTGGTGCTGCTGGGCGCGCTGACCAAAAGCGCGCAGTTTCCGTTTCACTTCTGGCTGCCGCACGCGATGGCCGCGCCCACGCCGGTGTCGGCCTATTTGCATTCGGCGACCATGGTCAAGGCCGGCGTCTTTTTGCTGGCGCGGCTGTGGCCGGTGCTCTCGGGCACCGAGCCGTGGTTCTGGCTGGTGGGCGGCGCGGGCCTGTGCACGCTGCTGATCGGCGGCTACGCGGCGATGTTCCAGAACGACCTCAAAGGGCTGCTGGCGTACTCGACCATCTCGCACCTGGGCCTGATCACGCTGCTGCTCGGCCTGAACAGCCCGCTGGCGGCGGTGGCCGCGGTCTTTCACATCATGAACCACGCGACCTTCAAGGCTTCGCTCTTCATGGCCGCCGGCATCCTGGACCACGAAAGCGGCACGCGCGACATCCGCCGCCTCTCGGGCCTGCGCACCATGATGCCCATGACCGCCGCGCTGGCGATGGTGGCCAGCGCGGCGATGGCCGGTGTGCCGCTGCTCAACGGCTTTTTGTCCAAGGAAATGTTCTTTGCCGAAACCGTGTTTATCGAGGCCTCGCCGTTCATTGCCACGCTGCTGCCGCTGGCCGCCACGCTGGCGGGCATGTTCAGCGTGGCGTATTCGCTGCGCTTCACGGCCGACGTGTTCTTCGGCCCGCCGGCGCAGGGCCTGCCGCGCCAGCCGCACGAGCCGCCGCACTGGATGCGCGTGCCGGTCGAGCTCCTGGTGCTGGCCTGCCTGGTGGTGGGCATCGTCCCGCAGTGGGCAGTGGGCGGCTTTCTCGACGCGGCGGCGCGCCCGGTGGTCGGCGGCGTGCTGCCCGGGTTCAGCCTGGCGCTCTGGCACGGGCTGAACACGCCGCTCTTGATGAGCATCGTCGCCCTGGCGGGCGGCGGCGCGCTCTATGCGCTGCTGCGCCGCCAGCGCCGGCTGGGCCGCATCGACGCGCCGCCCCTGATGCAGCGCCTGAGCGGCCAGCGTCTCTTTCAGCGTGCGTTGGCGCTGCTGAGCCAGGCCGGGCGCAAGGGCCGGCGCCTGCTGGGCACGGGGCGGCTGCAGTGGCAGATGCTGTGGCTGACCGTCGCCACGCTGGCCGCCGGCGTGCTGCCGATGTGGAGCCGGGGCCTGTACGTGGGCGAGCGCGCATCGCTGCCGCTGTCGCCAGCCTTCGTGCTGCTCTGGGCGGTGGGCGCGGCCTGCGCGGTGGCGGCGGCCTGGCAGGCCAAGTACCACCGCATGGCCGCGCTGGCGCTGCTGGGCGGCACCGGCCTGTGCGCCTGCATCACCTTTCTGTGGTTTTCCGCGCCCGACCTGGCGCTCACGCAACTGGTGGTGGAGACCGTGACCACGGTCTTGATGCTGCTGGGCCTGCGCTGGCTGCCCAAGCGCGAGGAAAGCCTGCGCCTGGTCGGCCGTGCCGAGCGCCGCGGCACACGCCGGCGCCGGCTGCGCGACCTGGGGCTTTCGCTGGGCGCGGGCACCGGCATGGGCCTGCTGGCCTGGGCGATGATGAGCCGGCCGTTTCCCGAAAGCACCTCGACCTTCTTCCTGGCGCGCGCGCTCGGCGAAGGCGGCGGCACCAACGTCGTCAACGTGATGCTGGTGGACTTTCGCGGCTTCGACACCTTCGGCGAGATCGTCGTGCTGGGCATCGTGGCGCTGACGGTGTATGCGCTGTTGCGGCGCTTTCGCCCGGCCCTGGAGGCCATGGACCTGCCCGCGCAGCAGCGCCGCCTGCCGGCCGACCTGGCCAGCGACCTGCTCAACCCGCGCCTGGCGCAAGATACCGCCGTGGGCTACCTGATGGTGCCGGCCGTGCTGGCGCGGCTGCTGCTGCCGTTTGCCGTGATGGTGGCGGCCTTCATCTTCCTGCGCGGGCACAACGCGCCGGGCGGCGGCTTCGTCGCCGGCCTGGTGCTGTCGGTGGCGCTCCTGGTGCAATACATCGTCTCGGGCACGCAGTGGGTCGAGGCGCACCTGACGCTGCGCATGCGCCGCTGGGTGGCGATGGGCCTGCTGGTGGTGCTGGCCACCGGCCTGGTCCCGCTGGCGCTGGGCTACCCGTTCCTGACCAGCCACACCGCCCACTGGACGCTGCCGCTGGTGGGCGAGGTGCACTTTGCCAGCGCGACCTTCTTTGACATCGGCGTGTTCGCGCTGGTGGTGGGCTCGACCCTGATGATCCTCACCTCGATCGCGCACCAGTCGGTGCGCAGCCACCGCCACCACGCCCGCATGGCCCAGGACGCCGAGGACGCCCTGGCGGCCCTGCCCCCGCCCGCCCCACCCAAGGACACCGCCTGATGGAAATCGTTCTGGCCCTGGCCATCGGCACGCTCACCGGCGCCGGCGTGTGGCTGCTGCTGCGCCCGCGCACCTTCCAGGTCATCATGGGCCTGGCGCTGCTGTCGTACGCGGTCAACCTGTTCATCTTCAGCATGGGCCGGCTCGGCCTGGCGCTGGGCAAGGTGCCGGTGATCCAGCCCGGCGTGCCGCAGACGCTGGCGCACTACGCCGACCCGATGCCGCAGGCGCTGGCGCTCACCGCCATCGTCATCGGCTTTGCCATGACGGCGCTCTTTCTGGTGGTGCTGCTCGCGTCGCGCGGCATGTCGGGCACCGACCATGTGGACGGCCAGGGCGACGACGCGCAGGAGCTGCAGTGAGCACCATGGCCGCCCTGAACGCGCTCGCCGCCCCGGCAATGCCGCACCTGATGCTCGCGCCCGTGCTGCTGCCGCTGCTCACGGCCGCGCTCATGCTGCTGCTGGGCGAGGGCAAGCCCCGCCTGAAGCTGGCGTTCAACATGGCCTCCACCCTGCTCGGGCTGGTGGTGGCCATCGGCCTGCTCGGCTGGGCCGGCCAGCAGGGCGCGGCGCGGCCCATGGCGGTGTACCTGGCAGGCAACTGGCCGGCGCCCTACGGCATCGTGCTGGCGCTGGACCGGCTGAGCGCCTTGATGCTGGTGCTCACCGCCACCGTGGCGCTGGCCGCCAGCGTGTTTGCCGCGGCGCGCTGGCACCAGGTGGGCGTGCACTTTCACCCGCTCTTTCAGCTGCAGCTCATGGGGCTGTGCGGCGCCTTCCTCACCGCCGACCTGTTCAACCTGTTCGTGTTCTTCGAGATCATGCTGGCCGCCTCCTACGGGCTGCTGCTGCACGGCTCGGGCCGCGCGCGGGTGCAGGCCGGGCTGCATTTCATCGCCGTCAACCTGGTGGCCTCCTCGCTGTTCCTGATCGGCGCGTCCATGCTCTACGGCATCACCGGCACGCTGAACATGGCCGACCTGGCGCAGCAGATCGCCGGCGTGGCCGACACCGACCGCGGCCTGCTGCACGCGGCGGCCGGCATCCTGGCCACCGCCTTTCTCATCAAGGCGGCGGTCTGGCCGCTGAACTTCTGGCTGGTGCCGGCCTACAGCGCCGCCACCGCGCCGGTGGGCGCACTGTTTGCCCTGATGACCAAGGTCGGCGTCTACGCCGTCCTGCGGCTGTGGCTGCTGCTCTTTGGCGCGCAGGCCGGCGTGTCGGCGCATTTCGGCGGCGCGTGGCTCGTGGGCGCGGGCATGGTGACGATGGCCTTTGGCGCCATCGGCATGCTGGGCGCGCAGCGCCTGGGCCACCTGGCCGGCTTTGGCGCCATCGTCTCCTCGGGCACGCTGCTGGCGGCGGCCGGCTTTGCCCGGCCCGGGCTGACCGCCGGCCTGCTGTACTACCTGCCCAGCTCCACGTTGGCGCTGAGCGCGCTGTTCCTCATCACCGACCTGGTCGAGCGCTGGCGCAGCGACGGCGCCTTGGCCTCCTACGACCGGGACGACGCGCCGTTTCTCACGCCCGAGCTGGTGCCGCTGAAGCCGACCGAGCTGGACGACGAGGCGCAAGCGCTGGCCGGCCGGGTGATTCCGGCGGCCGTCGCCCTGCTCGGGCTGGCCTTCATGGCCTGCACGCTGGTGGTTGCCGGGCTGCCGCCGCTGTCGGGCTTTGTCGGCAAGTTCGCCATGCTGACGGCGCTGCTCAACCCCGAGGGCCTGGGCCGCGCCGGCGACGGGCCGGTGGGCGCGGCCGGCTGGGCGCTGCTGGCGCTGCTGCTGGCGACCGGGCTGCTGGCGCTCCTGGCGCTCACGCGCACCGGCATCGTGCATTTCTGGGCGGCGCCCGCGCGGGCCGCGCTCAGGGTGCGCGTGGCCGAAGGCCTGCCGGTGGCCGCCCTGCTGGGCGCCTGCGTGGCGCTGACGCTGCAGGCCGGCGCCGTGATGGACTACATGCAGGCCGCGGCCGGCGCGCTGCACGCGCCCGGCCAGTACGTCCAGGCGGTCATGTCGGCGCGGCCGGTGCCCGGCGTGCAAGCGCCACGCGCCGCACCGGCCGCCGGCCTTGACGGCGCCAACGCCAAGGGCACGCCATGAAGCGCCTCGTGCCCGCGCCGCTGCTCTCGGCGGTGCTGCTTGCGCTGTGGCTGCTGCTCAACCGCACGCTGGGCGCCGGCCATGTGCTGCTGGGCCTGGCGCTGGCGCTGGCCATTCCGTGGCTCACAGCCGGGCTGCGGCCGGTGCCGGTGCGCATCCGCCGCCCGGGTGTGGCGCTGCGCCTGCTGGGGCGGGTGCTGCTGGACGCGCTGCGCTCGAACCTGGCCGTGGCGCGCCTGGTGCTGCGACCCGGCAGCCGGCGCCACCCGGCCGGCTTCGTGCACGTGCCGCTGACGCTGCGCGACCCCAACGCGCTGGCCGTGCTGGCGCTGATCGTCTGCCTGACGCCCGGCACCGCCTGGGCCGAGCTGTCGATGGACCGCAGCGTCCTGCTGCTGCATGCGCTGGAGGTGGACGACGCCGCGCAGATGGCCGCGCAGATCAAGGCGCGCTATGAACAACCCCTGATGGAGATCTTCGAGTCATGACACCGATGCTTTCGTGGGCGCTGCCGCTGGCGCTGTTCATGCTGGCGCTGGCCATGGCACTGGCGCTGGCGCGGCTGCTCAAGGGGCCGGCGGCGCAGGACCGGGTGCTGGCGCTGGACACGATGTACGTCATCGGCATGCTGCTGATGCTGGTGCTGGGCCTGCGCTACGGCAGCAGCCACTATTTCGAGGCGGCGCTGCTGGTGGCGCTGCTGGGCTTTGCCAGCACCATGGCCATGGCCAAGTTCCTGCTGCGCGGCGAGGTGATCGAATGAGCGCCGCGGCGCTGCCGCTGTGGGCCGACTGGCTGGTGGGCACCCTGGTGCTGGCCGGCGCGGCGCTGGCGCTGCTGGGCGCCTGGGGCCTGGCGCGCCTGCCGGGCTTTTTCGAGCGGGTGCACATGCCGGCCATCATCGCCACCGGCGCCTGCTGGTGCGTGGCGCTGGCCACCGCGGTGTTTTTTTCGGTGCGCGACGGCGTGCCGGCCGTCTTTCCGTTGCTGGCGGTGGGTTTTGCCGCCGTCACGGTGCCGATTGCGACGATTTTCCTGATGCGGGCCAGCCTGTTCCGGGCGCGCCAGCTCGGCCAGGACGTGCCGCCCAATGTGAGCCGCGCCGCGCCGGCCCCCGAGGATGCGCCGCCGCCCGATCGCTCCTGATTCGATAGCACAAGGCCCAGGTGCGGCAAGGGCCAGCGGCCGTTTTCATCCAAAACCGGCGCTTTCAGGGCGACAGCGTGAGATCCCCGACATAGCCCAGGCTGTGGCCGGCGGTGTTGTCGGCGTCGGCGCCGACCAACAGCCCCGACAGCGGCGGCAAGGCCGCGCTTTCTTCGCCGAAGGCGCGGTGGAAATCGGCCGCCAGGTCCTGCGCGTGCGCGCGCCACTGGCCCAGGTGTTGCTCGCCGCTGTCGAGCACGATCATGCGAATCCGCTGGGTGAAGGCATTTTTCAGCAGCGTGCCGGGCGCCAGCGTCGCGTCCCAGACGTAGCACAGCGTGGCCGTGGGCAAGTTTTCGCCGCTGGCCGACCGCCCGGCGCGCAGCAGGCTGCGCTCGAGCAGGCCGAGTTGCTCGATGGGCAGGTCGAACATCGCGCACACCTTGAGCGGGCTGTCGTCGCCGGCGCGCTGGCGCAGGTCGGCCTGGCGCAGCGGCTGCTGCAGGCGCCAGCGCCAGCGCAGCTGCGTGCCGGGCGCCAGCGCCACGTTCGGCAGGTCGTGCACCAGGTTGGCATAGGAGCGGTCGGCCTCCACGCGCAGCACGTTTTGCCCGTCCAGCAGCGTGATGTCGAAATGCGTGAGCGGCTTGCTGCTTCGGGGCAAGCCGACCACGCGCCAAAGCGCGGGCGGCTGGGCGCCGGTGGCGGCGGAAAACATGCTGGGCGATACCGCGGCCTGCGCGGCCTGCGCGGCAGGCGCGGCATGCGTCAGCGCGCCGGGCGGCTCGGCATGCTGGCCAAAAGCGGCCGGGGCGCACAGCAAGCCTGCGCATGCAGCGATCAAAAGCATAGCGCCCTGGCGCTTTGTGGGGCTTGGGGACAAGCGGTGGATTTGCATGAAAAGAGGCCGTGGGCAAGGGTGAAAACGAAGGCGCGCCGCAGTTTGGCGCCGCCGCGCCCGCTGCCTTGCAGCCGCAGCGTCCGCCGGCCCGACGCGGCAGCGCGGTCCGGCCATTTTGCCCGGGCGGGCGGCGGGGCAAGCCGGACATTGCCGCGTCTGCGCGCCGGTGCGCAGCCATGGCGGCGGCGCGGCGGGCACAATGCGGGCCATGCTTTCTGTCGCTGTCATTTCCATCGGCGCCGCGCTGGGCGCCTTGTCCCGCTGGGGCCTGGCGCTGTGGCTCTCGCCCGGCGGCCTGATTCCCTGGGGCACGCTGGCGGCCAACCTGCTGGGCGGCTACCTGGTGGGCGTGGCGGTGGCGGTGCTGCAGTCGATGCCGCAGCTCGACCCGGCCTGGCGGCTGCTGTTGGTGACCGGGTTCCTGGGCGGGCTGACGACGTTTTCCACCTTCTCGGCCGAGGTGGTGGGCTACTTGCTGGCCCAGCGCTATGCGCTGGCAGGCGGCGTGGCGCTGCTGCACGTGGGCGGCTCGCTGGTGATGACCGTCGCGGGTCTCAAGAGCGCCGCCTTTTTCATGGCGGGCAACCCCTAGCCAGCCCAGGGCTGGCGCAGGCTGGGGCCCAAGGCGGCCGCGCCGGCCGCCTGTCGTGCGTCTGTCAGGAAGCGCTGCCCAGGCCGATGGGCGCGGGCGCGCGCATCACGATGCGGGTGAACAGCCGGTCGTAGGCCGGGTCGGGCGGGTACTTGCCGGTCAGCGGGTCGCAGTTCTTGGAGAAAGCCGCGTCCAGCTCGCGCCAGTCGGCCGCGCTCAGGACCTTTTCAGCCTCGGGCAGGATGACGGTTTCTTCCAGGCGCATGTGGTCCAGGTAAAAGGCCACGTACTGCTTGCACTGGGCCATGAAGGCGCCCTTGCGCGGCTCGCCCAGCAGCTCCCAGGCCAGCAGCAAGTGCTGCAGTTCGCGCACGGCTTTCTCGCCGTTGATGTGGTCGTTTTCCAGGCGCTCCAGGGTCGGCAGCACCGCGGGCACCGCCCGCGCCACGCGCGGGAACAGCAGCTCGGACTCCTTGGGGTGGTGCAGCCGCTCGGGGAACTCGTCGATGTAGAACAGCATGGCGCGCAGCACGTCGAAGAACTGCTCGGGATTTTCGGCGGGGCCGCGCTCGACCATCATCAGCATGGACTTGAGCATGGCGGCCAGCGACGAATGCTCGTCGCGGATGATTTGCAGGCTGGCGTGTTTGATGGCTGTCTCCTTCGATTATTTTGCCGACGCCAGAGGATGCCGTGCCCGCAGGCCGCACGCCATGACACAGGTCAAATGTTGCAACGGCCGCAGCCCGCGAGAAACAAGCGCTTACAAAAGGGCGCCGGCCCGGCCGCTCAGTGGGCGTGGGCGCCGTGCTGGCCGGCCTTGCCCTCGGTCGGCGCCGCAGCGCCCGCACCTGCGGCGGCAGGCGCGGCGGCGCTGACCGGCAGGCGCAGCTCCAGCTGGCTGGCTTGGCCCTGGGCGTCCTGAAAACGCAGCGTCACCGGCACCGTGCCGCCCTTGGGCAGGGGTTGCTTCAGGTCCATCAGCATCAGGTGAAGGCCGCCGGGCTTGAGCTGCACGGCCTGGCCGGCGGGCAGCTCAAGCACCGGCATGGGGCGCATCTTCATCACATCGCCCTCCATCTTCATCTCGTGCACCTCGGCCACCCCGGCCACCGGGCTGGAGACGCCGACCAGCCGGGCGCCGTCCCGGGACACCAGGCGCATGAACGCGCCGGTGCCCATCTGGCCGGGCACGGTGGCGCGCACCCAGGCGCCGCTGACGTCAACGCTCTGGGCATGAAGGACGCTGCTGGCCAGCAGCAAGACGGCGCCCAAGGGCTTGGTGAGTTTCATTCTTTCTCCAAAAACCTGCGATTACAGCAGGTTCCGGCGCCACCCGCTGCGCGGGCCACCTCGGCGCGCGGCTCAGTGCCCGTGGGCGCCGTGCGCATGGCCCATGGCGGGCATGGCCGCGGCCGGGTCGATGACGTCGAGCTGCACCGCGGGCGACTTCAGGCCCTTGGCCGAGGCGCCGGCCGCCGGCATCTCGCTCCAGTCGTTGCTGCCGCGCTCGCAGGTCTGCAGCACCTTGAACCAGAGCGGCCCGGCGGCCTCGGGTAGCGTGCCGCGCAGCATGAACTCGTCGAAGTTGGCGTCCTGCAGCGCGGCTTGCGGGCTGTTGGCGGTCCAGGTGACCAGGCTCACGTCCTCGGTCACGGACTTGCCATGGCTGTCGTAGGGCTTGGCCAGCTTTTCGCGCTTGACCGTGACGGTCCAGCCGGCCTTCTGGTAGGGCTTGGTGCCCTGAAAGCCGGCTGGAATCTGCACCGCCATGCCGGTGGTGGGCGAGCCTTCGCAGCCGTGGCCGACCTGGAACACCGCCTTGTAGGGGGTGCCGGCCGGTGCGCTCTTGGTTTCCAGGCTGACATGGGCGAGCGCCGGCAGCGCCAGCAGGCCCAGGCAGGCGGTGGCGAGGATGTGGCGAACGGTGGGCAATGCGGTCATGACGAACTCCTTGGGGATGAATGGGGAAGGTGAAAAAGGCAGGCAGAAACAGGCGCCGGCTTTAGAGGTCGAACTTCAGCTCGGCCATGTAGCTGCGCTGGGGGTAGGGGTGAAAGTTCCAGTACTTGTCATTGTTCAAGTTTTCGATGCCGAAGGCGGCCACCAGGGTCTTGCTCACCTGCCAGCGCACGCGCAGGTCGGCGGTGAAGTACTTGCTCACGCCCTGGTAGGCGTGGCCGTTCACATCGGCATTGTTCAGCGTGCGGAACTGCGTGCCGCTGTAGCGCGCGCCCAGCGTGGCCGTCCACTGCGGGTGCAGGCGCCAGCTGGCCAGCGCCGTGGCGCGCCAGCGCGGGATGTTGGGCTGCATCTTGCCCAGGGTGTCGCCGGGCGTGGCGACGAAGCCGGCGTTTTCCTTGATGACCGAATCGGCGTAGGTCACGCTGGCGCTCAGGTCCAGGCCCTTGGCGCCCACGTCAAAGCCGTTCCAGGCGGCCTCCAGCCCCTGGGTGGCGATGCGGCCGACGTTTTGCACCCGGCTGATGTTCAGGTTGGCGGCCGGGTCGTAGGCGGTCTGCGAATAGAGCGCGTCGCGCGTGTTCTCGGTGAACAGTGTCAGGCGCAGCAGGCCGCTGCCCAGGTCTTTTTCGGCCGTCAGCTCGGTCGTCCACGATTTCTCGGGCTTGAGGCCGGGGTCGTTGATGTACTGCGAGTTGGCGCTGGCGGTCGCGCCGTAGAGTTCGGCCACGGTCGGAAAGCGCACGGCCCGACCGGCCGAGGCCTTGAGCACCGTGTCGGCGCTCCACTGGTAGGACAGCGCCGCCTTGGGCGAGACGAAGCGCTCGCTGCGCGCCGCAAAGTCCAGCGCGCTGGTGGCCGAGAAGTCGGTCCGGCCGTTCGAGGCCGTCCAGCGCTCGAGCCGCGCGCCCAGCACGGTCTTCCAGCCGGGCGCGAAGGCCCAGGCGTCCTGCGCGTAGAGGCTTTGCAGTTGCGCGTCGCCGCGCGCGCTGCTGGCCAGCAGGCCTGCAGCGCCCGAGGTCCAGTCGCCGGCGACGTTGCTGGTGCGGTAGCGCAGCCGGTAGCTGTCCTGCTGCGCGCCGAAGTCGGCAATGTGCGCGCCCTGCAGGCCCTGCGGGCGCCAGGTGCCCTTGAGCGCCAGCGTGTTCCAGCCGGTGCCGCCGCCATCGGCGACGGTGCCCGCGCCGCCCGCGGCAGCGCCGGGCAAGGGGTTGGCGGTGGCGTTCTGGCGCTTGAGGTCGCGGCCGTAGTCGTAGAGGCTGGCGGCCGCCTCCCAGTCCCATTCGCCCTGCGTGTGGCTCTTGACCGACAGGCCGTGCATCACGTGGTGCAGGCTTTCGTTGGTCAACGCAAAGTCGCCGCCCGTCAGGCTGAAGGCGCGGCCGCCAATGTTGACCAGGCCGCTGTACACCGGCTGCCCGGCCGCGTCGCGCAGGTAGGACGCCGGCCGCCCTTCGGCGCGGTTTTGCCAGTAGCCCAGCGTGTAGGCCGCGCGCAGCGTGGGCGTGATGTCGTAGGCCAGCTTGATCTTCAGGTGGTCCTGCACGGTGTGGTACTGGGTGCCGGTGCCCAGCAGGTACCACGGCACGCCGGCGCTGTTGGGCTCCAGCACCGCGCCGGTCACGGCCGTGCCGGTGCCGCCGGGCGCGCCGCTGGCCGCCAGGCGCGTGGCAAAGGTCAGCGGCTGGCCTTCGCTGTCGGCGTGGCTGGCGTTGATGAACCAGGACCAGCTGCCGTTTTTGTTGCCCAGCGACGCGCTGGCCTGCGTGGCGCGGTAGGTGGCGCTCGTGCCGTAGAGCTCGAAGGGCTGGCGGACGTGGGCGATGCCGGCGTGCGCCTCGAATTTCGTCGGCATGCGCGTCACGTAATCGACCACCGCGCCGACCGAGTTGCCGGGGTAGGCGGCCGAAAACGGGCCGTACATCACATCGACGCGCTCGATCTCCTCGGGCGTGACCAGGCCCCAGCGCGGCGGAAAGCTCAGGCCCCCGACGCCGTTGCCCAGGTAGTTGGACAGCAGGATGCCGTCGGCATACACCGCCGAGCGCGCGCTGTTGCCGGTGCCCGAGGCGCGGCTGGAAAGAATGGCGTGGTTGTAGTCGCCGATGTAGCGCTTGCGCACCAGCAGGCTGGGCAGGTACTTCAGCGCGTCCTCGCTGTCGGTGGCGTTGATGGCCTGGTCGATCTGCTCGCGCGTCACGCCCTCCATCGTCGTCGGAATCTGCGTGGGCAGCGAGGTCGGCTGGCCGCTGCTGATGGTGACCATGCCCAGCGACTTGACGGGTGCCTCCAGCGCGCTGTCGGGGGCGGCATCGGGCACGGCCTGGGCCAGGGCGGCCGCGGGCAGCATCATCAGCCCGGCAGCGCCCAGGCCGGCCAGGACGGCGACGGCCGCGGCAATGCCCCGGGGGCGAAAAGGAAAAGTTTCACGAGAACGTTTCATGGCATCCACACTGAAAAAAGAACGACAAGGGTCATGCCGGCGTCAAGCCAGGCACACGTCAAGCCTGCAGGCAGGCGGTTCAGTTCAGGGTGGAAGGCGGGCCGCGGCCGAAGGGCAGCCCGGGCACGGCGGCCGAGGTGTGGGCCGGAAAATCGGCATCGGCCACCTGCTCGCCGGCAAAGCAGGGAATGGCGCAGACCGCCAGCGGCGGGAAAACCCAGCCGAGCGAGGCGCACAGGTCGCAGTGGCTGCCGGCGTGGTGAAGCGGCGCATCGGCCGGATGAAAAGTGCCCGCGCCGACCGGGGTGGCGGCACCGTGGCCGCCCGCCTCGTGCACGCCCATCGCCATGGCCGACATGGCAGCGGCGATGTGCGTGGCCTGCAGCTGCTGGCCCAGCCGCAGCCCCGGGCCGGCCTGGGCCCAGAGCAGGGCCGCAAAGCTCAGCAGGACGGCCAGGCGCGCCCAGGCGGACAAGGAGCGGCGAGCGGAGGAAGAGGAGGACACGCCGCGATTATAAATACCTACATTTAAAATACATGTTTATTCTGGCCCGGCCCCGGGCCATCCGCCGATTCATTGACGCACATCAGGAAAGAACAGCTGCTGGCCGCCGATCTTGTAGCTGGCGATCACGCCCTGCCCGGCCGGCGACGTCACCCAGTCGGCGAACTTTTGCGCCTGCGCGGCCTTGGCCTGCGGGTGGCGGGCCGGGTTGACGACCAGCACGCCGTACTGGTTGAACAGGCGCGTGTCGCCCTCGACCAGCACGGCCAGGTCGGTGCGGTTCTTGAACGACAGCCAGGTGCCGCGGTCGGCCAGCACGTAGGCGCCCAGGCTGGCGGCCATGTTCAGCGCCGGCCCCATGCCGCAGCCGCAGGCCTTGTAGCCGGCCACAGTGGCCGGCTCGATGCCGGCGGCTTTCCAGTAGCGCAGCTCGGCCGCGTGCGTGCCGCTCCTGTCGCCGCGCGAGACGAACCCGGCGCCGGCGACGCCGGCCTTTTTCAGCGCCGCGACGATGTCCTGGCCGCGGGCCTGCGCCGGGTCGGCGGCCGGGCCGACGAGCACGAAGTCGTTGTACATCACCGGCTGGCGCTTGAGGACGAAGCCTTCGGCCACGGCCTGCTCCTCGGCCGCCCGGTCGTGCACGAACAGCACGTCGGCGTCGCCCCGGCGGCCCATGTCGATGGCCTGGCCGGTGCCCACCGCCACCACCTTCACATCGATGCCGCTGGCCTTCTTGAACGCGGGCAGCAGGTGGCCGAACAGCCCGGACTGCTCGGTCGAGGTGGTCGAAGCCAT
>Ga0308157_10003067_pt1 | contig 25308 bp, 12 predicted proteins | sample PhyBR1_FD_201035 | JGI IMG/M metagenome (GOLD analysis project Ga0308157, IMG submission 201035) | Phyllosphere microbial communities from UC Gill Tract Community Farm, Albany, California, United States - DLSLB.R1 | ecosystem: Host-associated > Plants > Phyllosphere > Unclassified | place: USA...
CCTTGATAATCTTCGGTACCAGTAACATAATAAGGCAATGGTAATACAAATAAAAATCCTTCTGATTGTTTATTATACACATCAAATGTAGCTTGAAGTTTTGAACCGAAAAGTGTAAAATCCAAACCTAAGTTTGTTTGTGTAGAAGTTTCCCAAGTTAAGCCAGGATTTGCAATATTGTTCACAGTAAAGAAATTACCCATTGCTGATTTTATTGCTCGAACAGTACTTATATAACCTGCGCCTCCAATATTTTGATTTCCGGTTTCACCATATCCAGCTCTAAATTTTATATTATCAATATATTTTTTAGTCCCTTCCATAAAACTTTCGTTTGAAAGTTTCCAATAACCAGAAACTGAAGGAAAGTAACCCCATTTTTCACCAGGACCAAAATTTGAGCTTCCGTCAGCTCTCATTGTTGCTTGTACACCATATTTGTTATTATAATCGTAATTGAAAGATCCGAAGAAAGAGGTCAAAGCAGAACTTCCCTTATATTCTGAAGCTGTCACTGTATCTGGATCTCCCAAACTAATTGAATGAATATCATTACTTAACAAACCAGAAACAGATTGTGAATTCCCAAACCAATGACTATCATTAGCTTCTTGTCCGGCCAATAAATTAAAATGGTGATCACCAAGATCATATTTATAACTTAATACGTTTTTAATATTGATACCATACCAATTATTGGCTCTCTCTACCATTCCATTAGTTTCTCTAACAGCGGCACCCCACTTATAAGTAGGCTGAAAACCTTCAAAATTATCAATATTGGTCGATCCGCCTAAATCAAATCTGTACTCAAGTCCTTTTGCTATTTTAAAAGAAGCATAAAAATTTGCTAAGAAATTCTTTTTAATAAGCTTATTAGTATTCATCAAGGCTGAAGCCACAGGATTAATCCAAACTCCTATTGAACCATCTGCGGGTGGACCAGCATATTCTCCATTAGTATCTTTTACTGCCACATCGGGAGTAGATAAAATAGACGTACTAATAATACCATTGCTGGCACCATTAATGGTAATATCTTCATTAGTTACCCCTGCTCCGATTGAAACTCCTACAGACAGCCAATCTTTTACTTTAGCATCCACATTTGTCTTAAAATTATATCTTTTAAAACCTGAGCCGATCACAATACCTTCCTGATTTACATAACCTCCGGAAATATAGTAATTAATACCTTCTTTCGATCCAGAAAATGAAAGCTGATGATTGCTCATTACAGCGGTTTTATAAATCTCATCCTGCCAATTTGTTCCTTCACCTAAAACAGATGGCACAGCAAACTCATCTCTTGGCCCTACTCCATAAACAGCGGCCAAGGCATTTTGTTGTACTGCATATTGGCTTAAAGTCATAGTATCTAATAAATGAGTTACATTTTGAACTGAGAAATAGGAATCATAAGTAATTTTCCCTGTTCCTTTTTTACCTCTTTTTGTAGTAATAATAACAACTCCATTCGATGCTCTGGAACCGTAAATTGCTGTCGCAGAAGCATCTTTCAATATATCCATTGTTTCAATGTCATTCGGATTTAAAAATGCGATTGGGCTAGTAGTTACGTCTCCCGTATTTGCTCCTACATAACCAGCAACTATAGATCCTCCACTAGCAGTACTAGTAGCGTCTCCGGAAATAGGGATTCCATCTACGATATACAATGGTTCATTAGTTCCGGAAATAGAAGTCGTTCCACGAATCTTTACCGACACGTTACCTCCTGGTTGTCCAGAGTTATTTGTTACAGACACACCGGCAGCACGCCCTTGCAGCAATTGATCTACAGACACTTGTGGAGAATCTGCAATATCCTTAGCTCCAACTGTAGAAATAGCTCCAGTCAAATCTTTTTTCTTTATACTTCTATATCCTACATTTACAAGTACTTCGCGTAGATCTTCAGCACTTTGTTTTAAAACAACGTTTATTTTTCCGTCACCATTCACTTTAATGTTCTGTGTGACATGTCCGATAAACGAAAAGGACAAAGTGGAATTAGCAGGAACATTTATCGTATATCCTCCATCAAAATCTGTTGATGTTGAATATTTTGTCCCAACAACTGTGACGTTAGCTCCCGGAATAGACAACCCTTTGGAATCGGTCACTATTCCAGAAACATTAATCTGAGAAAAAGCACAATTACTCCCAAATAATAAAATAATAATCAAAGGTATTCTCTGTGGGAGGAGAATCCTATGAAACAAATTAGACAATAGTTTTTTCATAATAAATTTTGTTAGTTAGAATTAATAATAGCCGGTTAGTAAATTCGGCAATTATTATTATTAAGTATGGTTTATAATTAACAAATTTATAACAGTAGGTAGCATTTAGTTAATATTATTATGTCATTTAATGATAATATATTTTCAAAATAACGTTTCAAATTACACATACCGAAATAATATTATCTATTTTTTTAATTATTGTTATTTTAAATCCGAAAAAAACATCATATATATAATTACAAAAAACAAAAATCATCTTAAAATCAGAACATTAAGATGCTATAATCAAAAGAATAAATCCTGTTTCAAAATCACTCTTTTATTGAGGCTTTACTTAGCTCAGGGTATATTTATATAAAACATAAACCTCGATTACCATTGGCATAATGGTGTTTTATTAAAAAAAAATTAAATCCTTAAATAAGAAATATTACCATCCACACTTTCTAAAATTGAACCAATCTAATGTCTTATCGTTTTTATTCTATTGTGGTTCATTCTAATATCTCAAAATGTATAGTACTAAATTATCATTGTCACAATAAAAAAAATATCACAAAATTTTATTTTTAACCAAAATTTCTGTTAACAGATTAATTTTCTAGATATCATTATGCAGTTGAATTGAAAAAAATATGACTGTAATAGAAAAATGCTGAATCAACACAATTTCATATAATATAAAGAGGCTGCCTCACAAATTCTTGTGATACAGCCTCTCTTAGGCATTTTATTTAGTTATAAAACTTTTTATAAATTCATCAAATACACTGCAATAATTAATATCCAGGATTTTGTTTAAGATTATGATTGACATCCAGTGCATTTTGAGGAATTGGAACCAAATCATGACCAGCCGGAATGGTTATATTGAATCTATCCTTAATATATTTAACATGATTTCCAGATCTTCTTAATAAAAACCATAACGAAAACTCTCCCGCTAATTCATGTCTGTATTCATTTAAAATTGCATCATCCATAGAAACTGTAGGCTGCGTCGTCAATCCTGCTCTGTTTCTGATTTTCATCAAGTACTGCATCGCTTTAGCATCATCACCCATTTTATGATAACATTCTGCCTGACTAATCAGAACTTCACCATATCTCATTATAATAAGATTTTGACCACCAAATAAGTGTGGGTAACTCCATCCCTCTACTTTTGGATCTCTCCACGCCTTTACATTGTAATATCCTGTTCTACCGCTAGAAGCTGTTTCACCAGGACCATACCAAGGCGCATCAACAGTACCACAAGTATTCATGCCGCCATAGTTGGCAATTATATTTTCATAACTAGAAATTTTAATAAGTGGATCAGGATGCGTTTCACCCGGACCTATAACTGTAGCGGCTTTTCTTGAATCACCAGGTTCAAATGAGTCGTGCAAAATTTTTGTAGAAGCAGCATATCCGCCACCTTTACCAATCTCGGCAGGCATACAAAATGATTGCAAAAAAGTAACATTGTCATCTCGTCCCCATGACAAATCCCCTAAAGCATCATTGAATTGAAGTTCAAATAAAGACTCTTTACCATTTCTATTTGCAGTAGCGTGAATATCGAGGAAATTTGCTTCCAATTCAGCATGTCCTTCCAAAGCTTCATATGCTTTTGCAGCTTTGTCATATTGTTTTAACCACATATAAGCATTTCCAAGATAAGCATAAGCAGTACCTTTGGTAGCTCTTCCTTTATTTAATGCATCATACGTCCATGGCAATTTAGTAATCGCTACTTCCATATCTTTAGCAACCTGAGCAAACACTTCATCTTGAGTATTTCTTGGAGCATAATCATTTTTACCATCCGCTGGCGCAATTACAATTGGAACACCTCCAAAATTTTCAGCTAAAATGCTATAAAAAATCGCCCTAAGCGCTAAACATTCTGCTTGTAATCTACCTCCTAATTCGGCACTCACTTTACCATCTTCTATTGCAGTAGGTAATTTTTCTAATGCCATATTTGCTCTTCCAATTCCTATATAATGACTTTCCCAAAGCGCATTAAAAGGTCCAAAAGTCGCAGGTATCTCATATCGTTGAAAAAACGTGTCAGCACCAACATTCAAAAGATCTTGTGATAAGAAATTAGCCGGATAAAACAGCGCTTTAGTATCATACTCAGCACTTTTTTCTCCTTGAAATGTATCATATATACCTGTGATAGCAGCAGTAGCCGTTTCATCATTGGAGAAAACTATATCCCCATCAATACCATCTGTCTTTTCATCTTTCAAGAAACTTTCAGAACAACTTGAAGATATTAGTATAGCAAAAGCTAAAAATAAATTCGCTATCTTAATTATATTATTTTTTTTCATTTCTACTATTTTTTAAAATTGTAAATTAAGACCTAACGTAAATGATCTGGATATTGGATAAGTACCAAAGTCAATTCCTCTAGTCTGAACACCACCTGCAGTTCCAAGCTGATCCGAAACTTGTCCAATTTCAGGATCCCAACCAGTGTATTTAGTAAAAGTTAATAGATTTTGACCACTCACATATATATTCAGATTTGTCATCCCAATTCGTTTTATGATATCTTCTGGAAGAGTATAACCAATTTTTAAATTTCTCAATCTTATATAAGAACCATTTTCAATAAAATGATCTGATGCCCTATTGTTTTGATTTGGATCACTCAGTGTTGCTCTTGCATATTCATTTGTTGTTCCTTCTCCTCTCCAGTAATTATTATAATATTTAACACTTACATTTGTGTATCCATTATCTATACCAAAACCTCCTGCAGTTTCTTGTTCAACTCTTGTATAATTAAGAATTTCATTCCCGAAACTACCATTCAAATCCAATCCTAAAGTGAAGTTTTTATATTTCGCACTAAAATTAAGACCACCATAAAAATCAGGAACAGGGCTTCCAATTACCGTTTTATCATCCGCAGTTATTTTCCCATCTCCATTAATATCTTTAAATTTTCTATCTCCAGGTGCAGTAGCTGAATTTTGATACACTCCACCTTCAGCTTTTGCATTTAAAGCATCAATTTGTGCCTGATTCTGAAAAATTCCATCTGCTTTGTAGCCGTAAAACGCCCCTACATTTCCACCTAAATAAGAACGGGTAATATCTTGCCAGTCATCAACAAAAGTTGGCGCGAATTGTGAAGAAAATTTCACAAATTCCTCTCCTCCAAGACTGGTAATTTCGTTGTCAATTGTAGTTACATTAGCAGAAATATCCCATGTGAATTCTCCTTTAGTCTTTCTGTAACCAAGCAAAAATTCGAAACCTTTGTTCTGAATATTACCCGCATTTACTGGTCCCGAGGTAAAACCTGTCTGAGCTGGTTTTGTTTGGTATAACAAGAAATCTTTTGATTCTTTATTGAAATAATCTACCGTAAAATAAATCTTTCCATCAAGCAATTCTCCATCAATACCTAAGTCTGTTTGAATTTGAGTTTCCCATTTCAAAGTACTATTGGCTAATCCTGTTGGTGCAAGTCCTGGCCAAAGCTGACCTCCGAAAGTATATCCTGCATCGTCTCCGTTTATACCATTTGCATAAGTGGTTTTATAAAGAAAAGGTCCAATACCTTTGTAATTTCCTGTTTCTCCATAACTTCCTCTTAACTTTAATACGTTAAAAATACCATCCTTCATAAAAGATTCCTCATCTATGTTCCAACCTGCACCAGCAGAATAAAAAGGAGAATATGGATCTTCTAAAAATCGATCTCCAACACCATCTCTTCTCGCTGTTGCTGTTACATAATATTTATTATCGAAGCTGTAATTTAATCTTGCAAATTGACTCGCCAATGTACTGGTACGCGTATATCCATTTGTATAATCAATTTTTCCAGCTGCAGATAAATCTCTTATATCATTACTTAAAAAATCAGAACCTCTTGTAGATAAAACTTCCGTAGTACCTCTTTGGGCAGAAACCCCAACTAAAACATTAATTTTGCTTTTACCGAAAGACTTTGTGTAATCTAATAATCCCTCAGCAATCCAGTCATTATATAGGTTGTGAGAAATAGCATAGGATGCATTTGCTCTATTGTCCGCATTTGCAGAACTACGGAAATAAGATGGTAAAAACTGAGCTCTATTATCGCTGATAGTAGTGAAACCATAGTTACCTTTTATATTCAAACCAGGAATAATATCATAATCCAAACCTAAATTGGCTTGTGTAGTATATTTAGCATTATCATTATCTTGTTCTAAAGCTTGAGCCAAGACATTTGTACTTGTTGCAAACTGACTTGCGTCCGTAAAAGCGCCATACAAGCCATTATGATAAGGTAAATTGGTTCCTGTTGTATTAGATAAATAAGGAACGTTTGTGAAGATTTTGCCTAAATTATCATATCCACCACTTAATGAAGTATAAGTAGACTGTTTATTATATTTTACATCAGCTTTGGCTCTTAATTTTTTGGTGATATCAAAATCACCTTTTAAGCCTAAATTCCATTTTTTACTGGATGAACCCACAACAATCCCTTCTTCATCGGTAAGCCCGGCTGTTAAAGCTACTCTAACATTATCACTTCCTCCTCGAACAGAAACATTAGTTCCGTATCTAACGGCAGATTGAAAAGCATAATCTTGCCAATCTACATTTGTTAAACCAGCCCCAGAGTTAGCCCATTCCGGTAGTGTTGCAACACCTTGTGCTGTACCCAAATCATTAGCAAATTTAGCAAACTGATTAACATTCAATAAGTCAATTTTTTTATGTAAATCACTTGTGCTTAACCAAGTATTAAACTCAACAACCATTGCACCTTTTTTAGCACTTTTGGTTTGGACAATCACAACTCCGTTACTTGCTCTAACTCCATACAAAGCAGAAGCAGAAGCATCTTTCAAAACAGAAATAGACTGAATATCATTAGGGTTCAAATACGAAATATCTTCTATCGGATATCCATCCACTATATATAATGGTGAAGTACTTCCAAAAGAACCAACACCGCGAATATTTACAGATATTCCTGAACCAGGAGCTCCGGAATCTTGTGTCACTTGTAAACCGGCTACTTTACCTTGTAAAGCCTGATCGACAGATGTTACAGGCATACTGGTTAGTTTTTCTGAAGAAATCACCCCAACTGCACCAGTTAAGTCTTTTTTAGTAGTTTTTCCGTACGCCACCACCACAACTTCTTCTAATTTTTTCGAATCCGATTCCAATAAGACATTTATTTTTGTCTTTTCGTTAATACTCACTTCTTGAGTCACATAGCCAATAAATGAAAAAACTAAAACATCTGTCGGTTGTAGGCCGCTTAATTTGTAATTCCCATCAAAATCGGTAGTTGTCCCGTTGTTGCTCCCTTTTACCGTTACATTAACACCAGGCAATGCCCCATTAGCATCTTTAACAATTCCCGACACGCTGGTTTGTGCAAAAGTTAAACTGCTTGTTAATAGAAATAAAAACAACAGTAACTTATGGTAATTAAACTTCCGATGAATTAAATTAAATAATGATTTTTCCATAATAATAAATTTGTTAGTTAATTAGACAATCTCTGTAGTTTAGGAGATTATTTTTGGCTTTGGTTGAATACCAAATAATTGACAAATTTATAACAGGATTCTACATCATATTAATATTATTATATCATTTATCGATAATATATTTTCAATATCAAAAATATAATTACGCATAATTAAATTTTGATATTAAATTTTTATCAAATTATCATTTAATTATTAAAATTATACACAAATAGCAATTTGTAGAAACAAAAAAAACTCTTTGAACATTTTCAAAGAGTCTTTATCGTAAACAGTATGTTTTTACAAAATTCTTTTCAATCCAGAAAAATCATCACGGTATTGGCTTGGAGTACATTTTTTAAAAGCTTTAAAACTCCTGTTGAAATTAGCAATATTGTTAAATCCGGATTTAAACGCAACCTCCGAAATACTAAGATCTTTCTCCACCAACCATCTTGCAGCATAACCAATTCGAATGTCATTTATATAATTGACGAATGTTTTTCCGGTACGCTTTTTTATAAATCTGTTAAAAGAAATTGTAGTCATACTAGCCACTCCAGCCACTTCTTCTAGCGACAATTTTTCCGCAAAATTCTTTTGGATATAATCATATATTAATTTCATCTTATCATACTCTTCAAAGGTGTCATTTTCTACTGTAAATGTAGACAAAAGCCTTTGATTACGGGAGTTTGCAAGATCATACAGTATTGATATAATTTCTAGGAAATAGTCCATTCCATCCAATTTGGATATCTTTATCAATCTTGGAGTAAGCAATTCTGCTACCTGTTTTGAAAATAAAATACCATGTACAGATCTATTAAACATTTCTTTAATAGGAGTCATAATTCTTCTCGATAACAAAAAATCATGAAAAAGATCATGATGAAACTGAATGGTTATTTCATGAATATCTTTGCTTTTACATTTATGCTGTTCCCAACCATGATACAAATTAGGCCCTACCAAAACCAGCTCAATATCATCAATTTCCTCGATATTATCCCCGACAACACGCTTTACACCTTTTGCATTTAATATAAAATTAATTTCAAATTCGGGATGATAATGAATAGGATAATCAAATTCATCTTTAGTTCTGTCAAAAACCAAAAAACTGTCCTGAGACGCGAGCGGAACTATTTCTCTATGAAATTTTTTAAAACTACTCATAATTTATTTTTTTGTTTGCAATAATAAGATATAAAATTGATAAAATAATATTAATTCAAAAGATGTTATTACTATATCTTTGAAAATAATTTTATATTATTAAATGAAATACAGCGTTTAAAAAATATAAATCACTATTAAGTATCATTTTTTTTAGCGCATTGACAAGAAATTAATAAAAATAAATCTTGTTTGCTTTCAAAGAAACAACCCAACACAAATTCGTTTGAATTTAATAAAAGACATAAAAATTCATTATTTTAAACCTATGAACAAAACACATTATATAATATCGTTTTTCTTCGCTTTTAGCTCTCTACAATCTGGCTACTCGCAAAATAGTGATACTAAATTATCATTATGTGATAAAAAATCAACAAAATCTACTATTCAGTTATACCAAAATTTACATAAAACAGAGAAAAAAGGCATCTTATTCGGTCATCAAGATGATTTGGCTTACGGTGTAAACTGGAAATATGAAGAAGGAAGAAGCGACGTAAAAGATGTTGTTGGAGATTATCCTGCCGTTTATGGATGGGATTTAGGAGGCCTTGAATACAAATCTGATAAAAATATTGATGGCATTCCTTTTGATAAAATGAGGCAATATATCATAGACGGACACAAAAGAGGTGGTGTTATAACGATCAGTTGGCATTGCAACAATCCGTTGACAGGAGGAAATGCATGGGATACTACTCCAAAATCCTTAGCCTCTGTGTTGCCTGATGGAGAAAATCATGAAAAATACAAACAATGGCTTGATGAAGGAGCAAAATACATGCTTACTTTAAGAGATGAAAAAGGAGAACTGATTCCGCTTTTGTATCGTCCTTATCACGAATTAACCGGCACTTGGTTTTGGTGGTGTAAAAATAATGGAACCCCTGAAGAGTTTAAAAAACTTTGGAAATTCACTGTTGATTATTTTCAAAAGAAAGGTCTTCACAATTTAATTTATATCTATAACACTAGTAGTTTCAAAACAGAAGAAGAATTTCTTGAAAACTATCCCGGAGCCGATTACGCAGACGTTTTGAGTTTTGACAATTATCAAAATAATGATGATAAAGGTGGTGAAAAATTTATAACAGACACACAAAATCAGCTCAAAATAGTATCGAAAATTGCCAAAGAACAACACAAACTAACCGCTTTGGCAGAAGTTGGATTCGAAGCAGTTCCAGATCCTAAATGGTGGACAAACACTTTATTAAAAGCGATGGCTAATTATAATATTTCCTATGTTTTGGTATGGAGAAATCATGGTTGGCAGGAAAAGGAACAAAAAATGCATTATTACGCCCCATTTAAAGGGCAAATTAGCGAAAAAGATTTTATCGATTTTTACAATTTAGACAACATTCTTTTTGAAAAAGACGCAGCAAAACTTAACCTTTACAAAAAATAACCCCAAAGCTTACCTCTTAATAAAAATGGAAGAAAAAATTAAATTAAAAGAAAAAATTGGTTACGGATTAGGAGATGCTGCCTCTTCAATGTTCTGGAAAATTTTCAGCATGTATCTGATGTTTTTTTACACTGATGTTTTTGGAATAGCACCTGCAGTTGTTGGAACCATGTTCCTAATTACCCGTATTTGGGATTCTTGTTTTGATCCTTTAGTTGGAATTCTGGCGGATAGAACTAAAAGCCGTTGGGGAAAATTCAGGCCTTATTTGTTATGGACAGCGATTCCTTTTGCAATAATTGGAGTACTTACTTTTTACACTCCTGATTTTGACGAAAAAGGAAAAATAATCTACGCTTACGTAACTTATTCGCTAATGATGATGATTTATTCTGTCATTAATGTGCCTTACGCTTCTTTATTAGGTGTAATGTCAGGAGATAGAAAAGAACGAACAACTTTATCATCTTATCGCATGGTTTTCGCTTTTGCCGGAAGTTTATTAGCGCTTTGGTTAATTGAGCCATTGGTAAATCATTTTGGAGGAAGTTTAAACTCTAAAGAAGGCTGGTTATACACTATTATTGTTTTTGGAATGATCACAACGGTTTTCTTTTGGGGATGTTTTTTCTTTACAAAAGAAAGAGTTCAACCTATAAATGACGAAAAACCAAATTTAAAAGAAGACTTAAACGATCTTCTAAAAAATAGACCTTGGTGGATTTTGTTAGGTGCCGGAATTGGTGCTTTGATATTCAACTCGATTCGTGATGGAGCGGCTGTTTATTATTTTAAATATTATGTAAGCAGCACCGTAAGTTACAGTTTCAATATTTTCGGGGAGAATTTTGCAATGACTCCTACTACACTTTATTTGGTTCTAGGTCAGGCGGCAAATATTATTGGAGTAATTATTGCGACTCCTATTGCTAATAAAATTGGAAAAAAGAAAACCTTTTTCGGAGCTATGGCATTAGCAGCGATCTTAAGTGTCATTTTCTATTATTTAGGAAAAGAAGATGTAATCCTTATCATGATTTTCCAAGTTTTAATCAGTATTTGCGCCGGTTGTATCTTCCCATTAATCTGGTCCATGTACGCGGATAGCGCCGATTACTCCGAATGGAAACAAGGCAGAAGGGCTACTGGTCTTATCTTCTCAGCTTCTTCTATGTCTCAAAAATTTGGATGGACAATTGGTGGCGCTGCAACAGGTTGGCTTTTGGGTTATTTTGGATTCCAAGCCAACGTAATTCAAACCGCAACCACACAAACGGGAATACAATTGATGCTTAGTATTCTACCAGCAATTGCCGCTGGTATATCTGTACTTTTTATCCTATTCTATCCGCTTTCGGAAGACAAACTTCAAGTTATTGAAGACGAACTTAATAATAAACGAAATATAAATAATTAAAATACTATCTGATTTAGAACATTCTATTATGAATACAACATCGCTACAGCCCAATTTTAAAAAAATAAAAACTGATCTAGAAAACCAATTTAACACCTTAATACAAGCTAAAAACGAACCACAAGATACTGTCAGTAACGGAATATATACACGTTATAAAAATCCTGTTTTAACCGCTGCACATGCACCACTTGAATGGCGATTTGACTTTAATCCAGAAACAAATCCTTTGTTGTTGGAAAGAATTCAGATAAATGCCACTTTCAACGCAGGAGCTATAAAATGGAATGAAAAATATGTTTTAGTAGCTCGTGTTGAAGGTGCCGATAGAAAATCTTTCTTCGCCATTGCCGAAAGTCCAAATGGTGTCGATAACTTCAAGTTTTGGGACAAACCTTGTGTAATTCCTCAAACGGCAGAACCAGATACGAATGTGTATGACATGCGTTTAATACAACATGAAGATGGCTGGGTTTATGGTATTTTTTGTACCGAAAGGAAAGATCCTTCTGCGCCAAAAGGTGACACTAGTACCGCTATTGCAAATGCAGGAATTGTTCGTACCAAAGATTTAATTAACTGGGAAAGATTACCTGATTTGGTTTCTAACACAGGACAACAACGCAATGTAGTATTGCACCCAGAATTTGTTGATGGAAAATATGCTTTGTACACGCGCCCACAAGATGGATTTATAGACGTTGGAAATGGTGGCGGAATTGGATTTGGTTTGGTAGAAGACATGAACAATCCTGTTGTAAAAGAAGAAAAAATCATTTACGGAAAACAATATCACACTGTTTACGAATTAAAAAATGGACTTGGACCAGCACCTATCAAAACTGAAAAAGGATGGTTGCATCTGGCTCACGGTGTTCGTAACACAGCTGCAGGTTTACGTTATACATTATACATGTTCATGACAGATTTGAATGATATTTCAAAAGTAACTCATGCTCCGGCAGGACATTTTATGGGACCTGAAGGTATTGAAAGAGTTGGAGATGTTTCGAATGTTTTATTTTCTAATGGATGGATCGAAGATAAAGATGGAACCGTTTATATCTATTACGCTTCTTCTGACACCAGAATGCACGTAGCTGTTTCTTCTGTAGAAAGATTGGTGGATTATGTAATTAATACTCCAGAGGATACTTTAACTTCAGCAGGTTCTGTAAATACTATCATTAATTTGGTGAATAAAAACAAAGAAATTTCATAATCGTGAACTCCAATTTAAAAAATCTAAAAACCGAACTAAAGCTTGAACTTCAAAGTATTCTGTCTTATTGGATGGACAAAACTGTTGATAAAAAAAACGGAGGTTTTGTTGGTCAGATAGATTATAATAACGACACCATTGGTGATGCTGAAAAAGGGTCCGTACTTAATGCACGTTTATTATGGACCTTTTCCGCAGCGTATAAAATTTCAGGAAACAACAACCATTTAAACACCGCAAAACGTGCTTTTGAATATATTTCGGAGCATTTTTACGACACTAAATTTGGTGGTATTTTTTGGAGTCTTCATGCTGATGGAACTCCAAAAGATACCAAAAACCAAATTTATGCTTTGGCCTTTGTCATTTATGGATTAAGCGAATATTATTCTGTTTCGAAAGATGAAAAAGCGCTGCAACTTGCGATTTCTTTATATTCTAAAATTCAGCAATACAGTTATGATGCTGAAAAAGGCGGCTATTTAGAAGCTTTCACCCGTGACTGGCAACCCATTGAAGATTTGCGCTTAAGCAAAAAGGATGCCAACGAAAAAAAGACGATGAATACCCATTTGCACATTGTAGAAGGGTTTGCCAATTTGTATAAAGTCTGGAAAGACGAATCGTTACGAAAAGTCATTGTTGAATTATTAGAAACAATTGAAAAGTATTTCATCAATACCGAAACTGGACATTTGAGATTGTTTTTTGATGAAAATTGGGTGGAAAAAAAAGACGTTATCTCTTATGGACATGATATTGAAGCCGCTTGGCTTTTATTGCAATGTGCAGAAATTGTTGCAGACGAAAATTTGATTGAACGCTATAAAAAATACGCCATTGAAATGGCAGAAGCAACAAAAGAAGGAATTGATACCGATGGCGGATTATGGTACGAATACGATCCTGAAACCGATGAATTAATGTCCGAAAAACACTGGTGGCCACAAGCTGAATTGATTATCGGTTATTTTACTGCATGGCAACTTTCTGGCAAACAGGAATATCTAGACATTGTTTTTAAGAATTGGGAATTCACTCAAAAGTACATCATTGACAAAGAAAACGGCGAATGGTTTTGGGGTGTTAATAGCGATTATTCTAAAATCGAAAAAGACAAAGCTGGCTTCTGGAAATGCCCGTATCACAACAGCAGAGCGTGTATTGAATTAATTAACCGAATCTAATACTTAGATCAAATTCTCTTAAATAACGTAAAGCCCTAGCCCTGATGGAAGCGGCATCCTTTTTTTTTTTCTTTAAAAAATAAAAGATACAGCGGACAGCAGGATTAGCTTCAAATAAATTTAAAAAATGACAAAAAGACTTTTAAAAACACTTGGTTTGACTTTACTATTTTCTGTAATGGCTTGTCAGGCGCAAGAAAGAATCACTGTTAAAGGAACGCAATTTTTCAAAGGCGACAAGCCGTACGCTTACATTGGAACGAACTATTGGTACGGAAGTTTACTGGCTTCGAAGAAAGTTGGCGACCGAAAAAGACTGCTTCGTGAACTGGATTTAATGAAGAAAAACGGCATTGACAACCTGCGAATTTTGGTTGGTGGCGACGGTGGAAAATACGATTATACCGTTCGTCCTGCGTTGCAATATGAGCAGGGGAAATATGATGCTGACTTATTGGATGGCTTGGATTTTTTGATTGCCGAAATGGGTAAACGCAACATGTATGCGGTTTTGTTTTTGACCAATAACTGGGAATGGTCGGGCGGAATGTCGCAATATTTGGAGTGGAACGGAAAAGGTGCGATTCCTGTTCCGGCGATTCCGCCAAATACGTGGCCACAATTTATGTCATATACGGAACAATTTCACAGCTGTGAGCCTTGTATGGAAGCACTGAACAATCATGTGCGATTTATAATTGGCAGAACAAACGCTTATACACACAAAAAATACACCGAAGACAACACGATTATGGCGTGGCAAGTTGGGAATGAACCGAGACTTTTTACGGTTGAAAACGAAGCAAAGTTTACAGCTTGGCTGAATAATATTGTAGATTTAATTGAGAGTCTGGATAATTACCATTTGATTTCTACAGGTTCGGAAGGTTTGAATAGTTCGAATGATGATATCGAAATTTTTAAAAGAACACATTTAAATCCAAATATCGATTATTTGACGATGCATATTTGGCCAAAAAACTGGAACTGGTTCAAAGCTGATAACGCCGAGAAAACATTGCCAACTACGCTTGAAAATGCTGGAATTTATATCGATAAACACGTAAAAGTGGCAAACGATTTGAAACGCCCAATTATCATAGAAGAATTCGGTTTGCCAAGAGAAAATGAAAGTTTACTAGCTGGTTCTTCGGTAGCGAATAGAGATGTTTTTTATAATTATATTTTCGGAAGAGTTGCTGAAAGCGTAGCGAATAAAGGTTCGTTGCAAGCAGCTAACTTTTGGGGATTTGGTGGCGAAGGAAAAGCAGTTACTGCTGATGGCCATTGGAATCCTGGTGATCCTTTAACAACTGATCCTCCACAGGAACCACAAGGATTGAACTCGGTTTTTTCTACAGATAAATCGACTTTGGAAATTGTGAAGAAGTACAATTTGATGTTTAAAAAATAGTATTTTTTTTTAAACCATATAAGGCATTCAAGTTCATTTAAGAAATAAAATTTGGCTTGAAAGCTAATACTTTAATGACCTTAAATGCCTTATATGGTAAAACATATTTAAATCATGAAAAAAACATTTCTTCTATTTTGTCTATTTGTCTTGAATCTTTCTTTTGCTCAAAAGAGCCAAGACTTTGTGCTGTTTTCACCAAATGGAAAAATTAAAATCACGGTTCTAGTTAACGAAAAAATAAGCTGGACTATTTCGCATGAAAAAGATGTTGTCTTGGCTCCCTCTCCTATTTCAATAACTTTGGATCAGAATGAAGTTTTAGGAAAAAATGCAGTGCTTTTGAATTCTAAAAGAGAAAAAGTAAACCAAACATTTGATTCTCCGTTTTACAAAAAGAAATCAGTTAAGGACAATTACAATCTTTTGCTTTTAAATTTTAAAAATGATTTTGCAATTGAATATCGTGCTTTCGATGATGGTGTTGCGTATCGTTTTGTCACCAAAAAGAAAAAAGACATCACTGTAAAATCGGAAGAAGTGGTTTTAAATTTCGATCAGGATTACAATACGTTGATGCCTTATGTTCGTGATTTAAGAAACCCAAAAGATCCTTATATTTCTTCGTTTGAAGCACATTACGAAAACAAAAAAATCAGTGAATTTGCGAAAGATACTTTGGCATTTTTGCCATTTTTAATTGATTTTAAAAACCATAAAAAAGCAGTTTTTCTGGAAGCCAATCTGGAAGATTATCCGGGTTTATTTGTAACCAATACTAAAGATAAAAAAGGTTTTGGAGGTCGTTTTTCTAATTATCCATTGCAGGAAAAAAACGGTGGTTTCAACAATATCAACAGATTGATTAGCGAAAGAGCTGATTATTTGGTTAAAACAAAAGGAACAAGAAACTTCCCTTGGCGAATTGTTGTGATCTCAGAAAACGATAAGGATTTAGCGAATAATGATATGGTTCAAAAGTTATCGGAACCAACAAAAATCAAAGACATCAGCTGGATAAAACCTGGAAAAGTAGCCTGGGACTGGTGGAATGACTGGAATATTTATAATGTTGATTTTAAAGCCGGAATCAATACTCAAACTTATAAATACTACATTGATTTTGCTTCTAAAAACAAAGTCGAATATGTGGTTCTGGACGAAGGCTGGAGTTTGGAAGAAGACATTATGAAACACAATCCAAATGTGGATTTGGAAGCTTTAATCGCTTATGGAAAAGAGCGAAATGTAGGCATTATTCTATGGAGTTCGTGGATGGCATTAACCAAAAATACAGACGGAATTCTGAAGAATTACGCCAACTTAGGAATCAAAGGATTTAAAGTTGATTTCTTAGATCGTGACGATGCCAAAATGGTCAATTCGGTTTATGATATTGCTCAAAAAGCAGCGGATAACAAACTGTTATTGGATTTTCACGGCATGTATAAACCAACTGGAATTCAAAGAACTTATCCAAATATTGTGAATTTTGAAGGTGTAAAAGGTTTAGAAAACAATAAATGGACTCCAAATGATGATGTTCCTTTATACGATTGCTCCATTCCATTTATCCGAATGATGGCGGGACCAATGGATTATACTCCGGGAGCGATGCGAAATGCTACCAAAAGCGAATATAAACTGAGTCATTCCAATCCGGTAAGTCAGGGAACCAGATGTCATCAATTGGCACTTTATACTATTTTTGAAGCGCCTTTACAAATGATGGCGGACAGTCCAACCGCTTATATGAAAGAACAGGAAAGCACTGATTTCATTGCTAAAACTCCAACTACATTTGATGAAACTGTCGCCCTTGATGGTGAAGTTGGGAAATTTGTAGCATTGGCTAGAAAGAAAGGTTCAACTTGGTATTTAGGAACAATTACAAACTGGGATTCAAGAGAAATCACAATAGATTTTTCTTTCCTTGAAAAAGGTAAAAAATACGAAGCCGAAATTTTCTCTGACGGATTAAACGCTGAAAAAGCTGCAAATGATTATAAAAGAGAAATTATAACTGTTGATTCAACTACTAAACTTAAATACCAGTTGGCCAGTGGCGGAGGATTGGCAATGATTATTCAACAGAAATAAATAACACAAATTGCACAAATTCTCACTGATTTTTCTGTGAAAATCTGTGCAATCTGTGTTTAAAAATAATCCTAAATCGTAATAACCAATCGTTTTCCACTTGGAATATCCATATCCCAAGCTTTTTCGATTTCTTTTATATCTAATGAAACTGTTTCAATTACCAGTTTTTTAGATGCTGCCAGTTCAAACATTTCAGGTAAAATTTCATCAATCAATTGTACCATTTCTGCTTTGGTCCAGCTTCCAAAACCGGAACCTGACAATTGCAAATCTACACTTCTGAGAATTTCTGCTGACAACTGAATTGTATCTCCTGCCAAAGATCCTACGGAAATAAATCTGGTTCTGTGCGTAAACGAACCATTCCCTTTTAGAGATTTCAAAATTAATTCAGCGGAATGTCCCCACAAATAGTCAATTATAATATCAATTGGTGTCGCTGCGTGAATTCCTTTGAGTTGGTTTATAAAATCTTCATCAGATTGCATCAGAATTACATATTCATCCGCTCCTAATTCTAATAATGAATTTAAAGTCTGCTCATTTCTTCCGGTGATAATTACACGGTTTGCGCCATAATATTTGGCAAGTTGAACTGCAATTTTCCCTGTAACTCCGGTTGCACCGTTTATTAAAACTGTCTCTCCTTTTTGAATGTCAGCTCTAAAACGTAATGCCATTGCCGAACCCGCAGCCGCATTTGGCAACGCCGCAGCTGTACAATCATCAAGATTTTCCGGAACTTTGACCATACGAGTTTTATCGATAATTGCTTTTTCAGCAATCATTCCTGTTACGCCCAATGCATAAACTCGTGTTCCATCTTCGAGTACGCCTACTCCATCACCACCTACAACTTTTGCTGTTTCTTTCGCATTTGCGGAATAATGTCTGCCACTTGCAATATGCTTGTCCAAATTTTTGACCGCCGACGCTTTAACCGAAATCAATAAGTGATTTTCATTTTCGACAATTGGATTCGGAAAATCGGTGTATTGAGGTAATTCTCCATTTTTATAAATTACTGCTGCTTTCATATCTTTCAATTTTTAAAGTTGTTTAAAATTCTATGAAAGCAAAATTAGCCGACAGTAAATGGCCGAACGATAACATTTGTTATCAAATGAAGATTGCGTTTATTTGAGCATTTTATTTTTTATCCGACTTAAATGGACTGAAGTTATTCCCAAAAATGAAGCGATATAATGCTGAGGAATACGCTTAATGATCTGCGGATTTTCTTTTAAAAGATTTTGATATCGCTGTTCAGGCGTGTCTTTTATAAAAGAAACAAAATGTTTTATATAATCAAAAGTGCGTTCGAAAATACCATCTATAAATTTTTCTCTTATTTCTGGAATTTCCATTACTTCATTCAGAATTATATCAATATCCTTTTTATCGGCATACCACAAAATACAAGGTTCGATAGTTTCAATTGTAATCGGGCTAGGTATTTTTTTTCTAAAACTTTCGATAGAAGCAACCATTCCTCCTTCTAAAAAAAACTGCAGCGTTAAATCTTTCCCGTCTTTATTAAACCAACATCTGATACAACCTTTTTCGATAAAAAACATTCGTCCAGAAATTTTCCCTTCTTTTAAAAGAATAGTCTTTGCAGGAACTTCAATCTTATGAAAATAGCTTTTGTACCGTTCCAATTTATGATTTTCTATTGGAAACTTATTTTTTAGATGATCAAACATTGTAGTGATTATACTTTTTATAATGGCAAATTACTCTAAAACACTGATTTATAGTTTAAAGATAAAAACAATTCCAGCTTTTTTTGGCCATATTTATAAAGATTGTTAAACAACTTAAGTTCCTATTGATTTACGAAAAGAAAGAATTACTTTTGCGCCTTCTAAAATCCCCCAATTTTGAAACCATTTTTACACCTGTTCATTGCTTTATTTTTAGGAACCATATTTTGTTTTTCGCAGCCCCAAGCTGTCTTTAAAAAGATAAACAAATCAGCTGGATTGTCTAACGGCAGAATTACCAGCATGGCAAAAGAGAAAAATGGTTTTGTATGGATCGGTACCAATAACGGACTCAATCGTTATGATGGTTTTGGTTTTAAAATTTATAATAAGGGAAATAGCAATATCGGATCTAATGATATTTCGGATATTTTAATTGACAGCAAAAGCCGAATCTGGATTACAACACTTGGAGGCGGATTGCATTATTATCATCCGCTTAATGATACTTTTCAAATTTTTAGATACGATTCAAAAAATCCCAAATCGTTACTATCTAATAACGTCACTACTTTAATCGAAGATTCTAAAGGTCTTCTTTGGCTTGGAACTGAGAAAGGATTGTGTTCCTTTAACCCATCAACCAAAAAATTTACTTCTTACAGCAACCAATTCAATAACTATCAAACCAAAAAGAGCAATAGCATCACTAGTATTTATGAGGATAAAAACAACAAATTATGGATCGGAACTTTTGGGAATGGTTTGTTTTTGTTTGATAGAATTTCGGGTAAATTCAACCAAATTAAATCGGAGAACACACAGATTTCCGACTTTATCAATGTTATTTCTCCTTTAAATCAAGACAAAATTCTAATCGGAACCAGCGGAACCGGTTTATTGCTTTATGATTCGGCTACAGGAAAATTCTCTGACTTTTTAAAACAGAATTTAGGTTTAAAGCAAGAAATAAATATTGTTCGTTCTATAAAAATTGACAACAAAAATAATTTATGGATTGGTACCGATGGAAATGGTCTGCTCGAAGTACAATATCCGAATTCCAAAAGACCTGTAATTCATAATTATTTGTACAATTCGCAATTGGAAACTTCGCTTTCGGGAAATTCAATTTACGATATTATGGCGGATGATGATTCGAATATCTGGATTGGTACCGCTTGGAACGGCATTTGTGTTTTGGATAAAAAAAATAAAACCGAACTAATATACAGTGACATTGTTGGCCTCAATCCATCGCCTGTTCTTTCAATTTATAAAAAAGGACTAGAATTATTTTTAGGCTTGGACGGCGAAGGAATGACGGTTTTTAATACCCACACCAATAAAATTAAATATTACAACGAAAAAAAGCATAACTCGACAATAAAAGGAAATTACATTCAGAAAATAATAGCGACACAAGACGGCGCAATGTGGCTGGGAACTTTTAAAAATGGTTTGGTAAAGTTCAACCAGCAAACCAATCAATTTACGCAGTACAAACACAATTTCAATAATAAAAGCTCTATCAGTTTTGATGATGTCAGGGATATTATTGAGGACAAAAATCATAATTTATGGATTGCCACTTGGGGCGGTGGACTGAATTATTTTGATACAAAAACCCAAAATTTCACCAGCTACAGAGAAAGTGTCAATAACAACAAAACCGTAAACAACGATAATCTGATCGATATGGTTGTTGACGGAGACAAAATCTGGATTGCTACTTTTGGAGGCGGACTAAACTTATTTGACACTACAAAAAAGGTATTTCGTTATTACAAATACAAAGATTCTGATTCCAATACGATTAGCAACAACAATATATTTTCGTTATGTAAAGATTCAAAAGGCTATTTATGGATTGGTACTGCTGGCGGCGGTATTAATCGAATGAATTTGAAAACCCAGAAAATTGAGCGTTTTGAAAAAATTGATCATATTAAGTACCAAACGATAACCGGAATTATCGAAGATAATAACCACACCATTTGGTTCAGCACCAAGCAAGGAATTATCAACTACAATTACCGCACGAATACGTTTAACAATCTGCCAAAAGTAACATCCGAATTTCATATCAATTCTATTTTTAAAGATGAAAGAGGGTGGATTTATTTTGGTGGAATTGATGGTGTAATAAAAATAAATCCAAAAACAATTGGAGAAAATACAAACCAACCTAAAGTAAAGCTTACCAATTTTAAATTATTCAACAAAGAGGTTCCGGTTGAAAAAAATGGCATTCTAACCAAAGATATTGCCTTTACAGATGAAATCACGCTCGATCACAATCAGGATGTAATGACTCTTGAGTTTTCGGCATTGCAATTTCCTTTTTCTAATAGCTGTGAATACGCAATTAAAATGGAAAATTTTGATGAAGAATGGCGTTTTATCGGAAAAGACAGAACGGCCACTTTTACCAATCTATCGCCAGGAAATTACATCTTTAAAGTAAAAAGTAGAGAAACAGGCGGACAATGGGGAAATGATTATGCTGCGGTAAAAATTCATATTTCAAGACCTTTTTGGTTGCAATGGTGGGCTTTTGTGCTTTATGGCGGCGTATTGTTTTTGCTGTTTTATTTATTTAGAAAATACACTATTGAGTGGGAACGATTGAAAACCAATTTAGAATTTCAGAAACTAACTCACGAAAAAGACAAGGAGTTATACAATCTGAAACAACAGTTTTTTACCAATATTTCTCATGAAATCAGGACTCCGGTCACGTTAATTTTGAGTTCCATAAACCGCTTGTTTGATAATGGGGAAATGGTGGACAGTAAGCAAATAAAATCTGCACATACAATTCGTAAAAACAGTAATTTATTGTTGCAACTGGTCAATGAACTTTTGGATATCCGAAAGTTTGAAGCCAATGACATTCAATTAAAAATTACCGAAAACGACTTTGTTTCTTATTGTAAAGAGATTTATTTGTCATTCACTGAAATTGCTTCCGACAGAAATATTGAGTATACTTTTGAATCAGAAAACTCAAAAATTGACCTTTGGTTTGATAAAAATCAATTAGAAAAAGTGCTCAATAATTTATTGACGAATGCTTTTAAATTCACAAATAACGGTGGCTCCATCACCGTTACAATAGAAACTGATGACGAAGCCGTTTACCTAATAGTCAAAGACACCGGAGTTGGAATGTCGCAAGCGCATTTAGGCGAAATATTCAATCGTTTTTATCAAATTAATAATACAGAAACAAAAGATAAATCAGGTTTTGGTTTGGGATTATCAATTACAAAAGAAATTATAGACCTCCACAAAGGATCCATTGAAGTAAAAAGCGAGAAAAATAAAGGAAGTGTTTTTGAAGTGAGATTATTAAAATCTGATGCTCACTTTTATGAAAATGAAATCGAAAAACCAGAAGTTGTAACCAACCACGGATTGGACACTATTAATCATTTAAAACAAAAAACAACTAAAAACGAACTCAAAAAAGAAACGATTTTAATTGTTGAAGACAATCCGGCTATTCAGGAATCATTAAAGGAAATTTTGAGTAATGACTACTCAATTCTTCAGGCTTATAATGGTGAAGAAGGTTTGAAAATTGCTTCGGAAGATTTTCCGGACTTAATTATAAGCGATATAATGATGCCGGTAATGGACGGAATTGAATTTGTAAAAAATTTGAAATTAAACACTTTTACAAGTCATATTCCGATTATTATTTTAACAGCAAGAACCACTGTTGAAAATAAAATGGAAGGCCTTGAAACCGGTGCCGACGATTACATTACTAAACCTTTTGATGAGGAATTATTGAAAGCCAGAATTAGCAATTTATTAAACAATAGAAAATTAATACGCGAAAAATTTATAAATGACAATCTTTTAAATCCACGGGAACTGGCCATTAGTTCACCCGATCAATTATTCTTAGAAAGATTGTATGAAATATTAGAACCTAATTTGGAATCCAACAATCTGAAAGCAGAAATAGTTGCCAAAGAAGTCGGGATGAGCCATTCGGTTATGTATAAAAAAATAAAGGCATTAACTGGATTGTCGTATGTTGAATTTATACGCGATTATAGATTGTCAATTGCCAAACAGCTTATACAGGATTTAGGTTATTCCGTTTCCGACGCTTGTTATAAAGTGGGTTATTCTGATAGAAAATACTTCAGTAAATTATTCAAAGAGAAGTTCAAAAAGAACCCTTCCGAATTTCTAAAATCTAACCACACGATTTTAATTAATTAATAATTTATCCCCCTTTTTATTACGCATATTACTAAAACACAAATATTTTGCCTTAGAACAAACGAATTCCTCCCCCCTAATCAACGAAATTGACCCACATTAAAACTCGTATAACCGAGGTAATTTCGCCACTCAAATTTAGTTAATCTTTTATTAAAAAATCTTTAAAAAAAGACTCGCTAAAACCAATCTTAACCTATTAAATTTACAATTTATGATGAACCGCTATCGAAAAAGAGGGCGCAATTTTATTGTAAGACAACCTTACTTTATAATGTTGTTTTTATGTTTCTCCCTCGCTACTTTTGGTCAAGAACTAAAAGTTTCAGGAACAATTACAGATGCCAAAACGGGAATTCCCCTTCCTGGTGTAAGTGTAACAATTAAAAATTCAAAACAAGGAACTTCAACAGGTTTTGATGGTAAATACCAATTTCTGGTAAATAAAAATGAAGTTTTGGTATTTACTTTCATGGGCTATCAAAGAGCCGAAAGAACAATCACATCAGCCACTTTGGATGTTAGTTTGACTGAGGCTAACCAAAAATTAGAAGAAGTTGTAATTATTGGTTATGGTAGCACAAAAAGAAGAGATGCTACTGGAGCTGTATCTTTAGTAAGCGCTAAAGATTTTAATAAAGGAAACATCGTTACTTCTGAAAGTCTTTTGACTGGTCGTGTAGCCGGTTTATCCATTATAACAGGTGGAGATCCAGGGTCAGGATCAACAATTAGAATTCGTGGAGGAGCATCTTTGGGAGCTTCTAATGATCCTTTAATTGTAATCAATGGTTTGCCTGTAGATAACAATACTATTGGAGGTTCACGCTCAATATTGAGTTCGATCAACCCAAGCGATATTGAGTCTTTTTCAGTTTTAAAAGATGCATCTGCTACCGCTATTTACGGTTCACGAGCTTCGAATGGTGTTATTATTATCACATTGAAGAAAGGTACAAAAACATTGTCTGGTACTATAGATATGAATATGGGAGTAAATACTGTAGCAAATACGGTAGATGTTTTCAGTGGAAACGAACTTCGTGACTTAATCAGCGTACAAAATCCTTCTCTATTGCCTCGATTAGGGAATGCAAATACCGATTGGCAAAAAGAAATTTACAGAAACAGTATTTCATCTAATTTGAATGCTTCTGTAAACGGAATGTTGTTTGATAAAGTTCCGTCAAGAGCTTCTTTCAGTAACACACTTCAGGAAGGTTTAATGTTAACTGCAGGTTTTCAGCGTACTACAGGATCTGTGTCTTTGAACCCAACTTTATTCAATGATCACTTAAAAATTAGTGTTAATGCTAATGCTTCTTTGGAAAAAAACAGATTTGCAAGAGGTATACAAGGTGTTGCTATAACATTTGACCCTACACAACCTGTTTATGATGCCAATTCTCCATTTGGAGGATACTTTCAATATTACAAAGACAATAATGACGGTGTAATAAACAAAAGTGACTTAGTTGCCAACGCTCCACTAAACCCTGTGGCAGAGTTGACGCAAAGAAATGACAGAAGTGAAGTAAAAAGAATTTACGGTAACGCAAAATTTGATTACAATTTCCACTTTTTACCTGAATTATCAGTAGTTGTAAACTTAGGTTTAGACCAAAGTTCTGCTGATGGTTACTCAAAAGTTTCAGATAAAAATCCACTTGCGCAAGCTGA
>Ga0308157_10003069_pt1 | contig 25305 bp, 24 predicted proteins | sample PhyBR1_FD_201035 | JGI IMG/M metagenome (GOLD analysis project Ga0308157, IMG submission 201035) | Phyllosphere microbial communities from UC Gill Tract Community Farm, Albany, California, United States - DLSLB.R1 | ecosystem: Host-associated > Plants > Phyllosphere > Unclassified | place: USA...
TTTTAAATAAAATAAAAAAACTTTTTCGTCTCTTTATTTCCTCTCTATCTTCCTGCCCTTCTACTTCGCTACTCTGTTTTAGAGTGGTGCAAATATACAGACACCCCTACTCTCTCACAACTCTTTTCTCATCTTTTTTTTAAAAGTGAACAAACTATTTTATAACTCGCTACGGCACAATTATTTATTCTGCCTACAAAGTTATCCACTTTATGAATTAAAAGCACTTTTCAGTCACAGGCTACAGGCAAAACCTGCTTTTCCCTTCTTCTCTGGCAAAAAATTTGCAATCAAAAACCGCTTTTTTTCCTGGATTAGCACAAAGCTTATATAAAACGGATAAATTTCTCGAATTATTGTGAAGGATTTTTTTGCTTTTTACCAGGCTGAAGAACCTCGAAAATGGAATTCACGACTGCAAACTAATTTATCTGGTTACCTATTATATATTGAGCAAACATCAAAACAAAAAAATATGCGGCTAAAGCAGCTAATTTTTCGTCACGAATACACGAATATTTTTTTCAATCATATATATAGAATAGCGCGCACAACATCAAAACAAAAAGATATCCCACTGAATCAACAAATTTTTTTAAACTACGAATGCACGAATATTTTTTAAGCGAAGAAAGGCATTACATTAAAAAGGAAAAATATGCCGCTCGAACGGTAAAATTTTAGAAAATATAAAAACCAAAAAAATATGCGCCAGAGCAGCTAATTTTTAGCCGCGAACTCACGAATACATTTTTACACATATATATATAGTAGCGCAAAACATCAAAACAAAAAAAATATGCCGCTTGAGCAGCTAATTGTATTGCCACGAATTCACGAATAGATTTTCTACTTATATATAGAATAGTGCGCGCAACATCAAAACAAAAAAAATACGCCACTTGAGTAGCTAATTTTTTTTGCCACGATACACGAATAATAGCGCAAAACACCAAAACAAAAAAATATGCCTGAAGCAGCTAATTTTGCTGCCACGAATGAACAAATTAATTTTAAAACATATTAAATATAATCGCCGCTACTTTAAACCAAAAAATTCGCCGCTGGAACGGCAAAATTTTAGAAAATAAAAAATCCTCTTCAAAATGAAGAGGACTTTTTTCTAATTATAAACTGAACTTTATTTATTCAGCTGGTTGTTTAAGTTTACCGCATCTGTGTAGTTAGGGTTTAACTGTACAGATTTTGCAACATATTCTTTCGCTTTTGCAGGATCACTATCTTTCACCAAGTACGCTACCGCGAAATAAGCATAAGAAAGTGTTTCCTTATTAGCTTCCATATCCGCAGGTTTTACCGTGCTGATGAATTTCTCGTAAGCCAACTTCGCCAATTCATTTTGTCCCGCTTGCTGGTAAGAGTACCCTAAACTGTAGTAAGCAGGTGCCCAATCCGGTAACAAACCGTTCATTTTCTGCCAACTGTGCACTGCACCATTCCAGTTTTTAGCTTCCTGGTAAGCATTTGCTAACTTAAATAAAGCATCGGTGTCTTGTGGTTTTGCAGCAACCTGTTTTTTCAGTGCTTCAATTTGAGGGTTTGTTGGACCCGCATCTACCGAAGCCTGGTTTACAGCGCCACCACTTTTAATCTTAATCAACTCCTGATCCCATTTCATGGTAAGATCTTTTGCTGCTTTTGCAATTGCAATTTTTTGCTGTGCTTCAGTTTGCAACGCTGCTTTTTTAGCTGCATCTTTTTCTTTTTCCGCTAAACCTGCAGCAATCAAACCTTGTAAACCGGTATCGGCGGTAAGTACGCGGCTTTTTTCAGCTTTAGACACAAAGGTATCCATGCTTGTTTTTGCTGCGGCATAATCGCCATCGGCATACTGAAGATAAGCTCTCAACTTATATTTGATGGGATCTTCTACCTTATCAAAGACTTTATCAAGATACATTTTTGAGTTTCCGTAGTCTTCATTGGTGAAGAATAATTTTGAAATCTCTAATTGCGTATCCGGATCTTCATCTGCATATTTTGCATAGTTGATTAAGTCTTGTGTTGCCAAAGCATTTTGCTGATATCTGATATCATATGCTGCTTTAGCTTTGTAAGCCGGCGCGTAAGTTGGATCTGCCGCGATTGCTTTATCGATATTTTCTTTAGCAGACTGCCATTGCTGCGCCTGCATCCAAAGCGTTCCGATTCTGGTGAATACAGAAGCTTTATTTTTTGCTGTAGGCAAAGCTTTTTCGTAAGCAGTCATTGCAGAACCTGCCACTTGCGGGCTGTTTGTTAATTTTAAGCGGTACGCGTCACCCAAAGTATAGTAGTAATGCGCCGGTGTACCATTTTTTGCAGACTTATCAACTGCCTTGTTCAGGTAATCAATCGCGAGGTCGGCATTAGCTGCGCCACCAAACATGGTAATAGCTTCTGCGGCGCGGTAAAGAATTTCAGGATCTCTTTCACGGGAATCTTTTACGATTTCCTTGATTTCTGCAATTGCAGACTTGTCACCTTTACCTAATTTAACAGATGCTAAACCTATTTTGTTAATCGCGCTTTTTTTATCTGCTGCTAATCCTTTATTAAAATTTTCCTGAGCTTTATCAAAATTTGGTTCAAATTGAGTTAAATAAGAGTTTCCTAAATAGAAGTAATTATCGGCTGTAGCAGATTTTGCAATCATATCGGTAAATACCTGTCTGGCTTGTGCATATTTATGGCTGTCTGCACTGTTAATTCCCTCTTGTAAAGTTTGACCAAAAGCGAAATTAGTGAAGAAGCCTACTGAAACTCCGAACGCAATTTTTTTCGTTAAATTCATTATATCTTTCATTTTAAATTGTTTAATTGTTTTTTAAATAACATACTGCTCACTAAACTCCCAACAATTATACCAAAGTTTTGTAACACGCGCCAGCAGCTATTTTTTAAGATTTGTTAACGCATTTGTACTTCCCGGTTAAAGATGTAGTAAGGCTGCAAACCTTCTTTTGCAACCACAATCTGCCCTAGTTGAGTACAAGAGAAACGTATAAAACCATTTCCTAAACCGAAGTAAGCTTCGTTTGTCAGAAAATATAGAATCCTGCTAAAAGGATATTTGTTATTGGCCAAATTTTGCACTGTAGGTGCGTAGGCTTGTTTTCCTGCGGAAACCTTTAGGATTTTCACTGAGTTTCGGAGTGCTTCTGCTTCCGGGTCGTAAGGTCGGCTCAACGTGTTTAAACTGATAGCGCCGATTTTATCGGGCAAATTAGCCAAATTTTCAGCAATATTTTTATTTCCGCTGATGATGGAATATTTCAGCTGGTCCGGCGTAGTGTTTAGCTTCTGAGCAACAAAGTTAAGGTTACTGGAATTGGTGCCGTCAAAAATTACCTTTTCATCAGCACTTTTCAAAAGCTGGTGAAGTTCATCTGTAGAAATGCTGTCGCGCGGCGAATCTTTAGGCACAATAAAAACCACGGCATCTGCCGCAAAAGGTGCCGGTTGCAGATCAAGATCAATTTTATCTTTGAAGGCTTTTTTTTCTTTTTCGCTAAGTTCCCGCGACATCACAATCACACGCACTTTATTTTCCAGAAGATCAAGATATCCAAAATCTTCTTTTTTGAAAACCAAATTAATCCTTGTGTTCGGGTATAATGCCATGTAGCGCGAAGTGAGCGCTTCGGAAACACTCCGAAAAGATTCATCCACTTCCATGGTGATTGTTCCTTGCTGTGGTGTATCCACCACATGTTCCGATTTTTTACACGACAGGATAAAAGTAAAAAAAATGGCTAAATAGATCGGTATTTTAATCTTCATTTCTTTGCTGACGGATTCTGTAGATAGAACGTACGATTCTGAAAAGACCATACGCAATGAGCAAAGCACCCAAAGCATAGGCAATATTAGGTTCTAAAAAAATTACGAAAAATTTATAAATAATTACATAAACACCTAAGACGATGTAAAAAATTCCTGTAATTAAAGACAACCAGTTAAAAATCATAAGATACAAAACTACAAAAAAAATAAAAAAGAGAAGCGTTAACTTCTCTTTTCAATATTTGCTATAAAATTAATTATTCAAAATTCATTGTCAATGGTAATCTATATCGGTAACGTACCGCAGTTCCATTGATTTTCGCTGGAGTCCATTTGTTTTTAATCGACTTCACCGTTCTTACTGCTTCGGCGTTAAAGTCCGAATTTGGACCGTTCGCTTTAACATCAGTAATCGATCCGTCTCTTTCGACAACAAATATTACTTCAGTTTTTACAGTTCCTTCGTCACCACTCATTACCGAAGTATCAAAGTTGTTTCCTACTGTAGCTCTAAACTTGTTAATACCACCAGGGAATTCAGCTAACTGCTCAACTTCTGTGTAAACCTGCGTTTCAGAAACCTGAGGTTTTACTTCTACCGTTTGAACCTTACCAGTTGATGGCGGCGGCGGCGGTGGTGTATAACTTGGTGTTTTCACCCCTTCCTGGTTAGCCAATCCTGTTGTTGTTTCCAACTGTTTGGTAATTGGCGGCGGAGGAGTTTCTACTTTTGGTGCTTTCACCGGCTCCGGCACAACGTTCTGAATAACCTCTTGTTTTGGTTCTTCTTTTGGTGGCGGTGGTGGTGGCGGTTCTTCTTCCTTCGGTGCTTCAATAATCAATTCTTCTTCGGGAAGAATATCAATTAAATTCGCATTTACCTCCTGTGTTTCTGCGGCTGTCATTTGCTTGATTTTCATGATCACAAATGGAGTAATTGCTACCACACAGAAAAGTATAGTTCCGAAGATGAAAGCTTTAGTAAGTAACGATCTATAATTTGTTCTTAAATCATAGGCTCCGTACAACTTATTTCTATTTTCAAATACAATCTCATCTAAAGAGCTGAGTCTTTGTTCATCTGCCATTATATACTCTTTTATTTAATTACCGTAGGATTCTAGTTTGCAGGTGGTGTTGCTGCCGGAGCAGTTCCCCCTACTTTTTTGTCGTAAATAGCCTGTTCCCATTTTTTAATATCGGTAACCCCGTATATTTCATTTTTGGTTATAGCCATTTCGTCAAGAATATCTACGAAGTTCTTATATATAGCATCATCCGTTGGCTTAATGATCACCGTAAATTTCGATTGATCTTTAGCCCGGGCTTTTGCCTGCTCAATTACTTTTGTAATTCCGTTTCTGTCAAAAGTGGTTTCCTGTAAGGTTTGGTCATTCAAACCTGCCTGATCCAACTGATGATAGAAAATTCTATTGTCTTTCCCAATAATTATTGAGATGGAGTTCGATAAATCGATTTCTGTGTCCGGAGCTTTTTGGTTGTCTTTCGGTTTTGCCGGAAGACCTAAGTCCATTACATTCGGTTTATTGAAGGTGGTCACCAACATGAAGAAAGTGATCAAAAGGAACGCCAAATCTACCATCGGAGTTAAATCTACGTGAGGCACCTGCTTTTTGGAGCGTACCTTTCCGCCTTTCCCGCTGTTATCTTTTACTTGTACTTCTGCCATTTCTTACTTATTGTGCCGTTTCCTGGCTTGTTATTAACCAGAATTTCAAGAAATCTATATCTCTCAATCCTTCAAATAAAGCTTTCACTTTCGGATACTTCGTTTGCGTATCTCCTTTAATAGCCAGCTTATAATCTGGGTTAACTGCTAAACTTTGCTGTACCCAATCAATCAGTTGCTTATTTGTGCTGTCCATCGGGATCCCCGTTTTGCTTTTGAATGCTTTTCGGTCTTCTTCTTTAAGATCTAGAAAACCTTTCAGCTGGTTCATAGGAACACCAATAGACTGTGCATTAGCAAAAGCAACTTTCTCCTTATCGGTAAATGTCATACCATATTTTGCGCCCATATTATCCAGAAGTTGCATACGCTCCTTCGGATTTTCAACGGGTGTAAAATAGAATCTTCCGTCTGTAGTACTCAAAATCGTCATTAAACTGGCATCTGGAAGTAACTTTTCAGAAATAGAAGATGGCGTGGTAATCGTCTCAACATCAGGTTTTGCAAACTGAGCCGTAAGGATAAAGAATGTAAGGAGTAGAAAGGATACGTCGGTCATTGCCGTCATATCTACCCTTATATTATGTCTTTTTGGTTTGACTCTCGCCATTTGTTAAATTATTTTATATTAAACTTCTGTTTTTTGAGGCTTATTTCTTTAAGCCTCCAATCAACACAAAATTCTTAGTGGAATTCTGCGAAAGACTGCTGGATAGACATCGCGATCTCATCGATCTTGAATGTTAATCCGTCAATTTTAGAAGTAAAATAGTTGTAGAAGATAATCGCAACTGCAGAAGTACCAATACCTAAAGCTGTATTTACAAGTGCTTCAGAGATACCGATAGAAAGTGCTGCTGAATCCGGTGTACCACCTCCAGAACCTAGGGCGCTAAACGCCTTAATCATCCCGATTACTGTTCCCAATAGTGCTACAAGCGTTGCAACTGTACCTAAAGTGGAAAGAATCATCATGTTTTTCTCCAACATTGGCATTTCAAGAGTGGTAGCTTCTTCAATAGATTTGTTCAAAGCAACCATTTTTTGCTCTTTGTTCAAGGTAGTGTCATGCGATAAAGCTTTATAGGTAGTTAAACCTTCTTTTACCACATTACCTACAGAACCTTCTTGTCTGTCGCATTCCTCGATAGCTTCATCCACTTTATTTTGGTTAAGCAATCTTCTAACGTTTAATACGAAATTGTCTACGTTTCCTTTACCTGCAGCTCTTCTTAATACCAAAGCACGCTCTATTGAAAACACGATTACGATAATCATGAAAGAGATAAGAATAGGTACAATAACGCCACCCATATAAATTACACCTAAGAAACCATCCGGGTGCAATTCCTTACTTTCCAAATCAGAAAAAGCTACTGAAGAAAGACCGTTAAGTCTAGGATCCGCTTTAAAGTTTCCTGGATTCCCCAACACGAATAAATAAATAGCAATACCTATCACTATCAGAATAGGAATTATTAACGCAGGATTCAATCCTCCCACTTTTTTAGCAACTACTTGCTCCTCACTGTTTGAAACATTCATTTCCATACTAAACTAAATTATAATTGTTATTTTTTTTAAATTTTTCGCGCTGTAAAATAAGGCTAAAATATTTAATCGTGCAAGTAATTGGCGCCTTATAGAACTATTTTTTTAAATGTTAAACGCTGTTAACATTGATAAATCAACAAAAAATATACGTTCTATTGCTATTAATCGTCAAAATTTTCTGAGAGGTTGAAAATATAATAAAAATATAGCTTTCTATATTTGATTGCATAATCGCACGAAACTTCCGCATTTTTTACAGAACAATATTAATTATTTTTTTCGGCACTATAATCACCTTTTTTGGATTATTTCCCTGAAGATATTCGTGGGTTCTGGCATCGGCTAAAACCGCCTGCTGAATTTCCGTAACTCCTAAGTCGGCAGCAAGATTCAGCTTAAACCTCATCTTTCCGTTAAAGCTTACAGGATATGCAATTTCGTCCTCAACCAAATACTTTTCGTCGAAGGTTGGAAAGGGCGCAAACTCAATCGTTTCGTCGTGTCCTAGCTTACTCCAAAGTTCTTCTGCAACATGCGGCGCGTAAGGTGATAAAATTATAGCCAAAGGTTCCAGTATTTTGCGCTTGTTGGTTTTCGTTTTCTGCAGTTCGTTTACCGCAATCATAAATTGCGAAACCGAAGTATTAAACGAAAAATTATCGATGTCGTTAACCACTTTTTTAATTAAAGTGTGCAGGATTTTATACTCTTCTTTTGTCGGCTCTTCCTCAGAAATTGAAAATTCATCTTCTTTAAAATAAAGATTATAAAACTTCTTCAAAAATCCGTAAACACCACTTAAACCTTGCGTATTCCACGGTTTCGATTGTTCCAATGGCCCCAAAAACATTTCGTACAAACGCAGACAATCGGCGCCGTATTCTTCGCAAATATCATCCGGATTCACCACATTATATTTGGATTTCGACATTTTTTCCACCTCGCGTTCGCAGATGTATTTTCCCTCTTCCAAAATAAATTCAGCCTCGGAAAATTCCGGTCTCCAAGCCTTAAATTTTTCCAAATCAAGTTCATCGGTAGTTCCTTTTAATAACGAAACATCTACGTGAATTTTCTGTACCTGATAATCTTTTGATAAAGATTTCGAGACGAATTGATTCGTACCTTCAACTCTGTTAACAAACGCGCTCATCCCCAAAATCATCCCTTGGTTGATGAGTTTTTTGAAAGGTTCCTCATGGCTGATGAAACCTCGGTCTTTCAAAAACATCGTCCAGAACCGTGAATAAAGCAAATGTCCCGTCGCATGCTCGCTTCCGCCGATGTACAAATCAACCTGTTCCCAATAATCGGTCAGATTTTTGGCTGCAAAAACGGCATTATTTTCCGGATCCATATAACGCAGAAAATACCAGGAACTCCCTGCCCAGCCCGGCATCGTAGATAATTCTAATGGAAAAACAGTTTCATCATCGATCAACTCCGTGGAAACCACTTTTTGATTTTTTTCGTCCCAGGCGAAATTTTTCGCATTTCCTAATGGTGGATCGCCATCTTCGGTAGGTAAATATTTTTCCACCTCCGGAAGTTCCAGCGGCAGCGCAGAAATTGGTAACGCGTAAGGCATTCCGTCCTTGTAATAAATCGGAACAGGCTCTCCCCAATAGCGCTGGCGCGAAAAAATAGCATCGCGCTGACGGTAATTAATGGTGCCTTCGCCAATATTTTTCTTTTCAATTTCAGCGATAATTAATGATTTAGCGTCTTCGTAATTTAATCCGTTCAAAAAATCCGAGTTTACGCATACAGAATCTTTTGAATCATAAGATTCCTCCTGAATATCAATCGTGTTTTCAATAACATTTACAATCGGCAAACCGAATTTTTTCGCAAAACGGTGGTCGCGTTCATCATGTGCCGGAACTGCCATTACTGCGCCGGTGCCGTAACCCATAAGGACATAATCCGAAATATAAACCGGCATTTTTTCCTGGGTGAAAGAATTGGTCGCGTAGCTTCCGGTGAAAGCGCCGCTCACATTTTTCACATCCGCCATGCGGTCTCTTTCCGTTTTTTTCGACGTTTCTTCGATATATTTTTGGATTTCTTCCGTCTGAGCTTCCGTTGTTAAATTTTTAACCAAAGGATTTTCCGGCGCTAAAACTAAAAATGTAGCGCCAAAAATGGTGTCCGGACGTGTGGTGAAAACCCTCACCTGAACGTTTTCATTTTGCTCCGTACTTTCACTATCTGAATTTGGGGTGAGGACCTCAAAATTCACCAGCGCACCCTGCGATTTCCCAATCCAGTATTCCTGGGAATCCTTCAGCGGTTGCGGCCAGTCTAACTTTTCCAGACCTTGCAGCAATCGTTCGGAATATGCGCTTATTCTCATACTCCACTGCATCATTTTCTTCTGGAAAACCGGATATCCGCCACGCTCCGACTTTCCGTCTTTTACTTCATCATTTGCCAAAACCGTTCCCAGCGCCGGACACCAGTTTACGGTGGTTTCTGCGCGATAAGCTAAACGGTAGTTTAACAGAATATCCTGCTTGTCAAGCTCCGAAGCGCTTTTCCACTCTTCTGCGGTGAAATTTAATGCGTCATTTTGTACTGCAGACAAACCTGAAGTTCCTTGCGTTTCAAAACGGGAAATTAGTTCCGCAATCGGTTCTGCTTTATCGGTGGTTTTATTATACCAGGAATTAAAAAGCTGAATGAAGATCCACTGCGTCCATTGGTAATAGGAAGAATCTGAAGTTCTTACCTCGCGGCTCCAGTCAAAAGAAAATCCGATTTTTCGCAGTTGTTCTTCGTAACGGGTGATATTTTCTTCCGTCGTAATCGCCGGATGCTGCCCGGTTTGAATGGCATATTGCTCTGCCGGAAGTCCGAAAGAATCGTAACCAATCGGGTGTAAAACATTGAAACCCTGATGTCTTTTATATCTCGCGTAAATGTCGGAAGCGATATATCCTAATGGATGACCAACATGCAAACCCGCGCCAGACGGATACGGAAACATATCCAAAACATAAAATTTCGGCTTTTCGGTTGCGTTTTCGGTTTTATAAGTTTGGTTTTCTTTCCAGAAATTCTGCCACTTTTTTTCAATCGATTGATGGTCGTAAAACATTTTTTAATTTTAGAATAAGCAACAAATTTAAGGTTTTAGAACGGATTTTCTGAATCTTCAGCAGATGCAACCGCTACTTTTAAAAAAAATGCCCGTTGAGCAGCGAAAAACCGCGGCCGTGATAGGAGCGGCTACCCCGCAGGGCGGCGGCGGAGCGAAGCGGAGCCGCCAACCGAGGAGTAATAGCGGATAGCACGAAATGTCCGCCCTGAAAAAAAAGGCGGAAATAACGCCAAATAAATATTGTAATTTTACCTGCTTAAAGCCCGGAATTTTTATGCCCGAAGTTTCTATCATCACGCCTTGTTACAATTCTGCGATGTTTCTACCGGAAACCATTTCTTCGGTGCTCAATCAAACTTTTTCCGACTGGGAATGGCTCATTACTGATGATTGTTCGAGCGACAACTCTGTGGAACTTATTAAAAAAGTTGATGACCCGCGCATTATTTTGACGGTTTCCGAAAAAAACGCCGGCGCGGGAAACGCACGTAATCTTGCTTTGGTAAAAGCTTCCGGCAGATTTATTACTTTTTTGGATGCGGACGATTTTTGGGAACCCAATTTTCTGGAAGAAATGGTGGCTTTTATGAAAAAAGAAAACTGCGAAATCGCGTACTCCAATTACGCGCGCTGCGATGAAAGCTTAAATCCAAAAATTGCCGATTTTAAGGCGGAAAAAATCGTAACCTTCGGTAATTTGCTGAAAACCTGCCGGCTTTCTTTGCTCAGTTCCATGTACGATTCCAAACGCGTGGGCAAAGAATATTTTCCCACGGAAAGCAAGCGCGAAGATCACGTCATGTGGCTGAATCTTTTGAAAAAAATTCCCGCGGCGAAGCCTTTCAACAAAACCATGGCGAAATATCGGATGCACGGCAGCAGCGTTTCGCGCAAAAAAACAAATATTATGAAAGATCAATATTTGGTGTACAAAGACCACATGAAATTTTCGATGCTAAAATCTCTGTATTTTACGGGAAATTGGGCGCTGAACGGCTTTCTGAAATATTCAAAAATTTTTAATTAATGGAATTCTCAAAAGAGTTTAAGCAGGCAATTTCCGAATTTTCCGGCAAGGAAAAAGATAAACTGATTTTCCGTTTGCTGAAAAAAGACCGGATCTTAGCGCACCGTTTGTATTTTGAACTCATCGACCCGGAAAATGCGGATGACAAAAGACTTCAAATGCAGGAATATATTAAAAAAGAAGTTTCTGCCGCCGCAAAACGCTACGGGCGTACAAAATATTTCCTGACCAACATCCGCAAAATCAGTTCGAAAATTACGGAACACGTAAAAATTACATCGGATAAATTTGGTGAAGTTTCCTTGAACTTGCTTTTAATCAGCGAAACTTTAGAAAACACTTCCAAAAGCGGCGATTATTATAAGCTTTATATTTATCTGCTGAATAAACTTTTTCGGTCATTGATTTTAACCACGAAACTGGATGAAGATTATTTCCTGGATTTGAAACCATCTTTTGCTGATGTCAAATCCGAAATTTTAGCCAACGACCGTTTGGAAAAAATTACGCTGGATAACGGCTTATTTTTAAAATGGCTGAATCCGGAAAATATCCCGGAACATATCGACCAAATTTTTAAAGATGTTAAAGCGGAAGGTTTGCTGCGCTAAAAAATTTATTGCTAAAGCCGGTGATTTTTCACTACAAAATCTACGATGATATCAGAAGCCGGCGGTTGCTGATTAACAAAATTTGCCGCATTTTCGCCCATTTTTTTCAAAAGTACATCGTCGTTTACCAAACCTAACAGATAAGGCGCGGCAAAAAATTCATCTTCAAAACATTTTCCGCCGTTGTGCGCAATAAGGCCGTCTGCTTCGGGATTTTTCCTGAACTGGTCGCCGAAAAATACCGGAATGCCATACGTAGCCGCCTCCAAAATGTTGTGCAAACCTTTGGCATGAAAACCGCCGCCAACAACAGCAATATCGCCGTAAGAATATAAATCTGCCAAAAGTCCGATGCAGTCGATGATTAAAACCTGCACGTTGGAATAGTTCAGCGGGTTTTTCTCGGAAAGTTGGGAATATAAAATCGCGCTGGGGAAAGTGGTTTGAAGTGCTGCAACGCGTTTTAAATCGTGCGGCGCAATAATGATTTTCAGATTTCGGTTTTTCACCGAAAGAATTTCTGCGATGCGCTCTTCCGCTTCCCAGGAACTTCCGAAAATTACGGTTTTCTGGTTTTGCGTAAATTCATCGATGAATTTCACTGTATTGTCGCGGTCGCGCAGTTGTTTCACCCGATCATAACGCGTGTCGCCGGCGGTGATTGAATTCTTTAAACCAATTCCTTTCGCAAGCGCCGATGAATGCGTAGTCTGGTGAAAAAAGAAATCTACATTCTCTTTCAACTCTTTGACAAACCATTTTCCATAAAATTTAAAGAAAACCTGGGTTTCATAAAAAAGTGCTGAAACCACGTAAATTTCGGCTTTTTGCCGCTTTAATTCATCCAGCAGATTGTACCAAAAATCATATTTTACAGTGAAAAAAATATCGGTTGTAAAATTCGACGTGAATTCTTTTACCCAACGGTCTGTGTCAAAAGGTAAATAGCAAACCGCATCGGCAATATTTTTTTTGGTAATCACATGATCGTAACCCGAAGGCGAAAAAAATGTGACCAGAATTTTATGCGTCGGAAAAGCTTCTTTTAATTTTTCCAAGACCGGCAAACCTTGCTCATATTCGCCCAAACTTGCCGCGTGCATCCAGATCACATGGTCGTCGGCTGAAAATTTCGATTTTACAATTTCGCAACTTTGTCTTCTGCCCGCCAGCCCTTTCTTCAATTTATAATTGAAAACCGCACCGATTTTCATTCCAGTGATTAAAAGGCTGACTAATATGTTGTAAATGGTTTTCACGGTCCAAGTGTCTCAGCAAAAATTATGAAAATAGAACCTAAAATTAAATATTCGGTGATATGTTGCGGATAAACCTAAGTTTATGCGTGTGCTTATTCAGTTCTTTATTGAAAATTCCAGTACTGTCCAGCGCATCAATACGGACTTTTCCGAATCCGTGAATAATTTCATAATGATTCAGCAAAATTCCGACGTGAACAATTTCACCTTCGGCATTTTCAAAAAAAGCCAAATCGCCGGGTTGACTTTCTTCCACAAAACTTAAAACCTCGCCAATTTCTGCCTGCTGATACGCATCGCGTGGCAAAGCAATACCGTGCGCTTTATAAACCAATTGCACAAAACCGCTGCAATCAATACCGAAAAAACTACGGCCGCTCCAGAGATACGGCACATTTAAAAATTTTCTGGCAGTTTCAACTATATTTTTTGGCTGCTCAAAGGCGATATTTTCAGAATTTATCTCACTTCCGAGGGAAAGTAGAATTTCGCCTTCTGCACTGTCATGCTTTAAAAATGTTTCCTGAACGACAGTTTTATTTACATTTTCAAAACTTTCAGAAATTTGCTGTGCATCTACCCAGCCTTCGTAACCATCAAAATCCATTTGGACTTTCAAAAATTTCCCCTCAATTGCCAGTATTTTTACGGTTTCACCATAAAGAAGCTGAGAAGTCATTTCGGCGCGGTGCGAAGGTTCGCTTCGTAAAGCAGCGACGGAAACAGTGCAAATTCCTTTGTTCATATTGTAAACGCTTATTTTTTTCGGATTAAGTGGAGGCCGTCACGCAAAGGTAAAATAACATTCTCGAAATTATCGTCCTTTGCCACCAGTTCATTGAGTTCTTTAATAACGCGCGTGGATTTCTGTTTCGGGTTTTCTTCCAGCACTTTTCCGTACCACAGCACATTGTCAAATAAAATTACGGCGCCACTTTTCACCTTGTCTTTCAGCAGATTAAAATATTCTACATAACTTTCCTTATCCGCATCGATGAAAATAAAATCAAAATTTTCGTAGGAATCCTTTAAAAAGGTTTTTGCATTTTTCAGTTGAAAATCAATTTGCGCGGAAAACTCACTTTGCTCAAAATATTTTTTCGGCAAATACGCCAGTTCTTCATTAATATCTAAAGTGGTGATTTTTCCGTTTTCAGCTAAACCTTCAGCGAGGCAAAGTGTGGCGTAACCGGTAAAAGTTCCTATTTCCAGAATATTTTTCGGTGATATCATTTTTGAAATCAGCGCCAGAAGTCTGCCCTGCAAATAACCGGAAATCATATGCGGCTGAGTGGTTTTCTGGTACGTTTCTTTGCGGAGTTTTTTTAAAATTTCCGGTTCCGCAGAAGCGTGCTTTTCCAGATAACGGTCAACTTCGGGGCAATTTTCTTCGAAAAAGCTCATTTCAAAAAGATTTAATTCCAAATTTAAGCATTTAAAACAAAAAAAGCGCTGCCAGAATGTTCTGGCAACGCTTTTACGATCTCTAAAATGAAATTTTTAGTTTTTTACTGGAGCAATATCCATTAATTTCATGAACTCATCAAGCTTCGGCATGATGATAATTTCCGTTCTGCGGTTTTCAGCACGTCCGGAAACTGAAGCGTTGGTGGTTTTCGGATTGTATTCGCTACGTCCGCCGGCAGTAATTCTGGCCGGATTTACCCCAAATCTCGTTTGAAGGATTTTCGCCATAGAAGTTGCTCTAAGCGCGGAAAGATCCCAGTTGTCTTTCGGTAAAGTTGAAGAGTTCAAAGGAACGTTATCGGTATTACCTTCAATTAAGACAGAATACGTGTCATAGTCATTAATCACCTGCGCTACTTTACCTAAAACGTCCTGAGCCGCCGGCAACACGTTATAATCGCCGGTTTTGTATAACATTTTATCGGAAAGCGAAATCATAACCACGCCTTTCAGCACTTTCACCTGCACGTCGTTGTCTGCGATATTATCAAGAGAACGTTTTAGTTTGTTGGATAAAGCCAGGTTCAAACTGTCGTTTTTTGCGTTGGTAGAAATCAGCTGCTTAATGTATTTATTGGAGGAATTAATTTCGCCAATAAGCTCGGTGATATTTTTAGAACCTTGTCCGGTGTTGGCCAAACATGCATCAAGAGACGATTTCAACGCATCGTTCTGGCCTTTCAGCAGGTTGTTTTCGCTGGAAAGTCCGGCATTGGTTGCTTTCAAGTCCTGAATTTCACGCTGTCTTTCGCCTACATTGGTAATACATTGGTTGTAATTGGCGTTAAGAGCATCAAACTGCTTCTTGCTCACACACGAAGTCATCATTAAAGCCATTCCCAGAACGGCGCCTAGTTTCGCTATTTTCATAATTTTTCTTTTAAACACCCAAAAATAGACAAATCGTTTTGAACCAGAAGAATTATCTTTGCTAAATATTCCTTAAAATAAATTTAAAATTGCTTAATACTGCCACTTTTCAGCAATCTTTAGCAAAACTTCTCCCGGATTTTCAGGCCGCGAACTATTTGTTGGCGGTGAGCGGCGGTGCAGATTCGATGGTGCTTTTGAAGCTTTTTTCGGAGCTCGGTTTAAAGTTCGAAGTTGCCCACGTAAATTACGGTTTGCGCGGAAAAGATTCAGATGCTGATGAGGAAATTGTGGAAAAAACCTGCAAACAGCTCGGTATTTTTCTCCATTTATATCGCGTAAGCGAAAGTGATGAGAAGCCTGAAAATTCAATTCAGGAATGGGCGCGCGATTTACGCTATACTTTTTTTAATAAAATTAAAGCCGAAAGAAACCAGGCTTTTACCGTGACTGCGCATCATCTGAATGACCAGCTTGAAACATTTCTCATCAATCTTTCCAAAGCTTCCGGAATTAAAGGTTTGAGTGGAATTCCCGCGAATAAAAATGAAATTCTGCGTCCATTGCTAAGCTTTTCTAAAGAGGAAATTTATGCTTTCGCCCACAAAAATTCCGTGCTTTTTCGGGAAGATTTATCAAATCTGAAAAATGATTATCTGCGGAATTTTATCCGGAATGAAATTACTCCGGAGCTTTTGAAAATTAATGAAAATTTCCTGGAAAATTTTGGTAAAAGCCTGATGTACCTCAAAGAAAGTGCTGATTTCATCGAAGAAAATCTGGATAAAATAATAGCGCAAATGTCAGTTGCAGAAAACGGAAAAATACTGCTTTTAAAGGCGGAATTTTTTCAGCAAAGCGATTTCTTTCAGTTTGAAATTATGCGGCGTTACGGCTTTAATTCCAAAAAAGAAATATCGAAAATTTTAGCCGCTGAAACGGGAAAAATTTTCATTTCAGAAAGCCACGAATTTTTCGTGGATCGTACGCATTTAGTGATTTCGTCAAAACTCGAGAAAAGCTCTGATGAAGATGAGATTATTTTAGAAACCGAAAATAAAGCCGCTTTTATCCCGGAAAAAATAAAGTCTGAAATTGAAAAATTTGGCACTTTTTGCTGGAATTTTAATTTCGATCAAATAGAATTTCCGCTAAAGCTGAGACGCGCTAAAAAAGGCGACGTTTTCTATCCTATCGGCATGATAGGCAAAAAGAAAATTTCAAAATTTTTTAAGGATGAAAAAATCCCTATTTTAGCGCAGCAAAAAATCTGGCTTTTAACCGACGGAAAAGACGATGTTTTGGGAATTCTTCCCTTCCGGCAGGACCGCAGATTTGCGACTGATAAGCTTGATGCTGAAGGTTTTAATGTAAAAATATAGTGCGTAAAAAACAGCACAAAACGTAAAATTTAGAAATGAAATTTAAAAATTGGCTGATTCTGATTGTTGTTTTTCTTTTTCAGGGAATTTCGGCACAGATTAAAGATCCTGTAAAATTTAAATACAATATTAATTCGCTTCCCAACAATGAATATGAAGCAGTTTTAACGGCAACCATCGAAAAAAACTGGCATATTTATTCCAAAGATCTGCCGCCCGATTCCGGAATTCCTACGGAAATGTTGCTGACGAGTAAAGAAGGAATTCAGCTCATCGGCGGTGTAGTTGAAGTCGGTAAAAAACACGACGAATTCTCCGAAGCTTTTGGCGCTCAAATCGTTTATTATTCTGATTTGGTGTTGTTTAAGCAAAAATTCAAACTTAAAAATAACGCAAAACCCGCAACTGTTACTGCAGAAATCACGTATCAGACCTGTAACGACCGGGTTTGTCTGGCACCAAATACGCTGGAATTTGAGCAAAAAATTGCGCCGACCGCAGCGGGAGTTGCCGTAGTTTCACCGGAAGAAACTCCAGCTGAACCAACATCGGCAGTAACCGCAACAGAAATGGATTCTTTGCCGGCGACAGGTGAAGTTGCCACGACAGTTTCACCCATAAAAGTGGAACAGGAAGGTTTAAAGGTGACTTCACTGGATTTTAAAAATCCGATGACTGATTGCGGAATTGAAGCGCAGCAAAATGACGAAAATTTCTGGACCTATTTGCTGCTGGGATTTTTCGGTGGTTTAATCGCATTGCTGACGCCGTGCGTTTTCCCGATGATTCCGCTTACGGTTTCGTTTTTCACCAAAGGTTCGAAAGATAAAGCGAAAGGCAAGCGCGACGCCTTTATTTACGGCTTTTTTATCCTGCTTATTTTCGTTTTGTTAAGTGTGCCTTTCCATATTATTGATGGAATTGCGGGAAATATTTTTAACCAAATTTCCACAAGTGTTTGGTTGAATGTGGCTTTCTTCATCATTTTCCTCTTTTTTGCGGGAAGTTTCTTTGGATACTACGACATTACTTTGCCGAGCTCCATTGCGAATAAATCTTCGAAAGCTGAAGATGCCGGTGGAATTGTTGGTATATTTTTTATGGCGCTGACTTTGGTCATCGTGTCATTTTCCTGTACCGGACCGATTTTAGGAAGTTTGCTTGGAAGCGCGGTGACAGGTTCTGCGAACATCCCGATGTTGCTGACATTTGCTTTGGCAGGATTTGGCTTGAGTTGGGCGATCGTTTTCGGACTTTTAGCACTTTTCCCGCAAGGGTTGCAAAGTTTGCCGAAATCCGGCGGCTGGATGAACACGGTGAAAGTAGTTTTAGGTTTTATCGAACTGGGACTTGCTTTAAAATTCCTTTCGAAAGCGGATCTGGTTTCGAAAACATTTTTCCTGAAAAGAGAACTTTTCATTGCACTCTGGATTTTAATCGCGATCGGTTTGGTGCTGTATTTATTCGGGAAAATCAGATTTCCACATGATGATAAAAAACCAAAGATTTCGATGACGCGAAAAATTATCGGTGTACTTGGGATTGGATTTATCGTTTATCTGATTCAGGGTTTGTTTCCGGCGGAAAGACCAAGATTACAGCATTTAAGTGGAATTTTACCACCGATCAACGTGAGCTATTTCCATAAAGAAGGTGATGGAATTTTGGGAATGCACCCGTCGCACGATTATTTTGAAGCAATTGAAATTGCGAAAAAAGAAAATAAACCATTGCTGATTGATTTCACGGGTTATGGTTGTGAAAACTGCCGTAAAATGGAAGAATTCGTCTGGAGCGAGCCGGATATTTTACCAATTTTACAAAATGAAGTGGTTTTAGCCTCCCTCTACATCGATGACAAAGAAGCCTTGCCGGAAAGCGAGCAAACTTCAATCGATATGGGCAATGGACAGAAAAAGAAAATCAAGACTATTGGTGATAAATGGAGTTTATTCCAGCAAATCAATTTCAATAACAACTCGCAGCCACATTATGTCTTGGTTTCACCGGACGGAAAAGTGATCAACACGCCGGTTTCCGGTTATATGCCAAAAGAGGATTTTAAAGCTTTCTTAACCTGTGGAATTGAATTCTTCAAGAAAAATAAATAAAGCTTTTAGATAAAATGAAAAAAACCGACGTTTCAGTCGGTTTTTTTTGTTGATATGAATAATCTTCATCTAGCCCGGATTGAACGGCCTGTTTGAGCTCTCCCGATGCATCGGGAAGCGAGTAGTGAAAGCCGGTTACCAACTTTCAAAAGATGAAAAATTTTTGTTAGCTCCTGAAAATTTAAGGATTCGTCACGGGCACGCTGCTGAAACCAATTGAGGTTTTTACGGAAACATCGGTGGTTGGCGACTGTTTCAAAACGTAAACAAGTCTTTGCTGAACCGCGCCGGAGCGCATCATCGCATCTAAAGTTTGTGAAGTGGTGATGTCCAGCGAAAGAGTAGTTCCGACATTATCCGGAATGGATTCACGCGAGGCCACCAAAACTTCGCCGGAACTTCCACCGGAAAGATAAACTTTCACCGATGAGAAAATGCCCATGCTCGTGTTGGAATCTACGGATAAACTCGCGTTGGAAACGCGGATGTCTTTCACATTCGCGCCCGCGCCTGTAAGCTGATTGATGCTTTGCGCCGGCGAAACGGTGGACAATGTGGTATTAACCGGCGAATTTGCCGTAACCAAAACCGTAGCGGTGTACGGAAAAGTGTTCTGTAAAATCGAGGAAACGGTGCTACAAGCTGTAAGCGTCGCTGTGGCGGCAACTGCGGCAAAAAATAAATTTTTCATAGTATAAATTTTGGATTGTAAATCCGTGCCACAGAAATTATACCAACGGAGGAAATTAACAGAAGATTAACTTTGGGGAAGAAGTTAGATGCGAGTTGATAGTTGATAGTTGATAGTTGATAGTTTAATTATTTGAGTGAAACCGAAAATTTGCCGGTGAATTCGCCGGATGCCATATTGCTTTTGCCGATAAGCAGCAAGATTTCGCCTTTCTGTGGAATTTCATAGGTGATTTCGCGACCGAACGGTCCGTCGAAACTGCCGTCGGGAAGCTTGATCTGGTTAAAACGGATATTCATTTTAGAATTTTCGGGCGAAATAGCGCCGAAAATTTGTGGACGGTTGAAATTTTTAATTTTGATGATGTATTCCTGGTTTTCGTCGGTTAATTCATCGGTAAGCGTAAGCGGAATCATATCCGCGCTGATAGTTTTGGTAATTTTGCCGTTTTCTACGGTGCGGAAAGTTGGCGAAACCTTCGGTGTTTTTTCCGGAATTACCACGATACCACTGTCTGGTGCGGGTGCTTGTTGCGTATCTACTGTTGCAGGAATTGTGGTTGAATCCGTGGTTGAAGTTTCAGAAACGGTTTCTTTTTGGTTACAGGACATGAGCAAAAGCGTGGAAATTAAAATTGCATTTTTCATTTTAATTAATTTTTGGTGAAAACTTATTTAAAAATTCCAGGGAAAATTGAGCCAATTCGGTAAAACCCAAAAAAATGCCTATTTACCGAGTAATTTTTCGAGACCGGATAAATGTTCGCGAAAAGCTTCTTTTCCTGATTCGGTTACGCGGTAAGAAGTTCTGGGTTTTTTCCCTACGAATTCTTTTTTAACCTCAATATATTTTGATTTTTCCAGCGCGGCGCTGTGGCTTGCGAGATTTCCGTCGGTTATTTCCAGCAGGTTTTTCATTTCAGTAAAATCAACCCATTCGTTCACCATCAAAACAGACATGATGCCGAGTCTGACGCGACTTTCGAATTCTTTGTTGAGTTTATTGATGTTGAGCATTTCCGTTCTTTTAATCCACAAATTTTTGACATTAAAGTGGCATATTTTTTCAAATTATAATTCTGAAAAATTTGCCGTTAAAAGCCGATATTTTTCCTTTTTACCTGTATTTCTTGTACATCACTGCGCCGTAGATAATATGCAAAATTCCGAACCCGACGGCCCAGAAAACCAGCCCCCACCCGAGAGAAAACAGCGACAGCGAACCTAAAATAATCTGGCAATAACCTAAATACTTGATGTCATTTAAAGTGTGCTTTTCGGCGATTACCAAAGCTAAACCGTAAAAAATAAGCGTAGCAGGCGCAATAAAAAGCAGTAAACCATGATAAAGCAGTGCGAAACAGAAAACCGCGCCTGCAAAAAGCGGAACGGCAAAATCTGAAAGCATTCGCTGCGTGGTTTTATTCCAGATTGGTTGGTTGATTTTTTTGCTTTTGCGGATGGTGAAAAAATAGCCGCTGAAAACTGCCAATACCAAAATCACCACGCCAATAAGCGCCAGCTGCGTAATAAGCTCCGTGCTGAAAACGTTTTTTTTGCCATCGAAATAGCTGATGTTATTCTGCAGAAGCACAAAATGTATGTAAATAGCGCCGAAAAGCGCCACCACGCCCGCCCCAATACCGGAAATTCCGCTTAAAGAAAGGAAGCGCGAGCTGCGTTCCATCATCAAGCGGATGTGCGAAAGATCTTCGTGATAATTTTTTGATTCCATAAAAAGCACTTTGAAGACCAAAGTTATAAATTTCAGCGCAGCGGCAAAATCTATTTCTACATTTAAATTAATTTCGAAAACAGAAATTTGCGCAAATTTGGGTCGAAAATTGTACGTAAAAAATTGCGGTAAAAACTTAACTTATTTCGGACAAAAGCTGCTAAAAATCTCGTTTTAACCGTGGATAAAAATATTATCTTTACGTTTTTACTATGAAACAAATGTTCACCAATCTCAGACATAATATGGAGCGCCAATGGTTTGGCGTGCTTACCAGAATGGGCGCAAAACTTGGGATTCCGGTTTCCAAACTGCGTGTATTTTTCATCTACTCCACTTTCGCCACCGCCGGCGTTTTCTTTCTTATTTACCTCGGCCTCGCCTTTACACTTTGGGTAAAAGATATGTTTATCACGCGCCGACCGAGCGTTTTCGACCTGTAATTCTCTACTTTAATGGAATATTTAGAAATCAGTCAGCATGATGATTTTCGTGCTTTGGAAATATATAAATCGTACTGCGAATCCTTTCCCGCGGACGAACAGCGAAACGAAAAGCAGTTTAGGGGGCTTTTTATGAACCCGAAAGTGAAGGTTTATTCGGTTTTACGCGAACTCGAGAACATCGGTTACCTCATTTGTTGGGAAATGACCGATTTTGTCTTTTTGGAACATTTTGAAATTTTTTCAGAGTTCCGAAGCAAAAAATATGGTTCGGAGATCCTTGCCGATTTGTTTAAGAAATATCTTCACATTGTTCTGGAGGCCGAACCTTCAGATTTAGATGAAGATGCGAAACGCCGCATTTCTTTTTACGAACAAAATGGCTTTCACATCATTGATGAAAATTATGTACAGCCGCCGTACGATCCGGAAAAAAACGCTTTAAATCTTTGGCTCCTCGCCAACTGGAAACCTGAAAAAACCGATTGGATTAAAGAGGAAATTTACGACGTGGTGTATCGGTAAGGATGTAAAAAGTGAAAAGAGCCAAGTGTTGGAATCGATTTTTACCTTGAAGTTTTTTGCTGTAATCGCAAATAATATCCGGTAATATTTAATCCACTTCATATTCCAGCTTAATGGTAATGCTGGCTTCTTTTTCTTTTGATGAGGTATTGAAAGTCCCGCCGTAGGAAAATTCTTCGGTGGAATTGGGTTCCGTAATCTGCGTTACGCCCATGGTCGCTTTTTTAAGATTTCCGAGTTTAGCACCAGCATTTTCAGCAATCTTCTCGGCGCGCTGTTTCGCGTCTTTGGTGGCATCCGCAATCATCTGCTGTTTAACATCCGCCAGTTTGGTGTAGAAATAATTTGGTGGTGAAGAAGTAAATTCTATGCCGAGGTTGATAATTTCAGTGATATTTCTGGATAAATTTTCAATTTTCGCCACATTTTTACTATCGATGGAAACGCGCTGGGAAAGCTGATATCCGTTGAAAGTCTGCTGGCTGCGCCCCATATTGTCGGTGGAATAATTAAACTGCTTCTGAATATCAACTGCAGAAAAAACCATTTCATTTTTTGGAATTCCTTTGGAAACCAGATAATTTTCGATGATCTTTTTGTCATTTGCCAGCGCGTCGTAAGCGGTTTTCAGCTCAAAACTATTGCGTGAAAAATTTCCGTTCCAGGCAATAAGGTCGGATGTAAATTTTTTGGTGCCGAGACCAGTAACCGAAATGGTGTTCTCGGATCTATTCCGGTTTTTAACGGCGCCTCCCAAAAGTGCTAAACCGATAATAAAACCTAAAGCTGCAATGGCAATTGCGATGATATTTCTGTTCATTTTTTCGTGTTTTATCGTAAAACAAGGTAAGAATAAAACGATATAAAAAGAAAAAATTTGCCAAAAAAGCGGGGAATTTTTAGCGGGTTAAAAATTTTGGTAAAGTTTCTTCAAAATAGAAAAGCACTTTAGATAAATTTTTAGCCTTAACAGCGCGGGAAATTTCAGGTTCAATCCCTAAGGAAAACTGCACGAAAGCTTTGCTTTTTTCCGGTGAAATGCCGAGCTCGGTGAAATAGCTTTCATCAACGCGAGCTAAAATCCAGGCGATATTGTCCTGCATATCTTCGTACCGGTATTCGGTTTTCATGCGGCGTGCATCACCACTTATGAGATCGTAGACCGCTTGCGGACTTACTGCTAAATTCAATAAATTTCCCACGACATCTTTCTTAAAATCTGCGGCTTTTTCACGTGACTTTTCGGGAGGCAGCGGCACACCGATCTCGCGTTGGAGCTGATGCACTTTGTCTTCTTTTGCTAAATTTTTAGAATCCTGATGAATATCGCCGGTGAGTCGCACGATTTTCACCTCGTCGATTTCAGCGGCGTCGCGCGTGAGTGTAATATTCAGATTTGAAGTAAAATCTGTCGCGGTAATGATTTTAGAATTTCGTTCGAAACCGGAGCGGACAAAACGGATTTCCTGGCCAGCAGTTGCATCAATTGAAAATTCGCCGTTTAAATTGGTGTAAATTTTCTGCTCCGTCGCCATATTAAATACCAAAGTGGCGGGTAGCGCATTTCCGTCTTCGTCGCGGACGAGGCCGGAAATTTTCTGGGAATAGAAATTTGAAAAAATAAGGCTGAAAAGCAGCAAAAAAATCCGGAACATTAAAAACCGATTTTGCGGGTTTTTACATATTCTTTATAAGCGAGTTTCAATGCGGCATCGATGTTGGAAACATCGAAATCCTTACGGTATTTTTTGGCTAAAGAATAGTTAGCGTCTGCGTAAAGCAAAAATTTATCGATTTGCTCTTCGTCCCAGCCCTGGGAAGTGTAGAAACTAAGATCCATTTCCAATTTTATGCGGGTGTAAAATGCCTGAGTTTCGGCATAATTGGCTGTTGTAGGCGCGGAATTTTTGCCTTTGGAAACCAAACCAATCAATGCTGAAGCAGCTTTCACAATATCAACCTGTCCCGAATTAAAATTTGGTCCGGCGAAAGCGGAAGGTGTGCTGAGTTTTGGTGCGACGACGGTTGATGGTGTACGCATATAAGCACCAAGGGAGCTATTAAGCGCCATTACTTTTGCGGGTTGATCCAGTGATCGGACATCTTTGCGCAGGTTTCCGGTAAGCTGCGGCTTTAGTTCCACCTCGGCGATGTCGTACGGTAATTTGTATAAAATAACGTTCAGCGGTGCGGAAAAATTCTGCGCCGAAACTTTTACTGAACTTCTGTCGTAACCGCCTTTTATAAAGCGCAGTTCATCGTAGTTTTTAGCGGCAATCATAAAATTTCCGTAACGGTCTGAATATATTTTTTCTTCAGAGCGGATGTTGTAGACCACGACCTCTTCCAAAGCGGTATCAAACTCAGAAGAAATTTTCCCAAAGACATATTGCTGAGAAAATGCCGCAGCGGAAATGGTAAGAAAAAAGAGAAGAAGTAGTTTTATTTTCATGCAGTTTATTTGCGTAAAAATAATGGGAAAAAGCAGTGTTTTAGCGGCTAAAAAATTGGGGCTATAAAAGTTTAAAGGTTTTTAACCAGTTTTGTGAAATTTTTAGAATATTGATGACCAAATAGTGTTAAGAGTTTTAGTTATTTGATGGTTTTTGGGCTTTTCATTATTGAAAAAAGGTGAAAAATAGCGGGGGAAAATTTGGTGAGCGAGGCGGTTGGGAGGAGCGGAGTTGAAATGAAGGGGAAGGTTGTGCGCGGCGGCCTGGCGGCCGCCGCGTTATTTCCCAAAAAAACAGTGAAATAGCGGGGAAAATTTTATGTCACGTTCAAGATGTAGGGAAAGGTGAAATGGAGAGAGAAAGGGCGCGGCGGCCGCCAGGCCGCCGCGTTATTTCCCAAAAAAACAGTGAAATAGCGGCAAAAATTTTATGTCACGTCCAAGATGTATGGAAAGGTGAAATGGAGAGAGAAAGGGCGCGGCGGCCTGGCGGCCGCCGCGCCCTTTCTCCACAAAAACACTGAAATATCCGTTAAAATTAAAAACAACTTTTATACGAATGCAATCTCCCGCGTAAGGGATTGGAGCGGAAATCCCGGA